>Ga0208034_1000370_pt1 | contig 38240 bp, 29 predicted proteins | sample June2015DPH_8_10_FD_184699 | JGI IMG/M metagenome (GOLD analysis project Ga0208034, IMG submission 184699) | Peatland microbial communities from SPRUCE experiment site at the Marcell Experimental Forest, Minnesota, USA - June2015DPH_8_100... | ecosystem: Environmental > Terrestrial > Soil >...
GCTCGACTTTGGGGCCTTGGTGGTGGAGGTCGGCGACAATTTCGACGAAGCTTTCCGCCTGCTCCGCGAGATCGCTCCCGAGCTGGGACTCTATCTGGTGAATTCCATCAACCCCTTCCGCATCGACGGCCAGAAGACCATTGTCGCGGAAATGCTGGAGCAGCGTGCCTGGCGGCCTCCGGATTACATCGTGGTTCCCGGTGGCAACCTGGGAAACTCCTCTGCCATTGGCAAGGGCTTGCGCGAGCTCAAGGAGTTGGGATTCATCGAGAAAGTGCCCCATGTCGTCGTGGTACAGGCGGCGGGCTCCAACCCCTTTTATCAAACCCTGCGCGCCGGCGCTCCCGATTTGCTCGCAGTCGACGATCCCCACACGGAGGCCACCGCGATTCGCATCGGCCATCCCGCCAATTGGAAAAAGGCTCGACGCGTGCTCGATTGGGCGGGAGGGTTCTGCGAGTCGGTTACGGATGATGAAATCTTCGAAGCCAAACGCGTCCTGGCTGAGGACGGTGTGGGCTGCGAACCTGCTTCCGCCGCCACTATCGCCGGCGTTCGCAAGCTCGTGCGGGCGGGAAAGATTGAAAGGCACGCGGACATTGTGTGTGTCCTCACCGGCAACCAACTTAAAGACACCGAATACATCATGCGTCACCGCTCGGAAGACCAGGAAAGCAGCCAGCGCCTTCAGGTCGAACCGGACTTGAACGTCCTGCGGCGGGAGCTCCGGCGCGCGCTTCGCGGCAAGTAAGCACCAGGAGGGAAGGCGGCAGAACGCGGCGGATGGTATAATTTAAGGTAGATTTGGAGCGGGAGGGCTAACCCATGACATAGGTAACTCACGAAAGGAGTTCTCTATGTCACGCTCATATCGCAAGCCTTACGCCGCGATCACGGGAACGGGCTCGGCCAAGGAAGACAAGGCCCGCGCTACGCGCGGGATGAGGCGCGTCCAGAACCATTACCTTCGAAAAATCCTTAAGCACGACCTCTTGGATCAAATCCTAATTCCCCACCGGCTGGAATGTTCTTGGAACGAAGTCTACAGTTGGACGAGGGACGGTAAGCAGTACCTCCACTTTCCCACGCCTCGCCCCGGCGCCCCCGATGATGCGCGGGTGGCTGAGTATACCCATCGTTATTGGGTGAAACTTCGGAGGAAGTGACGGGCTCGTGCCTGCGCTGGTTTGGACGTACCGATCAGGGGTACGAATCCCACCAAGTATACGCGGGCAGAATGTCCGGACACCGGGAATTGTGAAAATAAATCGGCCCGAATTTCCTACCCCCACGAAATCCGCGGGAGTCTAGGCCTACTTCGGTCGCCAACGTGCTAGCCTAAGGAACGAAGGATGTCGTCGTCGTGAATTCACCCAGGGTAATGAGGTGTCGGGCGTCAGGCGCTGGGAGCGCGGGATCCCCACCAGATCTGGGGCTTGCGCGCTGCGGCGGGGAAAGTTTCTCATACACTAGCCTCCAACAACCTGAGCCTTGCACTCCAGTCTTCCACGATATGCCAGAAAATAAATGGGATAGCTGTTTATCGTCAAAATGTCTAAATGCTTTATATCGTTCAAATATTGAGAGTTATATCGAATTAAGCTAGCCGGAACGGAAAACCGTGTCGAGGCTTTCCACGATGTAATAGAAATTAAGCGGGTTAGCTGCTGATGGCGGAGGCCTTCAAAAAAAGCATGTCATTGAATTAAAATAAGTTATCCATTCTTCGACAGCGAGCCAGGGGAGAAAATAGGGGGGGGGAAATGAAGGGATGTTCCACGATGTTATTGAAAACACATGTAGAAAAAATGACCGAAAAGTACCTTTCCACGATGTTGATGAAAACACACGAGTTATACCCAGCCTTCCACGATATTCATGATAAGAAAGGGAGTTATGGGTGCAGGGGCTAGGGGCAGTAACGGGAGGATCGGGTCCTCGGGGTCCGGGTTGCGGGAAGGAAAAGGCCTTGAGTAAGAAATCCACCCAAGATCGCAGCGCGGAACAAAAGGAGTCGCTGACGAAGGACCATCATGCTCACAGAAAAAAGGGCGGGTGAAATGCTCACTCGCCGGCGAGCGGAGCACCCGCCCTTCATTCGCATTTTCACTTTTGTCTCAGACTTCCGCTGCTTTCTTACTCTTAACTGCTGGCCCGCGGTTTCAGTTATGATAAATAACTCGAGTTTTCCAATTCGATTCCTGGCGCTTGGACTCTCCCTCCTGGCCCCTGATTTTGCGTTATGAACGAACTTCTGCGACAGGAAGTGCGGTTTCTGACCACGCGGCTAGGCGCGATCGTGCGCGAGCAGTCGGGAGCGGGAGTGTTCTCGGCCATCGAAATCCTGCGGAAAGTGGCCAAGCAGATTCGACAAAGCGCCAATCTTGTAGGGGCACGCCATGGCGTGCCCCTACGTGCCAAAGAGCACGCGGTCAACCGCCTTTCAGTGGAAGAGGCCGAGGCCGTCGCACATGCTTTTAGCCTCTTCTTTCACCTGGTCAATCTTTGCGAGGAACGCGAGCGCGTCCGCCGCCTGCGCATGCATGACCGGCAAGGAGCAGGCGCGCCAATGTCCCTGCGCCACACGTTCAGCGAGTTGCGCCGCCAGAGGGTGCCACCCGCGGCGGTCAGGAAGCTGCTGGAGTCCATGAACATTGAGCCGGTGCTGACTGCGCACCCCACCGAGGCCAAGCGCCGGAGCGTTCTGAACCACATTCTGCGGTTGGGGAGAACGCTGGATGCTACCTGTGGCGACTTGACCTCTGCCGCCGAGCGGGACATCGACTCGTGGATTGAAGCCTTGTGGCTTACCGATGAGGTGCGCGAGGGCGTGGTGACGCCGGCGATGGAAAGTGAGAACGCCCGCTTTTTCCTTGAACGCACCATTTACGACCTGGCGGGTAGCTTTTGGGAAAGGTTTTGCGCGGAGATGGTCCGCCGCTATCCGCGGCTGCCGAAGCCCGCCCCTTTTTTGAGCTTCGGCTCCTGGGTGGGAACCGACCGCGACGGGAATCCCTTCGTAACTCCGGAGACAAGCCTGGACGCCGCGGAGCAGGTGCGCGTAAGCATCCTGCGCTATTACCGCGATGCTTGCCGCCGCATGTTGGGCTGGGCATCGTTCCCCTGCCGCAATCGCCGTCTCGAATCGGCCCTGCGCCGCGAGATCAATCGGGACATGCGGCGTTTTCCCGCCACTCGGGCTTTTGCAGCCATCGATCAGCCCAGCGAACTTTATCGGCGCAAGCTGCGCATGATGATGTGGCGGCTCGAGCGCACGATGGAGCGCGCTCCGGGCGCATACGCGGCGCCGGAAGAGTTCACCCGCGAACTCGGCAAGCTGGAGGAGATGCTAATCGCCTATCCCAGCCCGCGGATTGCGCGCCTGGGACCGGGCCGTCTGCGGGTGGCCTCGCAGGTCTTCGGCTTTCATGGCGCCAGCTTGGACTTCCGCACCCACTCGCGCGCCACCCGTGGTGCGGCCGAAGAGATTTTGCGGCAGGCGCAACTTCCCACCGAACCAGCCGAAGCACGGATCGCGTCGATCCAGCGGATGCTCTTCAAGCCCGCCGCTCCCCACGCATCATTTTCCGCGGACACGCTCCGAGTGCTGGAGGAATTTCGCGCCCTCCGCACCATTCAGGTGCGCAACGGCGAAGCGGCAGCGCATCGCTACGTCTTGAGCATGACGTCGAGTGCGGCCGATGTGTGGGACGTGCTGCTGCTGGCGCGGCAAACTGGACTTGTGGAGCCGCATGGGCGCCGCTTGCAGTCCCGTATTGATGTCATTCCGCTTTTTGAAACGCTCGACGATCTCGAAGCGGGGCCGCGAATCCTCGAGGAGCTGTTCGCCGACCCTCTATATCGCCGCATTCTGCGCGGGCGTAGAGACTTCCAGGAGGTGATGCTGGGGTATTCGGACTCCGTCAAAGATGGCGGTTATGTCGCGGCTAATTGGGAGCTCTTCCACGCGCAGAAACGCTTGGCGCAAGTGGGGGAAAAATACCGCGTGCGCTTTTCATTGTTCCACGGCAAGGGGGGAACTATCGACCGCGGCGGCGGGCAATCGCATCGCAGCATTCAAGCACAACCTTTTGCTGCGCCAGGCGGCAGGCTGCGCATCACCGAACAGGGTGAAGTGGTTTCACTGAAATATTCGAGCCCCGCCATCGCCGAAAGGAACCTCGAACAGTTGGTGACTTCGGTGCTTGACGCGCACCTGCTCCACTCCCGGCGAGTCGAAGCGGCAAGAATCCCGGAATGGGAAGGCTATGCCACGGAACTCGCCGCCAGCAGCCGCGATTTCTACCGCAAGCTCGTTTATGAGACGCCGGAGTTTGTGGAATACTTCCGCCAAGCGACACCCATCGATTTGATCGAGCAGATACGCCTCGGCTCGCGCCCCTCCCACCGATGGGGAGCGGGCGATCTTCGCGACCTGCGGGCCATCCCCTGGGTCTTCGCCTGGACGCAATCCCGGCACCTGCTTCCCGCATGGTTTGGCCTCGGCCACGCTCTGGAAATGTTTCAGCGTGACCACGCTCCGCACGGCTTGGACATGCTGCGCAGCATGCACGAGGGCTGGCCTTTCTTCTTTAACCTGATCAACAACGCCGAACATTCCCTGGCCAAGACCGACCTTTATATCGCAAGTCTCTATGCCGCTCTGGTGCGTCCGCGCGGACTGGGCCAGAGAATTTTCCGGCACATCGAGGAGGAGTATCGGCGCAGCGTTCGCGGGGTCCTCGAGATCTCCAGCTCATCGATGCTGCTCGCCGGCCAACACGTGTTGGCGGAGTCGATCCGTCTGCGCAATCCTTATGTTGACCCCCTGAACTTCTTGCAAACTCACTTCCTGGAACGCTGGCGCCGCCAGCGCGGTAAACCGGAGCACCCCGGCAACGATGCGCTGTTTCACCTTTTACAAATCACCGTTGGTGGTATTGCCTTTGGAATGAAGAGCACGGGTTAGGATCTAAATCCTAGATTGCCATGAAAAACAGCCACTCCAAGAAAATCCGCCTGGACCGCCTCCTAGTGGAGCGAGGGGTGGTGGAGTCCCGCGAAAAGGCGCAGGGTCTTATTCTGGCCGGACAAATTCTGGTGGATGAGCAGAAGGAGGAGAAGTGCGGGACACTGGTTGGCGCGGAGGCCGCTTTGCGCCTGCTGGGCGACCTCCCCAAGTACGTGAGCCGCGGCGGGCTGAAGCTGGAGGGGGCGCTTGAACACTTTCGCCTTAACCCTGACACGAAGGTGTGCCTCGACATCGGCGCTTCCACCGGAGGCTTTACCGATTGCCTGCTTCAGCACGGCGCGGGCAAGGTTTTCGCCGTGGATGGAGGGACGAATCAGCTCGACTGGAAATTGCGCCGTGACTCGCGGGTCGTCGTCCTGGAAAAAACCAATGCGCGTTACTTGACCTTTGATCGAATCGGAACGCTGGCGGAAATCGCGACCGTGGATGTTTCATTTATCTCCGCAACACTGATCCTGCCCGCGCTCGTCCCACTGCTCGCGTCTCCGGCCGATTTGGTCGTTCTGGTCAAACCCCAATTTGAAGTGGGCAAAGGGCAGGTGGGGAAAGGTGGTATTGTGCGAGACCCCGCGCAGCACCAGGAGTCCGTCGCCAGAGTTTCGCGCAAATTGCTGGAGCTCGGTTTCAGCCAATTGGCGTCGATGGAAAGCCCGCTGTTGGGTGCAGAGGGAAACCACGAGTTTTTCCTGCATGCGGTCTGGAAGCAGGATTTAGGAGCTAGGAGCTAGGATTTGGCAATCAGGACCGAGGATTCGGATTTTTTTTGTGCAGACTCACAGACTCCTAGATCCTAAATCCTAAATCCTGAATCCTGTTAGAATGATCTTCACTCATGGCAACTCCGATCAAACGCGTCGGCATCATCTCCAAGCCGAAGAAGGTGGAAATCCGCGAGATTGTCCCGGCTTTGCTCGAATGGCTCCATGAACGCAGCATCGAGGCGTTCATCGATAAGGAAACCGGGGCCATCATGGAGACGAAGAAGCGCTGCCTGACCCGTAACGAAATGCCGGCCCAGGTGGATTTGCTTGTCGTGCTGGGTGGAGACGGCACCCTGCTGGCCACCGCGCGCGCCCTGAATCGCAAACCAGTTCCCATTCTGGCGGTGAACCTCGGCGGACTTGGATTCCTGACTGAAATTACCTGCGAAGAACTTTATCCCACCCTGGAAACGGTAGTGGCCGGCACTCACAAGACCGATCGTCGCGTGCAAATTGAAGGCGAGTTGATTCGGGCTGACGAAATCCTTACCCCGTTTTTGGCCCTGAACGACGTGGTATTGAACAAAGGCGCCATTGCCCGAATTTTCGACTTCGAGGTTAGGGTGAACGGCGAGCTGGTTTCAACCTACAAGTCAGACGGCTTAATCGTTTCCACGCCCACGGGGTCGACGGCCTATTCGTTGGCGGCAGGAGGCCCCATCGTTACGCCTTCCGTCGAAGCTTTCCTGGTCACCCCCATCTGCGCTCACACTCTCACCCATCGGCCACTGGTGCTTCCCAATACCGTCAGAATCGAGGTGACGGTGAAGAGTTTGCGAGAGGCCGCCTACCTGACCGTCGACGGCCAAGTCGGCATTGCGGCGCACAGTGAAGACGTGGTGCGAATGCGCAAAGCCGACTCATTTGTGGAATTGGTCAGGCCGCCGGCCACATCGTACTTTGAGATTCTCCAAAAGAAATTGAAGTGGGGAGAGCGGTAGAGTTATTCACATGGATGGGCACGATAGACAGGATGAAATGACAGAACAAGGTATCTTGCTTTGGCGCATTCCCCACCTACTTCGAATCGCTGGGCAAGGCGAAGGCCACGTACGCGCCGTGGATGCTTCCCTGGGAAGCGGAATCACTCATCTCGGGGGCTGCGGCGCACACCACAAGGTATTCCCTCCCACCAACCTCGTACACGCTCGGAATGCCCTGGAGCCCTGTATCGAGGCGCTTTTCCCAAAGTACCTTACCGGTTTCCACGTCGTAGGCCCGGACTTTATGATCTCGCGTCGCGGTAAAGACCAATCCGCCCGCGGTCACCACCGGTCCTGTTTTGAGAAACGGAAAACCGGTGGCAGGGATTCCCTTCGCCGCCAGCTCCGGAACCTCACCGAGTGGAATTTTCCATTTGATTGCGCCCTTGTTCAGGTCGTATGCGGTGAGTGATGACCACGGCGGTGCTATCGGCGGAACTCCTGTGCTGGTCATCATGAAGCCGAAGCCGGTCAGATAGCGGACCGGCCCGGAGTCAGGCGCGGCCGGGAGCGATGGCAACGCTGAGGCTGCGGAGGGATTAGGAACAAATGCGATTAATGCCTTTAGATCCGGCTCGGGAAGCCTCGGGAATCCCGGCATCGGGCCGCGCCCCTGCCTGACAACGCCTTCGATTTGCTCCCGGTTCAGGCTTGCTCCGACATTGACGAGCGAGGGGATGGCGGGAGGCAAGCCCTTTAGGTCAGCGCCATGGCAGGAGCGGCAATTCGATTCAAAGATGAAGTGCCCCTGCTGTTCGATCGACTCGCCCTTGGAAGCTCGGCCCGTCTGTTCGCGCTCTAATTTGAGCATGCAGGGAAGGTCCATCGAAGCGACATACAGCGAGCCATCGGCGGGATTCGCGGCTGCGGAACCCCAATTCGCGCCGCCACTATTGCCCGGCATCTGCATGGTGCCTCGAAGGGTGGGCGGCGTGTAGAGTCCCTCGTTCCACGACGAATCGATCTCCTTGCGGAATCGCGCCAATTCCTGCGGATCGCTGATCAAGGGACTCAGGTCACTCGCAGTGAACGATTGCCGTGCGAAGGGCGGCGGTTCGAGCGGAAACGGCTGGGTTGGCCACGTCTCTTCTCCCGGCATGTCGGACCGAGGTTCCGGCCGCTCCTCAATGGGCCAAAGCGGCTTGCCTATTACGCGGTCGAACACCCAGACGAATCCCGTCTTGCCGACCTGCGCTACCGCATCCACCTTCTGGCCGTCGTGCCACACGGTGAGAAGCTTGGGAGCGGCTGCGTTGTCGTAATCCCAGATGTCGTGATGGGTCATTTGGAAATACCAGAGGAGTTTCCCCGTGCGGGCATCGAGCGCGAGCAGGCAGTCGCCGAAGAGGTCGGCCCCATGCCGGTCAGCACCGTAGAAATTGTACTTGGGACTCGCCGTGGGTACGTAGACGATTCCGCGTTTTTCGTCCGCTGAGATCTCGCCCCAACAATTGGCTCCTCCCACCCTTTTCCACGCGTCTTTCGGCCAAGTCTCGTATCCAGCCTCGCCCGGATGCGGGATGGTATGAAAGGTCCATGCCAAACGGCCTGTACGCACATCGAATGCCCGAATATCCCCCGGAGCGGATCCGTATCCCTCATTGGTGGCTGAGCCCAGAATCAGCAGGTTTTCGAAGACTCTGCCTGGGGTCGTGGATTGGACCAGTGAAAGGGTTCTTGGGTCGCGGCCAAGGCCCTGTTTCAGGTCAACAATGCCATTCGTGCCGAAAGACAAAATCTGCTTACCCGTCCGCGCATCGATTTCTTGCAAGCAGTGGTTGCTGGCATAAAGAAGCCGGCGGTCCTGCCCATCTTTGCTTTCCCAATAGTTGATCCCACGGTTGGTAATGATCTCCGTGTGCGGATCGGCCTTGTGGATCCAAACCTCTTTCCCGGTCTCAGCATCGAGCGCCGCAATCGAGTTGTTCTCCGCCATGACGTAAGTGAGCCCGTGCGCTTCGATCGGGTTGAAGAAATACCTGTTCTCGTCACCCGTGGGAAATGCCCAGGCGATCTGAAGCTTGCTGACATTGGTCCGATTGATCTCACGAAGCGCGGAGTATTGCGAGGAGTCCGTTCCGCCCCCGTAGTCACTCCACGTGGTATGGCTTTGGGCAATTGCGCGGACGTGAGCGGCCAGGACGAAGCAGCCGAATAGCAAAACACTGAGGGCGGTTCTACAGGGTGAGACGGTGGCAGGGATTGCCGGAACCGACGCGTATGCCTCGACTGGGCTCACTTGATACTCCATGCAGGCTGAAGAACCTTCTTCTTACCAACTAAGTGCCAAACCACATTCAACCCCTTCGGGGTTGTTAAATCCCGCATCGTTTCCGTGGGTTTCACCCACGGCAATGACATTGGACCTCTTCGGGGTCCTCCCTTAATTCTGAATCCTAAATCCCAGATACTAGATCCCCTCCCCCGCCATCAGGTCTTCCAATGTTTCGCGGGCGCGAATCAACTCCGCTTCTGCTCCGTGAACCAGAACTTCCGCAGGGCGAGGCCGCGTGTTGTAATTGGAGGAGAGGACGAATCCATAGGCGCCTACGGTCAGAACTGCGAGCAAATCGCCGGGCTGGACGTCGGGCATGTCCCGGTCGCGGGCAAAGAAGTCGCCACTCTCGCACAGCGGCCCGACAATGTCAGCCTGCAAGCGCTCCGCCGTGCCTCCCCGGGCGGGAACTATCTCGTGGTAAGACCCGTAAAGCGTCGGCCGCATTAAATCATTCATGCCCGCATCCACCACCACAAAATTCTTTTGCTGGTTCCGTTTCACATAGAGCACGCGTGTGATTAGCGCGCCGGCATTACCCACCAGGGCGCGTCCGGGCTCGAGAATTAGCCGCACTGAAGCCTTGCCCAACCGCCCTTCCAACCCATATGTCATCCGCTCCATGTCCAGGGGTTGCTCGCCGCCGTAGGAGATCCCATACCCGCCCCCTAAATCGAGCCATTCCACGGCAATGCCTTCCACCGCCAATTGCCGCGCGACAGTTAGAATTTCATCCAGCGCCTTTAAGAAAGGCTCCACTTCCAGAATCTGGGAGCCAATATGGCACGCCACGCCCTGGACCTTAAGATGGGGCGAGCGCGCGGCTTGGCGATAGAGCTCCGGGGCTTCATCTTTCGGCACGCCAAACTTGTGGATCATCTGCCCGGTGGAAATGTAGGGGTGCGTGTCCGCTTCCACGTCGGGATTTACGCGGATGGAGATGCCTCCAACCTTTTGGAGGGCGCGGGCCCGGCTTTCAATCACGGCGAGTTCTCCCGCCGATTCTACGTTGAACATCAAAATGCCTGCGGCCAAACCGGCGTCTATCTCGTCCTGGGTTTTCCCCACCCCGGAAAAGACGATGGTGTCGGGAGCGGCGCCGGCAAGCAACGCCCGCGCCAACTCGCCGCCTGAGACCACGTCGAATCCCGCTCCCGCCTGCCGCAGCAAGCTCAGGATTCGGAGATGGGAATTGGCTTTGACGGAGTAACAAATCATGCCGGGAAGCCGCGTTAGAGTCCCATAGAGCCGTTCATAGTTACGGAGAATGGTGCTTTGACTATAAACATACGCCGGCGTGCCAAAACGTTCGGCGATCGACGCCAAGGGCAAATCCTCACAGAAGAACTCGCCTTCGCGATAGTGAAAAGAATCGTTAGTTAATGAGGGCATTTTCTCTTTTGAGGTGTCAGGTATCAGGTGCCAGGTGTCAGGGGCTGGGTTCTGGAAAGTGCGATGGGTAAGTTCTAAGGGCTTAATGTAAAAGGTAAAGTATAAAGGGTAAAATATGAATCCGTTTTACCTTTTATACTTTACCTGTTACATTTTACCTTTCGTAAGCACTTTGTACCCATCTCCTAGCATCTGGCGCCCAGTTCCTGGCACCCGACACCTGGCACCTGATACATGACACCTTCTCTTCACCGTACTTTCAATACTACCAGCGTTTGGTCGTCCCGCTGAGGGCGCCCGGCTTCGAAGGCGCGTAGTTCTTCAAACACCCGGTTGACAATTTCCTGGGGCGGCCTATGGGTGTTCTGGCGCAGGATATTCTCCAGGCGGCGCGAGCCGAACTCTTCCTGCTGAGGGTCATTGGCTTCCGTTATGCCGTCGGAAAAAAAGGCCAACAAATCTCCCGTTTCCAAACTTACCGTCACGGGCTGATACTCCGTGTGTTCCAGAAGGCCGAGGGGGACGCCTTCAACACGAATCGCTCGACACTGGCCTCTGCGAAGCAGGATAGGAAGCGGCATACCGGCATTGGCCAGAGTCAAGCTCTTCGTGCGCGGTTCCCAGATGGCATAAGTCAGGGTAATAAAGTGGCCTTCGATTTTACGTTCCAGGAACATAACATTCAGATGTTTCATCATGTCGGGGGGGGGGAGTTTCAGGGGAGCAAGGCTGCGCAGCGTACCGCTGGCCATGGCGCCGTAGAGCGCCGCGGGCGCACCCTTGCCGCTTACGTCGCCCACAACAATCACCTGCCGGTCCCTCCCGTAGGAGAGGAATTCATAGAGGTCGCCCCCCAGCTCGCTCGAGGGCTGAAAGTGCAATGCCACATCCAGGCCGGGAATTTTGGGGGCGATCCCCGGCATCAGGTGCATCTGGATTTCCTGGGCGCGACGCAGGTCACGCTCCAGCCGGGCCTCACTGCGCGCCACGCGCTCGTACAACCTCGCATTCTCAATGGTGATGGCGATTTGTGGGGCCAGGGTGGAAAAGATGCGCACGTGCTCGTCGTTAAAGTAATTAAGGTGCGGGCTTTCGAGATCAATCACCCCAATCACGCGGTCCCGATAAATCAGCGGGACCGTCATCTCCGAACGGGTCTCCGGATTCACAGAGATGTAGCGTGCGTCTTTGCTGACGTCCGGCACCACGACCGGCTGGCGCAGGCTTGCCGCTGCTCCCACGACGCCCTGGCCATAATTCACCGTAGACTTTTCGGGTGTACGCTCATCCTGCTTGACGGAAATGACGGTGTTGAAGGTTTGGGCCTGGTCGTCGGCCAGCAGTATGCCAAAGCGGTGGTAATCCACCAGTCGTTTGGTGAGCGTACCGATTTTGCGCAGCAATTCGTTCAGCACCAGCACTGAGCTGAGTTCCCGGCTGATTTCGTTCAACAACTGAAGTGTGCGCGCCTGGCGCAGGGTGCGCCGGTACAGCCGCGCGTTTTCGATCGCAAATGCCATGCGGCTGGCCAAAAGCTCCAGCAGGCTGACATGCGAGTCGTTGAAGTAGTCCGGCTGCGGTGCTTCCAGGTCAATGACCCCGATCAAGCGACCCTTGAAGATCAGCGGAACCGCTAGCTCGGAGCGCATGGTTGCCAGAGACGGGATGTATGCAGGATCGTCCTTAACATCATTCACCAGAACGGAATGCCGTGTCTCGGCGGCCCGGCCCACAATGCCCTCACCCACCTTGATCCGCAGGCCCCGGACCAGTTCCCGGGGATGGCCGAGGCTGAAATGCACGCGCAATTCCTGCGTCTTCTCGTTGAGGAGAAGAATGGCGAAAACCTCGTAATCAATGGCGCGCTTCACGATCTCCGCGATCCGGGCCAGCAACTCATCGAGATCGAGCGTGGAATTGATTCGCTCACCGACCTCGATGATCAAGGTCAGGAGCTCCGTCAACTCGAGAGGCCGGGATGTGGCACGCGTTGTTTCACTCATGGGCGTCGTGCTGTCTGCCAGGTGCTGGGGAGTGGTGAAGGGTAAGTAGCCAAGCGCTGCCCCTTTTTCCGTTCATCCGTCCCTGTTTGCCATTTCTCAGGACCTAGCCCCCAGGATCTTGCACAAAGCCCCCAACCCCGCCTGCTTCTTCGGGGAATAGGGGTGTGCGTGTTTACAGATTTGTTTCGCTGCAAACTATCTATTTTAACATAATGGTCTGGTGTGGCTGCCGGGCTTAGCTGATTGGATCGGTTTTGGGTACGCCAACTCTTCCTTCCGAGTTCGCTCTCTACAATTGATCACAGGAAAATTGTTCATTGAGTGACTGATCGACGGAAAGAGGCACTTCCCCTGACCCAATTACCCGATGGCTGAATCAATAGACGCTCCTACCCCTGCAATGGCGCGGCAAGGCGCCTATTGCTTCCAGCCGCCACCCAGCGCACTGTAAATCTGCACCAGGGAGAGCATCTCATTCAGCCTCGCCTGGGAGAGGTCCAGCTCGGCGGTCAGGTAATTGGTTTCGTTGGTCAGGACTTCGAGGTAAGCGGTCGCGCCGCCATCGTAGCGCACGTGCGCCAGCCGGGCGGAGTCCTGCGCGGCGCCGGCCAGGAGTTCTTGTTGTTCCCGTGCCTCGCGGGTCTTTTGGTAGGCCACCAAAGCGTCAGAAACATCCCGGAACGCACTCTGGACCGTTTGCTGATACGCCAGCAGGGTTTGTTGCTGTTCTGCTTCCGCCATCCTGACATTGGCCTGCAACTTGCCGCCGGTGAAGAGCGGCTCAGCGGCGGAAGCGGCGAAATCCCAAACGCCGGCAGGCCCCGTGAACAGCTTGGTTAAGGCAGCGCTGATGAATCCAGCAGTTCCCGTCAGGGAAATGTCCGGAAAGTAGGCGGCCCGCGCCACACCGATCCGGGCATTGGCCGCGATCAATTGCTGCTCGGCCTGGTGAATGTCCGGGCGGCGCTCGAGCAATTGGGAGGGCAGCCCCGCGGGAACCACGGGTGGCCGGGCCTGTTCGGTCAGGCTGTGCCCCCGAGCGATGGGCCCGGGGTTTTGACCCAGCAGGAACCTGATGTAGTTTTCCTCCTGTTCAATCTGCCGTTGGAGATCCGGAATGGTGGCTGAAGCCACATAGACAAGCTGCTCCGCCTGCCGCACGTCCACCATCGAAACCGCCCCGTGATCAGCGAGGAGCTTCGTGAGGCGCAAGGATTCCTGCCGGGAGACGAGGGAGCGCTGGGTGATATCGATTCCCAGGTCCAGCGCCCTAAGCCGGAAATAGGCGCCGGCGACATTCGCAACCAGCGTGCTGACCACCGCGCGCTTTCCCCACTCGGTCTGGGCCAGATTGGCGCGTGCGGCCTCGGTGGCCCTCCGGTACTTCCCCCAGAAGTCGATGTCCCACGACGCGGCTCCCCCCACCTGCATATAATCCCAGCGATAGGAAGGGGAAAAGGGGCTGGAGGGCTCGCGTTCGGTCGTGCCCCCGACCCCCACCCCTGCCGACGGGTACTGATCGGAACGGGCAATTCGGAGCTGCGCCTGCGCCGCCAGCACGCGTTCCGCGGCGATGCGCACATCGTAGTTCTGTTGAAGGGCAGTGCGAATGAGTGACCGAAGCTGCTCATCCTGGAAAACCGACCACCACTGGGCATCCCCCAGCGATGCGGAGGAAGCCGCCTCCGGCGCGGTCGCCGGCAAGCCTCGATATCCTCCCGGGACATCAGCCTTGGGACGCTGGTAATTCGGCCCCACCGTGCAGGAAGCCAATAGGAGCAGCGAAAGCGAAATGGGAAAGCTCCTTGCCATGCGCGTCATGCTAGCTGCCCCCCTTTGGGTCATCGGCTGACGGTTGCGGTTTGGGATGACGGCTGAGCCGGGAAGAGAGGCCCTCAATGACCGCAAAAGTTACCGGAATCAGGAAAATGGCGATCAAGGAGGCGGCCGACATGCCACCGATCACCACCGTTCCCAGGATGCGGCGCCCCACCGCGCCGGACCCTTGTGCCGTCCAGAGCGGGATGCAGCCCAGGATGAAGGCGAAAGACGTCATCAGGATGGGGCGCAGGCGGAGCCAAGCCCCGTCCAGGGCGGCCTCCATAGTGCTCTTGCCCTTTTCGTGCTCGAGTTTGGCAAACTCCACAATGAGGATGGCGTTTTTGGCGGCCAAGCCAATCAACATGACCAGGCCGATCTGCGCGTAAACATTGTTCTCAAAGTGCCGCGACGTGAGCGCCAGAAACGCTCCGGCCACAGCGATGGGCGTGCCCAGCAGGACACTGAATGGCAGGGACCAGCTTTCGTACAGGGCGGCCAGGATCAGGAAGACAAACAGAAGCGAAAGCCCGAAGACCGCGGTTGCCGGAACACCCTGAGCAGCTTTCTGCTCCTGGAACGACATGCCCATGTAGTCAAAGCCCATCTCGCGCGGCATGGTCTGAGCGAACACTTCCTCCATTACTTTCATGGCCTGTCCCGAGCTGACCCCCGGAGCGGCGGTGGCGTTGACCTGCGCCGCCGTGTATTCGTTGTAGCGCATCAGGAACTCGGGACCGGTGATGCTTCGGATGGTGCTCAAGGTGCTCAGTGGCACCCTATCGCCGTGGGGATTGCTAACATAAAACTGGCCAATGTCACTGGCATTGGCGCGGTAATTGCCTTCCGCTTCCAGGTAGACCTGCCACTGGCGTCCGAAGCGGTTAAAGTAGTTCACCAGGTAGCCACCCATGAACGTCTCCAGGGTCTCGTACACTTCGGCGATGTCAACCTTCTGGTGCATCACCTTTTCACGGTCCACGTCCACGTAGACTTGCGGAACATGCGCGGCATAGGTGGCAATGACGCGCGCCAGCTCCGGCCGCTGCTGAGCCGCCGCCACAAACCGGTCCAGGTTGTTGGCAAAAAAATCCCCTCCCGTTCCGGACCGGTCTTCCAATACAAAGTTCACGCCCCCCGCAGCGCCGATGCCAGGGATAGCGGGCGGCGAGAAAACAAAGCAAATTCCGTCACTCACCTGCGAAAGTTCCCGATTGAGGCGCATCTGTAAGGCCCCCGCCTGGAGTTCCGGCGACCGGCGCTCGTCCCAATCCGTGAACCGAACAAAGAAAAGCGCGTCATAGGAACTCTGGGTTCCGCTCAGGATGTTGACCCCCATGATGGAAGTAACGGTTTGCACTCCCGGTATCTTCTGGACAATCTCATCGATCTTCCGTGCGGCCACCGACGTGCGCTGCAACGACGCGCCTCTGGGCAAGGTCAGCGTGATCATCACGTAGCCTTGGTCTTCTTCGGGAAGGAAGGAAGTGGGCAGCTTCTTTCCCATGCTCACGGCGAGAGCGGCGATCAGCGCCAGGAAAAGCAGGCTGAAGCCGGACTTGTGGATGAGCACGCGGGAGAAACTGATGTACCCATCCCGGGAGCGGGTGAACCCCCGGTTAAACCACCCGAAGAACCAGCCAATCGGCCCGCGGTACCGCTGGCGTGGCTTCAGAATCATCGCGCAGAGTGCGGGGCTCAACGTGAGCGCGTTGAAGGCGGAGAAGATCACCGAAATGGCGATGGTGACGGCAAACTGTTGGTAGAGCTTGCCAGTGATTCCGGGAATGAACGCCGTTGGGATAAACACCGCCGCGAGGATCAGGGCAATGGCGATCACCGGCCCCGAGACCTGTTGCATCGCCAGGACCGTGGCGTCCCGCGGCGTCATCCCCTCCTCGATATGGTGCTCCACCGCTTCCACCACCACAATGGCGTCGTCCACCACCAAGCCGATGGCCAGGACCAACCCGAAAAGCGAGAGCGTATTGATCGAGAATCCCAGCAGCGGAAAGACGACAAACGTCCCAATCAGGGAAACCGGCACCGCCAGCAAGGGAATCAGCGTCGGACGCCAGCCCTGGAGGAAGATATAAACAACGAGAATGACCAGCAACAGGGCCTCAAACAGCGTCAGCAGGATTTCATGAATCCCGGCGGTGACCGCCTTCGTAGTGTCCACACCGACTTCGCACTCCACGTCTTTCGGCAGCCGCTTTGCCAGTTCGTCCATCTTGGCGCGAACTCCCGCCGCGGCGGAAATCGCGTTGGAGCCCGGCAGTTGGTAGATGCCGATGGCCGCGGCGGGCTTGCCCCTGAATCGCACATCGAAGCTGTAGGATGTGGCGCCCAGATCCAGGCGCGCCACATCCTTGAGGCGCAGGGTTGATCCGTCCGGATTGGAGCGCACCACGATCTCGCCAAATTCCTCGGGCGTCACCAGGCGCCCTTGCGAACGGACGGTGTAAGTGAATTCCTGACCCTTGGGCGCCGGTTCTCCGCCGACTTGCCCCGACGGGTTCACCGTGTTCTGCGCTTCCAGGGCAGAGACAATCTGCGGAACCGTTACGCCCAGCTTGGCCAATTGATCGGGTTTTACCCAGACGCGCATCGCGTATTGGCCGCCGAACACCTGCACGCGCCCCACGCCCGGCACGCGCGAAAGTTCATCCACGTAGTTGATGTAGGCGTAATTGGTCAGAAAGTTCCGGTCGTAAGTCTCGTGGGGGGAATAGAACGAGATGACCATCATCGCGGCCGCCCGAGACTTCTGCACGACGACGCCGGTGGTATTCACCATGGCCGGCAACTGCGGGGTGGCCTGCGAAACGCGCAGTTGGGTCAGGATCTGATCGGTATTGGGGTTGGTCGCGACATCGAAATTCACCGTCAAAACCATGTTGCCGTAGTTGTCGTTGGTGGAATACATGTAGTTCATGTAGTCCACACCGTTCATGAGACTTTCGATGGGAGTGGCGACAGACTCCTCCATGGTTCTTGCGTCGGCCCCGGGATACATGGCGCGCACCTGGATTTCGGGCGGAACAATCTCCGGGAACTGGGCAATCGGAAGAGTGGCCATGGCCACCGCTCCGACGATGACCATCACCATGGAAATGACCATCGCCACGATGGGGCGGTTGATAAAGAATTGGGAAATCATCGGATTCCTTCCGGCTCCGAAGTTTCGACCGCAGGCGTTACCGGCATACCATCGCGCACTTTCGAGGTGCCGTCGGAGACGACTTCTTCGCCCGAAGCTAAGCCCTCGTTAATGACCCACAACGGACCGACGCGATCTCCGACCTTCACCTTGCGGATGGAGATGCTGTTCTGTGCGGTCACGACGGCCACTTCGTAGGTACCCTGAAGTTCCGTCACCGAGCGTTGCGGAACCAGAACCGCTCCCTTGTGCACGCCAAGAAGCGCCCGGACGCGCCCAAACTGCCCGGGCCGGAGAATATTCCCGGGATTGGGAAATGCTCCCACCACCCGGATCGTTCCGGTCTGCGGATCCACCTGCCGGTCGGTGAAGACCACCTGCCCCTTGCGCGGATAAGTCGAACCATCCGAGAGGACAAGCTCAAGCGCCCGGGAATCCGATGCCCGCAGTAAATCGCTGGACGATTTCTTCTCCAGCAGCCTGGAAGTGAATTGGAGGTACTCCTGCTCGCTGATGGGAAAATAGACTTTGATGGGATCGAGCTGGGAAACCGTCGTCAGAACGGCCGAGGGCGAAACCAGGTTGCCCATCTGGATGGTGGCCATCCCCGCGATCCCGTCCACAAGGGAGCGGACGCTGGTGAATCCGAGGTTCAGTTGCGCCTGCTCGACTGCGGCCTCAGCCGCCTGAATAGCGGCTTGAGCCTGCATTTGCGCAGCCGTTTCGGTGTCAAGCTGGCTCTGAGCGATGGCCCGCTCCTTCACCAGCGGCGCGTCGCGCTTCACATTGACGTCGGCCAAATAGAGTTGCGCCCGTGCCTGGGCCAGTTGCCCTTTGGCCTGGTCGAGCACCGCCTGGAACGGCCGCGGGTCGATTTCAAAGAGCACATCGCCCTTGTGGACGTAGGAGCCTTCCTTGTAATTCTGGCTGATGAGATACCCGCTCACTTGCGGCGAAATCTGGGCGTTTACGTAGCCATCCAGGGTTGCAACCCATTCGGCGTGGACGGGTACGTCCATTTGGATTGCCTTCACCGCCCCCACCGGCATGGGAGGAGCGGAAGCGGCGGGCGAGGCCTTCTGACCCCCACAACTCACACCCATCAAAACCACGGCCGCGAGCGCGGCCAGAATCAGGCCGACACGTGCTCCGGCAGGCGCCCCACCGAGGGCCCGGGATAATGCCGCGCAGGCGGCCGGTGGCACCCCATAAGGACTGGATTGTTCTGGCTGGCGCCAAAAAACAAAGTCTATGCTCATCAAATTCCGCACCCTTTCTTTGCCGCACGCGGGACATCCGACATTCATTATAACTGCCAGCCGTACCGCCTTCCGCCCGCTCACCGATGTCCAGAGTTCTCTATGCCACCTGCTGGCCGCTCCCGCAAAGCCCTTATTTATAAATCAATTGATTGATACAATACAATCCCCGTCTTATAATCGGCGGCGTGCGGCAGGGAAGCTCGGTGATACGAAACCGACGGATATCCATTGGAACGCGGCCTACCAGTGACCGCGGCGAGGCCACCCGCCAACGCCTCCTCGAGGTGGCTATTCGCGTCTTTGCGGCGCGCGGCTTCGATGGCGCGCGTACCCGTGACATCGCCGAGGCAGCCAAGACGAACATTGTCTCGATTAAATACTATTTCGGGAGCAAACAAGGACTTTACGATGCCGCGGCCGTGCAAGTGGCATCCCGTTGGGCGGCCCACGAGGAACCTCTCATTCAACAGGCACGGACGTCAATGTCTCGCCCGAAAATCACACACCGTGAGTTGGTGGGTATTCTCTGCACGATGCAGGGCGATTTTCTAAGGCTCCTGCTGGGCAATTCCCTGCCTGACTATTATGGGAGGTTCGTCAGCCAGGCGTCAGCCGGACCTCCCCGAGCCTTTCGCCTGCTCAATCGCCCGCTCGCGCCGCTGCGGGACACGCTGGCCGAAGCCATCGCCCGCCTTACCGGAGAATCCGCAACCTCGCCCGATACTCGAGTGCGGGTCCTGACCATGATCGGGACCTGTGTCTATTTCCGGCGCGACCGTTCCGCCGTGCTGCACGCACTGAAATGGAAGCAGATCGGCGCGAAGGAAATCGAGATGATCGAAAAAGTCATTCGGGCGAATGTCCAGGCCATGTTCTCCCGATGAGGGGTAGATTCAGGCCCTCCTTGGTCCCCTTGTACCCGGTGATGGCGCAAGAGCAAGCAGCCCGCCGAACCAGAATTGATTTTCCGCATGTACGATGGGATCGCACGCCGTGAAACTCGCTGTCATGAATTGTGATTTGAAGTGAGAACAATTACTGCACCTTCGTATCCAGCTATCAGGGATAAGGAAGGTCCGCCCGCGCCGGGAATCAAGCCTAAACCAATTGACTCCTCGTAACTCCAGATGATCCGGCAATGCCATGCGGGCCGGGAGGTGGTTGTCGGCAAGCGCATAAGGGGATATCATTTTCCTTAGCTGATTCACAAGGCGGGCTGCGAGCAAACAGGAGAAACCAAATGGAACGGTGTGCTTCCTGTGGAGAAAGCATTCTGGAAACGGCGCGATTTTGCATGTCGTGCGGAGCTCCGCTCGCTTCGGACCCTCTCGTCACCGCCGATGTAGCCACGCCATCGCCCACGCCGGCCAACCGACCTTCCTCGCAGCCCCGGAGTTCTTCCGGCGGGTCATCCGGCGCCAGCAAATCTACCAGCGTCTCCGGTCAAGGTCGGTTCCTCCCCGGCAATCTTCTGGCCGGACGCTATCGCATTGTCGCCGTCCTTGGCAAGGGGGGAATGGGCGAGGTCTATCGCGCCGACGACCTGATTTTGGAACAACCCGTGGCGCTCAAGTTTCTGCCCGAAGCCGTAGACAAGAACGAAGAGGCGCTGGAGCGCTTCCGCAATGAAATCCGCGTGGCGCGCCGCGTGTCTCATCCCAACGTTTGTCGCGTGTACGATGTGGGCGAAGTCGATGGCTTGACTTTTCTTTCCATGGAATACGTGGACGGCGAAGACTTGGCCTCGCTGCTGCGGCGTATTGGCCGCTTGGTGGGCGACAAGGCCTTGGAGATTGCACGGCAACTTTGTGCCGCTCTGGCGGCCGCCCACCGCGAAGGCGTGCTCCATCGCGACCTGAAGCCCGCCAACATCATGCTCGATGGCCGGGGGCGCGTGGTGGTCACCGATTTTGGATTGGCCAGCCTGGCCGATCGCGTCGTGGGCATGGAGGCGCGGAACGGTACGCCCGCATACATGGCGCCCGAACAACTGGCCGGCCTGGAAGTGACTGCGCTCAGCGATATTTATTCGCTCGGCCTGGTGCTCTATGAAATCTTTACGGGCAAGCGCGCCTTTGCTGCCGAGACCTTAGCGGAGCTCGTTAAGCAGCGCAGCCAAGAGCCCGTAAGCAGCCCTTCAACCTGGGTGAGGGATCTCGACCCAACGGTAGAGCGGATCATCCTGCGGTGTCTCGAGGCTGACCCTTCGAAGCGGCCCTCGGGAGCCTTGGCCGTGGCGGCAGCCCTGCCCGGTGGCGATCCTCTGGCGGAGGCATTGGCTGCCGGCGAGACGCCGTCACCGCAAATGGTAGCCGCTGCCGGTGAAACCACCGGCCTTGCGCCACGCCTGGCGATCGCCAGCCTAGCGGCCGTCATTTTAGGATTGGCCGCCGTCGTCTTTATCGGCCTGAAGGTCAGTGGCCTCCAACTCATGAACGGCGTCTTACCTCCCGATGTTTTGGAGCATAAAGCACGGGAGACTCTCGAGAAGCTCGGATACTCCGCTCACGCCGTAGATCAAGCTGCGCTGTTTTATTACAACACGGATTTTACCGACTACGTGCATGAGCACGCCAAGCCGCGCCCTGACTGGCCGAAGGTCCTTGCCCAGCGCCCTCAGGTGCTCGTGTACTCCTACCGGCTGAGTCCCGTCTACCTGGACCCGGACCGCTTCAATGTTTACTTTACGCCGGGCATCGTAACCTTTAATGACCCGCCCCCCATCCAATCCGGCATGATCAACATTGTTCTCGATGCGCAGGGTCGGCTTAGCTACCTGCAAGCCATCCCCAACGAGGTGGAGACTAATCCGCCGCCGGCGTACCCGGTGGATTGGAAGCCCCTATTTGCCTCCGCCGGACTCGATCCGGCCGAGTTCCAATCGGCTGCGCCCACGCGCTTGTCGCTCGCGGCATTTGATGAGCGCGCCGCATGGACGGGTTCCTGGCCGGGCACCGAATTCCCCCTGCGGATCGAAGCCGCCTCCTGGCGGGGCAAGCCTGTCTACTTTCACTTGATTGGACCCTGGACCACGCCCGACCGAACTGAGTACAACAATCTGACGCCGGGGCAGCACGCCGGCCAGATCATTGAGGTGATCATGGCCATCCTGCTTCTTGCCGCGGGCGCGCTGGTGGCTCGCAGAAACTACGTAAAGGGTAAGAGCGACGTGCGCGGCGCCTCCCGTCTGGCCAGCGCGGCCCTGGTGATCAACATGGCGCTATGGGTGTCGTTGGATCACTTCATCCCCACCCTCGCCACCTTTGGGCACTTCGTCATGGCCGTCAGCACCGCGTTGTTCCTCTCCGCTGCCATCTGGATGCTCTATGTTGCGCTCGAACCCTATGTGCGGCGCCACTGGCCGCACGCCCTCATCTCCTGGAGCCGCCTGCTGGCTGGCAAGCTGCATGACCCACTGGTGGGCCGGGATGTTCTTTGGGGCGTCCTACTGGGTGTACTGTGGTCGGTCATCATGGGAGTGTGCTTTCTCTTCCTCAAACGGGAGGGCGCTACACCGCTCCTTCCCAACAGTAACCTTTTAATGGGGAGCCGGCAAGTCCTCGGTTCATCGCTTCAGAACATCGGCCAGAGCATCGTCGGCACTCTTCAGTTTTTCTTCGTGATTTTCCTGCTGCGAGTGGTTCTTCGCAATAAGTGGCTGGCCCTGGTTTGCTTCGTTGGCATTTTTACCGCCTTGAACACGCTGCGCAGCGACCATCCCCAGATCGTGTGGCCGTTTTGGTTGATGGTTTACATGCTTGCCGCCGGCGCCGTTACACGCTTCGGGCTCATCGTGCTGGCAGCCGCCATCTTTACGGCCAACGTCTTGCTGAACCTTCCCTACTCGCTCGACTTTTCGACGTGGTACGCGGCCCATGCGGCGGCAATAGTGGCCGCCTTCGTGGCCCTCGCGGGGTGGGGCTTCTACACCTCACTGGGCGGGCAAAAGGTGTGGAAGGATGACATCTTCGAATAACTATGCTGATTCTGGCTTTTGACACGACAAGCGAAATTGGGGGTGTCGGAATTTTCCGGGACGCGGAGCGCCTGGCGTGGGTTCCCAGCGATGGGCCGGCGAATCGGTACTCCATAATTCTATTTGAAATGGTGCAGCAGGCGCTCGACCGGGCGCACTTGGGACTCCGCGAGATCGATCTGTACGCTGCGGCTAACGGACCGGGCTCCTTCACCGGGATTCGCGTTGGCTTGGCGGCGGCGCGCGCGTGGGGCAAGGCGTTCGATCGCCGGGTCCGTGGCGTCTCCGTGCTGGAAGCAATGGTAGGCAAAGTGCCCCTCACTTCCGATTGGGTTTTCCCCATTCTTGACGCGCGCCGGGGAGAATTCTTCCTGGGCACCTTTCGCCGGAAACCATCTGATGCGCTGAGCATCACGCAGCCTGATTATGAACCGGCCGATGGAGGCTGGGTCCTAAAGCCGGAATCGTTGCGAACGTTTGTGGAAGAGAGAGTCGCAAACGGCGCGAGCGCAACGTGCCTGGTGCGCGCCCACGACCAGGCCGCCGCTGATTTGCGCTCCACCCTACCCACTTCCCTGAACTGGCAGCAGGTCGAAGGCGCCTTGGTGGACTCCATCGCCAGCATCGCCCTGAGAGAAGAGCAATCGAGCCAGCCCTGCCTGGACGCGAATTTGGACGCCTACTACATTCGCCGTCCGGACGCGGAAATCAATTGGAAGGACTGACGGCGGGGGTGGGGGCTGGGGGCTGGGTTCTGGGGACCGAGAGTGGGAATTTGTGAAGGGTAAAGTACAAATGATAAATTGTGGAGCCGTTTTATCCTTTATCCTTTACACTTTACCCTTTCTTCAGCACCCAGCCCCCCAAAAGTGCGCTTGCCATGAAGCCTCGAGCCTTTGCCGACCACGATCTTGCGGCCATTTATGCGATCCAGTTGATGTGCCCCCAGGCGGCGCAATGGCGCGAGGGGGATTACCTCCATCTGGCTCATGATCCGGGCGGGACGATTCTTGTGGCCGAGATGGAAGCCCCGAACCCGCCGGAGGTCGCGGGCTTCTTGGCGTTTCACCGCGTGATGGACGAAGCAGAATTGCGCAACATCGCCGTCGCCCCTTCACATCAGCAGAAGGGAATCGCCAGCGCGCTGGTTGCGGCAGGCATTCGCTTGATGCAGGATTTCGGGGTGCGCAAACTCTTTTTGGAAGTCCGTGCTTCCAACGAACCGGCACTGGCGCTCTATCGCGCGGCGGGATTCCAGTTGCGGTACAAGCGTCATCATTACTATCACGACCCCGTTGAAGACGCGCTGGTGATGGCGTGCGACATTCCCCCACTGCGCCGAGAAGGCGACAATAATTGAGACTGACGGACTATTAAAGAGGGATAGGTGTTGCCGAAAACAAACGCAGGAAAAATGTCCCTTTCGAGCCCGAATGGATGTTGTTAAAAACAAGCAAGTTATTGTAACTCTGAATCGATGTTGATGAAAATAAATAAGTTAGCCGAAAGCCCCGAAAACGTCGCCATGGTTCGCCAAAGCGCACGCCTGCGGACCACATCCCACTTCTCACCCCCCGTATTTGCTGGAATTTGGAATTAAGCCTTGGGTGTGGCCATCACTCCACGATGTGCAACGCAGCCAAGTCCGCGGCGGTCGTTTTATAACTCGAAACTCATCTTCTGCATTTCTCGTTTCGTGGCGCTCACGAGCAGATATGCTAAACTAGTTAAGGGATGCGAGAACCTTTTCTGGAGAGAATCGATAAACGGCCCGTGGTGTGTGACGGAGCCATGGGGACGATGCTGTATGCGAAAGGCATCTCCCTTGCCCGCTGCTATGACGAGCTCAATGCAGCGATGCCGCAGATCGTGAAAGAAGTCCATCTGGCATATGTCAAGGCCGGGGCGGAAATGATCGAAACCAACACCTTCGGGGCCAACAAATTCCGCCTGGAAAAATTCGGATTGGGCGAAAGGGTGCGCGAATTGAACCTGGCGGGTGCGCGCCTGGCGCGGGAGGTCGCGGGCGACGACCTCTACGTAGCCGGGGCCGTCGGTCCGCTCGGGATTCGCTTGGAGCCAATGGGCCTCACCTCGCTGGAAGAGGCAAGAACCGCGTTTCGCGAGCAGATTACGGTGCTGGTCGAGGGCGGAGTTGACCTGATTGTGATCGAGACGATGATGGATTTGAACGAGGCGCACCAGGCGCTGCTGGCCGCGCGGGAGGTGGGCCAATTTCCCGTCGTCGTGCAGATGACCGTTCAGGACGACGGCAGCACGCTCACCGGATCGCTGCCGGAAGACTTTGCGCGCGCGCTCGATGAGTGGGGTGCGGACCTGATTGGCGTCAATTGCAGCGTCGGCCCTGCCGCCGTACACGAAGCGCTGGAGCGCATTGCGGCGGTGACAGAGAAAAGGCTTTCCGCCCAGCCTAACGCGGGGATGCCGCGCACCGTGGAGGGCCGCAACCTCTATCTTTGCTCGCCCGAATACATGGCGAGCTACGCGCGGCGATTCATCCAAGCAGGCGCACGGCTGGTGGGAGGATGCTGCGGCACAACTCCTGAGCACATCAAAGCCATCAAGGCCGCAGTGCGCTCCTTGAGTCCGCAGCGGGCGCGGGTTCATGTGGAATTTATCGCGCGCCCCGGGCATACCCTGCCACCGCTCCCCGTGGCCAGCCGCTCGCGCCTGGCGAGAAAGTTAGCGTGCGAGGAGTTTCCCGTCCTGGTGGAGGTGACTCCTCCCAAAGGATGCGATGCCACCAAGGAAGTGGAAGGAGCGCAATACCTGCTGGAGCAGGGCATTGATGCTGTTAATATCCCCGATGGCTCCGGCGCCACCGCGCGCATGAGTGCCTTGACCCTGGCGGCACTGCTTCAGCAGCGCGCCGGCATCGACGTGTTGCTCCACTACAGTTCGCGCGACCGCAACGTGCTGACGATCCAATCCGATCTGCTCGGGGCGCACGCGCTGGGGGTGCGAAATCTCCTGGCCCTCACGCGCGACACTCCCCAATACTCGACGGTGATGGAAAGCGACGCGTCGGAGGTGGATGCCATCGGCTTGGTGAACCTCCTCAGTAATTTGAACCGGGGGCTGGACGTGGGGGCCAACCCCCTCGGCGCGCAAACGGCGTACGTCGTGGGCGCCAGCATCAACCCTTGCGCGCTGAATCTGGAAGAGGAGCTGCGCCGCTTTCAGTACAAAGTGGAGGCGGGCGCCGATTTCGCCGTGACCCAACCCATCTTCCAGGTGGAGCAATTGGCGAAGTTCCTGGAGCGGGCGCGAGGCTTTGCGCCACACCTTCCAATCATCGCCGGAATCTTGCCGCTTACCAGTTTCCGCAATGCCGAGTTCATGAATAACGAAGTGCCGGGAATCTCCGTTCCGCCGGCGGTGATGGAACGCATGCGCGCGGCTGATTCTGGCGAGCGCGCACGGCAGGAGGGACTGAAGATCGCGCAGGAAACATTGCAGGAAATCCGTTCCTTGGTTCAGGGCGTGCAGATCGCTGCGCCCTTCGGCCGTTACGCCCTGGCCGTGGAGGTGGCGCAGGCGCTCGGCGCCCGCCGGACGGCCACTTCCGCCCATCAAACATGATAGAATTCTAGTATCCGCTCATATCCTGAAAAGATTGCGCGGCTAGGCTTGGGGAAAGCCGTCCCTGAGTGAATGTGGTATTAGGAACGCACGACAATGGATGCGAGAAAGGAACCAGCCATGTCTCAACCCGCGAAGAGTGACAAGCCGGACCCTTTCGAGAAAAACCTGGCGCGCCTCGACGCCATCGTGCAGGAACTGGAGGACACCGACCTCCCGCTCGACAAAGCCTTGGTGCTTTATGAGGAGGGCATGAAGCTTTCCGAGTCCTGCCACAAACAGTTGGACGAGGCCGAGGGAAGGGTGGAAATCTTGATCAAGAAGACCGGGGGAAAGGTAGTGGCAGAGCCTTTCGCAACAAACGATGGGGAGGAGGGGGAGAGCTCGAAGTGAACGTCCTATCGCCCGAGGCAATTCGCCAACATCTTGACCAGAGCCGCGCGTTGGTCGATGAGGAACTCGATCGCATCCTTCCGCCCGCGGAGGAATATCCCCCGAGCATTCACCAAGCGATGCGTTATTCCGTGTTTGCGGGGGGGAAGCGTCTTCGCCCTTCCCTGTGCCTGGAAGCGGGGCGTCTGTTCAGCGGTGATGAGAAGATCTTGCTTCGGGTAGGAGGCGCGCTCGAGCTCATTCACACGTATTCGCTGATTCACGACGATTTGCCGGCCCTCGACAACGACCATCTGCGGCGAGGCATGCCGACTTCACACGTGGTTTTCGGTGAGGCCACCGCGATTCTAACCGGCGACGCTTTGCTGACGCTGGCCTTTGAGACTATCGCCGGCGCCGGTCAAGGGGCGGCCGAGGGAGCATTGCAAGTCATTTACGAACTCGCCCGTGCCATCGGGACCATCGGCGGGATGGTGGGTGGCCAGGTGGTTGATTTGGAGACGACGGATGCGACCAGCGACGCCGCGCGCCTCGAATATATCCACTCTGCCAAGACGGGCGCCTTCATGCGGGCCGCAGTCCGCTCCGGCGCGATTTTAGCTCAGGCCAATCAGGACGACCTGGCCCGCATTACGGCTTACGGGGAGAAGATCGGCCTGGCATTTCAAATCGCCGATGATCTGCTCGATGTCCTGGGATCCCAAGCCGAATTAGGCAAATCCATTGGCAAAGACGAAGAACAACACAAAGCCACTTACCCCGCGCTGCATGGCATCAAGGCCTCCCAGCGAATCGCTTCGCGCTTGGTGGAAGAGGCCTGTGAAGCCCTGGAACCTTACGGCGAGCGAGGTGGGATTCTACAGGGTATCGCGTACTACATAGTAGGCAGAAAGCAGTAAACAGAAGGCAGTAGCCGGTAGGCAGTGGCAGTGGACAGTAAGCAGGAGGCAGAAGGCAGTGGGCGGTAGGCTGGAAGCAGAGGATAACGGGCAAGCCGAAGGCAAAGGGCAAAACGCAAAAGTCAAAAGTGCGACCTCCTCAGGTTTTGACTTTTGCCTTTTGAATCTTGAATTTTGAATCTTGAATTCTGTTTCTGCCTTCTCCCTACTCCGTACACGAGAGGTGCTATGGAATATCAGTATCTGAACCACATTGATTCTCCGGCCGACTTGAAGAAGGTGCCCCGCAAGGACCTTCCCATCGTCGCCGAGGAATTGCGCGATTACATGCTCTCCGTGATCGCGAAGATTGGCGGCCATCTGGCTTCCAGCCTGGGCGCAGTCGAGCTGACGATCGCGCTCCATTACCTGTTTGACACACCGCGCGACAAGATTGTCTGGGACGTTGGCCACCAAGCTTATGGTCACAAGATCCTGACGGGCCGCCGCGACCGCTTCCCCACCATTCGCCAATACGGGGGAATCTCCGGCTTTCCGGTTCGCGATGAGAGCCCTTACGACACCTTCAACGTCGCTCACGCCGGAACCGCAATTTCCGGGGCGTTGGGCATGGCGGTGGCGCGGGATCTGAAGGGTGAGGATTTTCACGTTGTGGCCGTGGTGGGAGACGCCGGACTGACCACGGGCTTGACTCTCGAAGGAATCAACAACCTTGGGACGCTGAAGAAAAAGATGATCGTCATCCTGAACGACAACAAGATGTCGATCTCGCCCAATGTCGGGGCGTTTGCGGGCTACCTGAACCGAATCGTTCACGGCCAGGCCTACAACCGCTTGCGGGAAGAAGTGGAAAAGATGATTCGCTCCGTTCCGCGCCTGGGCCCGCGCCTATTGAAACTTTCCAAGGATCTGGTGGAAACCGCCAAGAGCATGTTGATCCCCGGGTTGGTGTTTGAGGAACTGGGATTTGAATACATCGGGCCCATCAACGGTCACAATCTGGAAGAATTGATGGACGTGCTATCCAAGGCCAAAAAGCGGCCGGGGCCGGTCATGATTCACATCGTGACCCAAAAAGGAAAGGGCTACGAGCACGCCGAGCAGCTTCCGGTGAAGTATCACGGTGTGACGCCCTTTGACTTTTCCACCGGCGCTTTCCACAAGGGGCCGCCGGTGGCGCCGAGTTACACCTCGGTATTCGGCAAGGCCATTTGCCAGATCGCGGAAGAAGATTCGCGCGTGGTGGCCATTACCGCTGCCATGGGAGAAGGCACGGGCCTGGACGAATTCTCCAAACGCTTTCCCGATCGCTTCTACGACGTGGGAATCGCGGAGCAGCACGCCGTCACCTTCGCTACGGGACTGGCTTGCGAAGGCATGCGGCCGGTGGTGGCGATCTATTCCACTTTTCTGCAACGCGCCTTTGACCAGGTGATGCACGACACCTGCTTGATGCGTGCTCCAGTGACTTTTGTTCTCGACCGCGGCGGCTTGGTGGGCGCCGACGGCCCCACGCACCACGGGCTTTACGACCTGGTTTATCTTCCTGCCCTGCCGGGCATTGTGGTGATGGCCCCCAAGGACGAGAACGAATTGCGCCACATGCTCTACACGGCGATCAACATCAACGGGCCCGCCGCACTGCGCTTCCCGCGCGGCAACGGGATGGGTGTGGCCATGGACGCGGAGTTGAAGGCCCTCGAGATCGGCAAAGCGGAGATTCTGCGCGAGGGCTCCGACATCGGCATCCTGGCGCTCGGCTCCATGGTCTACCCCTGCCTGGAAGCGGCGGCAAGGCTGGAGGCCCTGGGCATTCACGCGACGGTGATCAATGCGCGGTTCGTAAAACCCTTGGACGAGGAATTGATCTGCTGCCTGGCGGCGGAAAAACAATTTCTGGTGACGGCGGAGGAAGGCACCGATGCCGGAGGCTTTGGCTCGGCAGTCGCCACGCTTTTACAGGACAAGAAAATTCCCGCCAGCATCCTACGCATCGCCGTTCCCGACCGCATCATCCCTCACGGCGCGCCCAACCTGCTGCACGCCAAGTACGGCCTGGATGTCGACGGGATTTTCGAGAAGATCAAAAACTTCGCCCACGAATTCCCTGCGCGCCCGGAATTGCGCTTTCGCTCGCTGCTCAGGTCTTAGCGAACGACTAAGGAGGAGTTGGTATGAGTTCTTTGGCCGTTGAGGTCCAGGGGCCACGGGGTAAATCGGTAAAGGTGAGCGACGAGGGGCTCGCGGCTGATCTGGTGGATGGGCGGACCATTGTCGCGCCTTTGGCTTGGTTCCCCCGTCTTTGGCATGGGACACCGCAGGAGTGCAATCATTTCGAAATCTTCGGAGACGGCGCTTACATCCACTGGCCCGATCTGGACGAGGACCTGACCGTCGCGGGCCTGCTGGCGGGGCAGCGATCGGGAGAAAGCCCTCAATCTCTAAAGAAATGGCTGGACTCCCGCAAGACGAGAAGTAAGCGGCGGGGATGACACACGAGAACGCGGTAGCAGGTAACGCAGAGTTTCGCCCTTCCCTCCATGGGCTAGTCCCGAGCTCCACTGGAACATCTGCGCACGTTACGGTTGTTAAATGACGAAACGCCAAGACGAACGCTTCAGTCTTGCGAGCTTTATCATTGACCGCATTAAACCATACCTGCGTTCAAGGGTCCACCCCCAGATGTTCGCATCTATCCTAGGGTCCACGAAGGAAGCGCGACCTCCGAATCTGCCTTCTCCAACATCTGGGGATCTATATTGGATAGGTTGGCTCTGTGAAACCGATGAAATCCTCGGTTGTCTCGATCGACTCGAGCATGCCGTCGTGTATCTTTCCCATTTTCCGACCAGCAAGGTGTTTCGTTTTCACCACATTTCTGAGGATAGCTGGATTCGCTATCACGAGGAAATGCATTTACAGGAGCAGTACATTCTTTTCAACCGTCTGTGTAAATTCCTTAAGAGGGTGAAACGAGCCGCATCACGGATGAATAGACCCGGCGACGCCGTTCTGGCAGGCGACTATCTGGCATCCGTTTTCAAAATATTTCAGCAATTTCTAAAGACGCGAGGAGCCCATGTGCACAACAAGAGATTCGAGGACGGTCGCCTCAGCGACCTGCGCACTTTGGTTCTTCTCACAAGGCATGGAAAGGGACGGGTCTTCAGGCCCCTTCGCGAGGCCAAGGCTCGTCTAGCAATAAACTCGTTACGAGCCTCCCTTTCGCAGCGCAATAAGATTATGGTGGAGTTTTGCACACAATTGTTCATTCAAGTTACGCCAATCTTGACGGCCTGCGAACCAAAGAGTTGATAACCACATCCGCGGAAGGCTCACTGCGGGTCATAGGGGGATTTATGAAATGGATTGAAAGAGGCATATGGGCGCTCGTAGTTGTGACGCTTTCCGTTACATGCGCCAAACAACAGCGACACATAAAGTCTCTGAACGCGATGGTCAAAGTGGATGAAGTCGTGCGCGAATCCGATAAAAAGATCATTGGCGCTTACCACGATGCTCTGATGCAACTCAATGCCGCCGCCAAGAATTGCGATGTAGCAGATGCCATCAATTTCCAAACGCTGATGATGGCGAGGTAGGCACTATCCCCAGGTGGCGCGTACATTGGTTTTTATGTGTGCGTCCTTGCCCCATGCCTGCCAAAAAGCGCGGAGCAGGAGCGGTTTGTTTGCCGCACGAGATAGGGCGCTTCGCGAAGCGCCCCCACTTCGAGAACTCGCGAAGCGGGGGGCATCTTGTGGCCCGCGGCGGCAGCCGTGGGGGAAAGCCCTATTAGTACCCGGGAATCTCCAGGCGCAAACCCTTGATCGCGCCAAAGTGCCTACGGTTCTTGGTCACCAGGGTAATGTCGATCAGGACATCGCTATCGATCAAGTAGGGCATGTAACGTGGTGGAGGAAGCTTTCAGCCTCGAAGATTACCTCGAAGACTGTTGATGTATTCCACGCTGTCGACGATGTCGCCCCGGTCTTTCCATATGCCGTAGAATGCGAAATCCCCAACCGAGCGGGCTTTGCTCTTGAGGCGGTCAGCACGCGAAGGTACGCGAACCTCAACAATCGTCCCTTCGATGATGCTCACATCCTCGAGGGGCTTGAAGACGCCATTTTCATACTTTGCGGTGATGGCCATCGACTCGCCACCGGAACCCTGGGCCAAGTAGATTCTCGACGGTATCGGATTCCTTACAATATTATAACACCTAAGATGACCGCCTTCGGCTTCTTGAAATGTGCCGCAAAATGTGTCACGTTGTCGTCATTCCAACTGTGAACATTCGCCAACTCCGGGACGCGCGGCGGCTTAAGGCTTGGCTGCGCGCGGGCAAGACCGTGGAATTGCGCGAGCGGGACACGGTTATCGCCCACATTGTTCCGGTGGCCTTCCCAGTAAAACCCCGCAAATATCCCGATTTCGCCGCCATGCGCCGCGAGATTTTTGGGAATCGAATCCTACCCGGAGCGGACTTGCTGATCGAGGAGCGGGAACGATCACGTTATTGAGCGCTTACGCCGATGCGAACTTCAGGGAGAGGTTCGCGAGGTAAACCCCTTCGAAAAGCCGCAGGACCGGAGGGCGGGTCCTGCGTTACGTTGCTACGAGGGGAAGTGCGGAGCGGTCCCAGACCAAGCGCCCCGTTTACGGACACGATGTCGGTTTAGGCCGAAATTCTGCGATTTGTCATAATTTTTCTTCCTGCCGGTAGGAAATTGGTCAATTAAATCTCTTGACAACCCGTACTGATGTGAGCTACAATTGTGTCATGCGCGCAGTACTCTTCACTTGCCCTCCGCGCCCTTTTCTACCCATCTTATCCGCCGACGGCTCCCTTTTCCGCGCGAGGGCGGCGGGCGCTCACGCCGTCGGCACTATTCGAAGGAGAGAAAAACCATGAGTCTTATAACCAGAGAACCCAGCGCGGCGCAGTCGGCCGCGAGCCAGGCGAACGGCCGGTGCTCGAGCGGCCCGAGCAGCGACCGGGGCAAAGCCATTGCGAGCCGCAATCTCCCGAACCAGCCGTACCCTTTTTCCGAAGTCGTCGCCCTTAGCATGGTGGCGCTCGGCGAACGCCCGGAAGATTTCGAACGGGTGCATAGGACCTTGTTGGAAGCCATGGAGCCGCGCGACGGCTGGGAGTCCGCCTGGGTGCAAGATATCGCCATTCTCCGCTGGAGGCTGGAGCGCCTGCAACGCGCGGAGGTGGCGGCCCTGGCGGTGCGGAAGCGGAAGCTTGCGGGCGAGCGCAAACGTGAAAGCATGCCGGCCTCGGGGTCGGCCGCTCTCGGGCAACGCGCGCAGATTCCCCTGGTGGGCTTTACCGGCATCCCCGACTCCCCCTGGAAATTCCAACAGGTCCTCGGGTATCTCCATCAACTGCGCAACGTCGTCGGGGCGGGAATGTTTGAAAAAGAATGGGAAGTCTATTTTCAAGCTCTTTACGGGACGAACCCGGGACTATTGGGCGGCACGCTCCTGGGCCGGTTTCAGGCGCTGGAGAAGCGCTCCGCGGAGGGGAGGGTGGGCGAGGGTGACGACGCGCAGGTCGCATTGATGGCCGACGTGAATCACGAAATCGCCGACTACAAGCAAAAAATGGCCCTCTACAAGGCGGAACATTTGGCCGACGACCCCGTCCGCGACGATTCTGATCTGATGTTGCCGAGCCGGAAATTGGACCGGCTCATCCGCTATGAAACTCACCTGGAAGATCAGGTCGAACGCAAGCTGCGCCAGTTCTACGCCCGGCGGCGGGAGCCCGTGGTGCGCCGGGCGGAAACCCTGACGCCCGCGGCCGAAGGAACAGTACTGGCTGAATCGGCCCGCCAAGCCGCCGCGGCGGGCGCGTAGAGGCAGGACTAGGGTGGGCTACAACGGGGCTCCGATGGTTCTACGCTCAAAGCCCGGCAAGAACCGGACGGCGACCTCTTGTCCATCCGGAACGAATCGCGCCAAACCTGAGAACATATTGAAAACAAAGGGCGGGAAAACCCGATTTTCGTTTGCCAAACCTGAGAACATGCTGAATCAAAGGCAGTTACTGAAAAGCAGAGGGGGTCGGAATGAGGTGACGCATGGTTCGATCACGCGAAGGGTTGCAGGCGGTGAGTACGTCTATTCTTCGCCTCAATTTTCAAGGTCTGAGCGAAAGCGCCAGTGTCAACTACTGGTTATATAATTATAGTTTATACTTAGTTATTAGATATTAGTAAATGTTAAGATGTCGAGCAGGGAGAAAATCACCAATCACCAATTGTCTATCAGGAGTTCTGTCCTTCCACCAGTTGCTTGGCGCGCTGAGCGGCGCGTACCACTGCTTTGATCAGGGTAACGCGCAGGCCGCCCTCTTCCAGTTCCAGCAGGCCATCGATGGTGCAGCCCGCCGGGGTGGTGACCATGTCCTTCAGTTTGGCCGGATGCTCGCCCGTTTGCAGCACCAGAGAGGAAGCCCCGAGCAGCGTTTGCGCGGAAAGCTCTGTGGAGAGTTCGCGGGGCAGGCCCAGCTTCACCCCTCCTTCCGCCAGCGACTCGATGATCATGTAAACATATGCCGGGCCGGAGGCTGAAAGCCCGGTGATGGCGTCCATGTGTTTCTCATCCACCACTACCGTGCGGCCCATGGAGCTGAAGATTTCCCGTGCCAGGCCAACGTCATCGGGCGTGGCGTGAACGCTTGCGGCAATCGCCGTCATGCCCTGGCGAATCAGGCACGGGGTGTTGGGCATGGCACGAATGGCGTGTGCGGGGCGTCCGAGTTCGCGCTCGATGAGCGCCGTGGTGACGGAGGCCGCCGCGGAAATGATCACCGCATCCTTGCGCAACACCTTCTTCACTTCGTGGAGAAATCCCTTCACCTGCTGCGGTTTCAAGACAATCAACACCAGATCCGCACCCTTAACCGCTTGGATATTATTGGTGTGGGCCTTCACGCCGTATTTTTCGGCAAGAAAATCGGCGCGCGGTTGGTGCGCAACGGTGGCTTCCACGCTTTCGACGGGGATGAGCTGCGAACCCAACATGCCGGAAAGCAAGCCCTCGCCCAGCTTCCCGCAGCCGATCAGCGCCAGTTTCTTAATCCGGCTTTGAAAATCGCGCGGGCCCCGAACGGCCTTGGTGTCAGTGGTTTTCATCGTGGTCCCCTTATGATTGCCGATTGCCGATTGCCGATTGCCGATTGCCGATTGCCGATTGCCGATTGCCGATTGACGATTGCCGATTGACGATTGCCGATTGCCGATTGACGATGGTCGATGGTCGATTGCCGATGGACGTTTGAAAGCGGAGGATGATTTCTCCATATTCAATCGTCAATCGACAATCGAAAATCGGCAATGGAAGCACTATTCCCGCGCCGCTGCCTGCTCCGCGGTGACTTCTTTCTTGGAGGTGGAGATCCACGGCATCATTTTGCGCAGCTCGCTTCCCACCTTTTCGATGAGATGGGCGGAAGCCTTGGCGCGCATTTCCAGGAAGCGTTGGCGCCCCTTGGCGTTTTCATCCATCCACTCTTTAGCAAATGAGCCGTCTTGAACGCTGGCCAGGACTTGCTTCATGGTCTCGCGCACGTGGGCGTCAATCACCTTGGGCCCGCGGGTGTAGTCGCCGTATTCCGCTGTGTCGCTCACCGAGTAGCGCATGTACTTGATGCCGCCCTGGTAGATGAGGTCGACGATCAGCTTCAGCTCGTGGAGACATTCGAAGTAGGCAATCTCGGGCTGGTAGCCGGCCTCGACAAGGGTCTCAAACGCGGTGGTGATGAGGGCGGAGACTCCGCCGCACAGTACGGTCTGCTCGCCGAAGAGGTCCGTCTCCGTTTCTTCCTTGAACGTGGTGCGAATCACGCCCGCTTTGAGCGAACCGATACCCTTGGCGTACGCAAGGCCGATCGCCTCAGCGTGGCCGGAGGCGTCCTGTTCGATGGCCAAAAGGGAGGGCACGCCGACGCCCTCGGTAAAGAGCTCGCGCAGGCGATGGCCGGGGCACTTGGGCGCGATCATGATGACGTCCACCGTGGGCGGAGGAACGATAAACTTGTAGTGAATATTAAACCCGTGGGCAAACACCAGGGTCCTGCCGGGCCCAAGGTGCGGGGCAATCGCCTCCTGGTACACGTTCGCTTGGATGGGGTCGGGAATGAGGATGACGATCAGGTCGGCGCGCCGGGCGGCTTCCGAGGCTTCATAGACCTCGAAGCCGGCGTCTTTTGCCTTGGTACGGGGCGGATCGCCCATGCGCTCGGCCACGATCACCTTCACCCCACTGTCGCGCAGATTCAACGCGTGCGCGTGCCCTTGACTGCCATAGCCGATAATGGCCACGGTCTTCCCCGCCAGATTCTTCAGGTCGCCATCTTTTTCATAGTAAACTTTAGCCATAGGTCTTGAATCCTTTTCGATTATTGAATTTGGAAAACAGAATTATATACGATGTCGGAATAGGAGTGGCGAGTGGATAGTGGTTAGTGGCTAGACACTGGCCGTGCACTTCCACCCACTTGCCACTATCCACTCGCCACTGCTCTTCTCATGCTTGCGCTCGCGCCATCTCCGCGCTCGGCGCGTTCCGGATGGATTTCACGCATGCGAAGGGAAGGAACTCCGGCACACCGAAGGCTGGCGCGGCGGGCTGCCGGCGGCTCTCCGCGGGAACCTCGAGGAGATATTTTCCATGACTGGCAAAGATTAACTTTGATCCCGGGAAGGTATTGAGGACCTCGGCCACGCGGGTGGTGTCAGCGTCGGCGTCGATGAACACAAAGGAAGCGTCGGCGGAGACCTGGTGCTGGTAATAGGAGACGCGCTCCACGCCTTCCATCCCGCGCAGGAAATTGAAGAGATGGTCGATGTCGGACTCGGGCGAGTTGAGCACAGCCATCATGGAAAAGCCGTGAGGCCGGTCCGCCATCGCCAAAGTGGTGATCTTCATTCCCTTGCGACGAAAAACGTTCATAAGGCGGCAGGTCACAATCAGGTCCTGCTCGGTTTCAAGCGTGATAAGCCATTGCATGGTGAACTCCTGGAACTAGGTGTCAGGTGCCGGGTATCAGGTGTCAGAGAAAAATCCAAACACAAAAATCGCAATTCGGAGGTCACAAGGCAGATGCCGAATCCATTGCCGCGATTTTCGAGTTTCGGGTTTCAATCCTGGCACCTGACACCTGGCACCAGACACCTTCTTACACCGCCCAAAGATCGTCCAACGCTTCTTCTTCCACCTGCACGCGCGGCGGCTCCACCACCATTTCCGCCAGCGCGGCTCCCGGGGGAACGATGGGATAAACGTTCTCTGCCGGGTCCACCCAAACGTCGAGCAGGCGGGGTTCGCGATCGCTCAAGAAATCCTCGATGGCATCGGGCACGTCGGTGCGGTGCTCGACGCGCGCGCCGCGAATGCCATAAGCATCCGCCAGCTTCACGAAATCCGGAGCAAAGTCGAGGTCAATGTCGCAGTAGCGTTTCTCAAAGAAAATCTCCTGCCACTGGCGCACCATGCCCAGGGCGCGATTGTTGATGATGACGATTTTCACGGGCACGCGGTATTGCACTACCGTCGCCAGATCGTTCAGGGTCATCTGGAATCCGCCGTCGCCAACGAAGGCAATCACCTGGCGGTCGGGGAACGCCATCTGCGCGCCCATGGCGGCGGGGAACCCATAACCCATCGAGCCCAGTCCGCTGGAAGAAAGCCACGTGCGCGGCCGCGTGAAGTTGTAGAACTGCGCGGTCCACATCTGGTGCTGGCCCACATCCACGGAAATGATGGCGTCTTCGGCGGCGCGTTGGGCGACAGCCTCAATCACCATCTGCGGCTTCACCGTGTTCGCGTAACGGTCGTAGGTGAGGGGATGCTCGCCGCGCCAGGATTCGATGCGCTGGAGCCAGCGGTGGCGCTCGGGCGTGGGAGCCGCCTTACGACTCTTCAAAACATCAATCAAGGCCGTCAGCGCATCCCGCGCGTCGCCCACCAGGGATAAATCCACACGCACGTTTTTGTTGACCTCAGAAGGATCAACGTCAAATTGAATCTTCTTGGCGCCGGTGGCGAAGCCGTTCAAGCGGCCCGTCACCCGGTCATCAAAACGCGCGCCGATGGCCACCAGGAGGTCGCAGTTGCAGATCGCCATGTTGGTGGAGTACGAGCCGTGCATGCCTAGCATCCCGAGCGACAACGGATGGTGGGAAGGGAAAGCGCCGAGGCCCATCAAGGTTGTTGTGACCGGGATATGAGTCAACTCCGCCAGCTCGCGCAGTTCCTGCCAGGCTTCGGACGCAACCACTCCGCCACCTACGTAAAACACAGCGCGGCGGCCTTCCAGGATCATGTCGGCGGCCCGATCGATGTCGGCATCCCCAAATTCACGCTGCCGCTCAGGTTGCGTCGCACCCAAAGTGGATGGGTAGTTGGGCTCGGCCATTTCCAAGAGCACGCTCTTGGGGAGATCAACCAGCACCGGCCCCGGCCGTCCGGAAATCGCCGACCGGAACGCCCGATCGATGATGCGGGGAATGTCCGCTGCCGAACGAACGGCAAAGGATTGCTTGGTGCAAGGGAGACTGATCCCGATGGTGTCGGCTTCCTGAAAGGCATCCTTCCCTATCAACGCCGCCGGGACCTGGCCCGTGAGGGCAACGATCGGGATGGAGTCCATCATCGCCGAGG
>Ga0208034_1000386_pt1 | contig 37258 bp, 49 predicted proteins | sample June2015DPH_8_10_FD_184699 | JGI IMG/M metagenome (GOLD analysis project Ga0208034, IMG submission 184699) | Peatland microbial communities from SPRUCE experiment site at the Marcell Experimental Forest, Minnesota, USA - June2015DPH_8_100... | ecosystem: Environmental > Terrestrial > Soil >...
GGCCGACGAAGCTGGTATCCCTCGAATAACGTTCCGTCGTGCATTGCGGAAAGCAGCTTTTCCTTGGCATGTTCGCTCTACGCGCTGGACGGTTCTGCGTGACAGCAAACAACATGCAGACATGAAGCGCGTCTTGAATCGGCTACGTTCAACCTGACCCACTACCCCGAATTCCTCCCTCACTGCCACACTGGTTAGCGGTGCAACTGTGGAGCGGAGGCGAGCGGAATACTGATCGCCTTTGGCGGCGCGCGTTCTCGTCTGGGCGCGGACTACTTTGGCGACAACCCCTTCTTGCTTTCCTCTTCACACGCCCAGCATTCAATCGAGGAAGCGGCCTTTTCTGTAGGATTCTCTTGCAGCGTGATCATGTGCCCACATGCAAGGTAGAAGTGGATAAACTGGCTTTCCCGCGCCGTGCGTACAACTCGTCGCATAATTTTTGGTTCTGCGGCCATGACAAAAGCTCGTGATCCTTTAGACGCACATGTTACACCCTTGCGGGGGTACTGGCCTTGTTGTGGTGGCATGCCGAAGGTGAATCGACTCTAGGCAATTGCGACTCCAGCCACAACAGCACCACAAGTGAGACCGGGGCGTAGCCGCAGGACGGATATGCCCCTTTTTCCACAGCAAGACGCACCACTGTTCATGAAATCTGTGACGCGCGTCACGGTTTTCCCCCTTTTGTGCTAACAATTTTCACAAGAGGTGGTGGGGCTGCTGCGGAGCGGCTGGCCTGGGTTGCTCTGAACACGTTCTGATGACTGCGGGGTTTTCGTGCGGGGCAAACGGTTAGCAGCAATCAACCGAGAGTGCCACCATCTAATTTTGAGATACGCTTTTCTCCTTCGGGAAACAGGACTAGATTTAGCTTGCAGCAATTTATGCGGGAGGTGATTATGCCCGTCTACGACTACATCTGCAAGAAGTGCCGGAAATCTTTTGAGTTGATTCTTACTCTAGGGGAACACGACAAAAACAGCATCAAATGTCCGAAGTGCGGAAGTAAGAACGTGGAGCAGGATGCCACCGCCTTTTTCGCGGTGACATCGAAGAAGAGCTAAAACAACTTCGCCCACGCTATCAATTCGGGCTGGGTTGGGAGCGGGAATGGTGAGCGGCTGCTGCCGCAAGTTGAAAGCCGGGGAAGCTCCGGTCGGACCGCACGGCGTGCCGTCCAACAACACTCGGCCAGAGTGATGCCGTAGCGGCGCGAAGGGGCTGCGAGGGCGTTGGGCACCGCCCTGGCGAACCTGAGGTTTTAGTTCCAATTTCAACGTAGAAGCTCGCCGATGTCATTTTTGAGGCGCGAGGATATGCTCGATCTGCCGAATGTGATTGACGTCGTGACCGGCAAACATCCGAACGATGTGCTCCACCGTCTCTATGCCACGCTCGGAATGGACTCCATGGTGCTTCCATTGTTCTGGCGTGATTGACTTGAGCAACGCAAGGTTCGCTTCCCGGGACGCTCGGAATTGCTCCACACTCTTGCGCGGATCGCGTTTGTCGTAATGCCCGCTAGTGACCCAGGCGTCCTGATTGAATCCGGCGATTGGCGTTCCAGGCGCTCCGAGAATCATCCGGATACGAAAGCCGCCAACGATTTCTGTGTCGGCCAGATGAGCGAGGATTTCGACAACAGACCATTTGTCCGGAGCAGGGCGCTTGCGCAATTTGGACAAGGAGACTCCCCTGATCAGACGTTCAAGTTTCTTGGGAGTGACGGCCTGCACCTTCATGGGCTGCTCCCCTTCGACGTAGCTGGTAATGCGCTTGATGTATTCCTGCGGCGTTTCCTTCATGTTGTCCCCACTATATTCCCTTGAGTTGGTCTATCCGACATTCCTCAAGCGTGCCAATGGCCGGGAAATCATCGCGGTAGGATATCGGCCAGCGCCCACTCGATATGATCTACCTCTTCGCGAATCACCCGAATTGCCTGCTGCTCCACCGGAATAGGGGGTGGCGCAATCGCTTCCACAGCATGACGGAATCTTGTGGTTGCGATTCCAGATGAGGTTGATCCGCGCCGAGGTTTTCGCCCGGTCCTGGTAAATTTTCTTCACCAGCTTGGTGGTAAGCCACGCAAACGCTAAGCCGAACAGCATCTCGATCGGCAAACGGTCGCTGGCACCTTCGAACTGGAAGAAGGCGAGCCGATAGACGGCCTCGCCCGCGCCGAGAGCAGCAAACACCACGCCCATACCGATGAGTGCGAGATGCAAGCGGTCCATTGGGCGGAGCGGAACAGACGATTCTTGAGGGCTGAACTTGTACAAGCGGGCCACAAATCCTCCGAGCGAACGTTGCATATCCAAGACAGGCGCATTATAGTACCTGGTCTCGACGGTCGGAGCGGTATGAAGCGCAAGAGCATCTTCTCCGCGATCTTTTTGGTTTGCACGGCTTGGGCTGCGCACACCGGTTCGACAGGCCCCGCGGAACAGACGGCCGCAACCTCGTCGCACAGCAGCTCCAAATCCGCTGCCACACAAAACCCCAATTCCGACCAGCAGATGTCTGCCCATCAGACGCTTGAGCCCGAGATGCGGCAGGGTTTCTGGGGCACGATCAATCCTTTCGCTCGCAAGAAATATGTACGGCGACGTCTCAGCCCGATTCGCAACCGCGTGAACGAACTTGACGATCTCACCGCTGCCAATGCGAAAGCAATCAAAGACGTGGATGCTCGCGCACAGGAGAGCATTCGTCAGGCAACTGCGAAGGCTGATCGGGCTGACCAGCATGCGATTGACGCCGGCAACCGCGCTCAGCAGGCGAACCAGGCCGCCCTTCAGGCCAGCTATCGTCTGAACACGGTGGAGCAGGTGGTCGTGAATATTGATCAGTATCAGCTGGCGGCGCAGATCGAACTTCGACTCCGTCCCGGCCAAACCGTGCTGAGCGCCAGGGCAAAGCAGGCCCTTGACGTCATTGCCTGGAACCTCAAAGACCAGAAGGGCTACATCATCGAAGTGCAGGGCTTCTCATCTCAACCCGGACAGGCAGGCATCGAAAGCTCGCAGGCGATGGCGAATCGGGTGTTGCGCCATCTGGTCGAGAAGAACAACGTCCCGGTTTATCGCATCTTCACGATGGGACTGGGTAATGCAAAGCTGCCAGGAACGGAAAGCAGCAATGCTAATCCGGCTCACGGCGATCGGATTGATATCAGTCTGCTGAAAAACAACGTGGACCAACTCGCTATGGCGAACCAGCCGGCCGGCGAGATGGGCGCCACCGCCGGAACTCAGGGCAGCGACTCCGGGCCGCAATCAAGTTCTACGCAGCCGGCTCCCCCGCAGCGGCCGTCGAATAATGCGCATCTGACGGCCCCGGCGACCAGCGAGCCGCCACAGCCTCACCAGTAGTTCAACATGCCCGTATAGTCAAAAAAGTCGTGCGTAGGGCTGAACCCCTGAAAGGTCACTATCATGGTTCCAGGTTTCAGGCGTGCTCTTGATTGAAGCCGCGGACAATCCGCGACCAGTACACAAACTGTGCCACCAGACTCAACATCCCAAACAGGACCACCACCTCGAATCTCCCCGAGCACGGCCAGAACCCCTTCCAGCCTTGTCCTTCGAGGCGTCGCAACAGATTGTCCAAAAACAGGAAGAAAAATAACAGCGCCGCTAGGTTGTACCCCTCCCTCGAATGCTTCTGCACGGTGTTAGGCTCCTCCTCATCTTCTTCCTGCTTCAGCCAACAGAAGCATAGAAAGCCAGCCAGGAGATGCACCACGTTGTGGCCCAGAAACCCCAGCAATGGCAGCATCACCCTCCACCACGACCAGTATCCCGCCACCGTAAGTTTCAAAACCGCCAGCACCCCAGAAAGGAAACCAAACATCCAGAACCCCATGGCCTGAATCGGATGTTCTGGTTTGCTGCTCATGCCGCCTCGCGCTCATAGTATTTCAGCAGCCCGCCCAGCCGCTCCCGACACCGCATCTTTGCCTGTTCTCCACGGACTTGAGTCGGCAAAGGGAATAGCAGTACGTTGTCTTTGCCTTGGTGATTTCTTTCCTCATGATAGTGGGCTTGGTAGTGCCGCAGCGCGCGCCGCAATGAGCCTTCACCCAACAAGATCAGCTTGGCCAGGCATTCCTCCTTAACCGACCTTACCCAGCGTTCCGCATAGGCGTTCAGATTCGGACTTCGGGGCGGCAAGGCCAGGGTCTTCACGCTTGCGGCTTCGATCACCTGACGAAACGATGCGCAGTATTTGCGGTCGCGATCATGCAGTAGGTACCTGCGGTGGATCAGAAAACCAGCATCTTCCATCGTCACATTGCGCGCCATCTGTTCCATCCACTCTTGATCCGGACGACGTGTGACTCCGGCCAAGCATATCCTCCGGCTCTCCAACTGGATAAAGAACAACACGTAGTAGGTAACCAACCCCTTGAGCGTAAGCACTTCCACCGTGAAGAAGTCGGTCGCCACCAATACCGCCAGGTGAGCCCGGATAAAGTCTTTCCAGCTTGTCGCCTGCTTCCGCTTGGGAGCCGGTGGAATATCATGGCGGCGGAGAATATTGCCCACCGTCTGATCCGAGAGCCGGAGGCCCAGGTTGGCCATGGCGCCCACGATCCGGTCATAGCCCCACCCGGGATTTTCCTTCGCCATCCGCACCACCAACCGCTCGCTTTCCTCGTCAACTCGGGGACGACCCCAGGACTTGCGAAACTTCGATCCGTCGAACTTGGTGGCGATGAGCTTTCGGTACCAGGCCAGCAGCGTATCCGGTCTCGCGACAGCCGCCAATTCTTCCAAGGCTTTCCGTCCGAGCCGGTGGGCGATCTCCGCCAACGTAGCTTTTTCGCCATCGGATAACAACAACCGGCCTTGGATTTGGGCTCTCAGGATCCGGTTCTCGGCGGCCAGATATTCGTTCCTCAGTAGAAGTTCCTGGTCTACGGTTCCGGTGATGTACGCCAGCATGCGAGCCCAAACCATTCCCGAGCCTCCCTAAACTTGATCGTCGAACCCGGATTGTACATGCTCTTGAGGTTTTAGAAAGCAGCTGTGCGAGGAAATTATGAGACCGGAAACCAGCCTTTTCAAAGCGTTTGAGATTTTTGACCATACGGGTAAAGCCAGATGCCGGGATCGTCGGGCTTCATGTCCACAACCATCGTCTGCAGCGGTGCAATGGAAACAACATCCACTCGTTTGCCGTCCAGGATCCCGGTGTTACCGTGCCAGTGGGGCGTGTGGAAGTTGAAACCGTTGCCGATATCGCCGATGTACCAGCGCACGCGCTCGCCCTTGTGCATGGTCATCATGGGCCCGTCGCCGAACAGGTAGCCATTGATGGTGTATTTCATATTGGCGTTGACGAAGCCATAGCCGGTAATGCCGTCGTAGGGGTGGTCCTTATTGGTAAAGTAGTTTTCGTTCCGGTCGATCTTGCCGGCTTCCGTGGCGTTCTTCTTGATGTTCTCGTCCATGAACCAGCTTTCGTTCTCGTCAATCATCATGTAAAGGGTCACGAATTGCCGGTCCACGTCCTTGGGGCTGCCATCCGGGCGCGCCATGCCGCGGCGTGTGATGATGATGCCACCTACCAGGCCGGCGGCTACATCGCGCGGCTCCGAACTGTGCGAGTGGTAGAGCCAGAAGATCGAGCTGGGTTCGCCCGGCGCCGGCCCGGCGCGCTCCGGCACTTCCCAAACGTACGTGTGCATCGCGCCCGGGGGAACATCGTCGCCCGCCTTATCCGCTTCCGAGCTGCCGTCATTGTAGCCCGCGCCTTCGGAATCCTTCTTGTAGAAGACGCCGTGCGGATGAATGCTGTACGGATGCGTGCCGTTGTTCTTAAAGACCACTTTGATCGTGTCGTCCACCTCCGCCTGGAGAATCGGCCCCACGAGTCCGAGGTGCTGCCACTCGGGCGGGCGCGGCTTCAGTTGTGTGAAGGTGCCGTCCGTGTACGCGCGGTAGACCGCCTTGCGATATACGCTGCCGACGCTGGTTGTACGCTCGATGAACTGCTTCTGGTAGCCGTCTACCGGTTTGCCGGTCATCTGGTCAATGCCGCCCGGAGCGTAGTCCCAATCAATTTCATCCGCGGCGATGTAATACACGCGCGTCTTGCCCAGAGAGCTACTCCGGGGTTGTTGCTGTTGTCCAAAGACGAGGGAGGAGAGAAATAAGAGCAACGCGAAAACGGCCGGCGTTCTCTGCACACGCATATTGTTCACCCACGGGTGGATTTGATTTGGTAAAACCTCTACATCTTCGCACGATATGTCAAGCGCCGATACCGTCCGCAGGTGCCGCACCCTGGTTGGTATTGGTGGGATAACCCTTGAGTTCCACACCGGCGAGAACAGGCCAACTCGTAACCAATCATCAACCGGAACGCGTAGCCAGGATTACGAACGAGTTGGCGATTTTCTCGTTCGGTATTGGCTCTTGTCGTAGTTGTGCTTATGTGGCTGAATCGATAACACGTCTCCACATTCGGTCGCTGATGACCGCGTACGCTGCCCAAACGAAGATCAGTCCAAATGCCGGTTGGGAATAAGGAAGGACAAAGGGAAAGGTATTCATTCCGGCGTGGAAGAGGGCCGTCGCCTGGATTGACCTCCCTGAGCGCCTGTAAAACCAGGTCAGGATGATCGCAAGCGGGATCATAAAGACCACGCGGAGAAGTATCCAGACCGTCAGGGTAAATCGAACCGGGCGGTAGTAGTCGAGTGGCCAGTGCCACAGTGCCCAAGGGAGCCACACCAGTAGAGTCGACACAAGCGGGGAAAGCCTACTTTGCAATCGGTCAAGAAGAAAACCGCGCCAGCCTGGTTCCTCCAGAACCGCCACAAACAACAAGTTGTAAGCAAAGAAAGTCGAGGCTCTCGCTACACGCGCCGAGATGGTTGCACTACTGGACGGGTGGACCAGGTGACCACCCAGCAAGTGGACCACTGCCGCTGGTACCAGTAGAAACGCGGGGAAGGAGAGAAGCGCAAAGAGTGACCACTGATTCGGAGCGTGCACCAGTTGTCGCAAGAGAGCGCGTACGCCTGAGTCCCTGGAGAATGCTCCGGATATAATCCAGGCGGGCAACAATGCTGGTCCAATGAGCAGAGGATCGAGATCCAAGGGCAGTCCGTTAGCGCTTCGCCACAGGTAGTGCAGAGAAAGAACAGCCCAGCAAACTGGGAGCAGTCCCACAAACCAGGCGATTCTCACTATTCTCGCGGCAGAGGAATCCGTCTGGTGTCGGTAACACAGAACCATGGCGGCAATGGCTGGGCCGCAGGTTCCATAATTCAGGAATGCCTCCCTCCACTGCAGCTTGATCGCCGCAATCCACATCGCCCAAGACAGTGCAAAGGCGATTACAAGGTAGGCCAACGCTTCTCGTTTAAGCGTGCGCTGGAACTTCTCCAGCATCTGTGTTGGGTTTTCCATGGCTGCCTCCTCTCACTCGTGGTTAACATCGCCTGTGCGCACCTGTCCCTTGTCTCTGGAGAGACACTTATCCCACAGTCTTTTTGGGTGTCTTTGTTTCTAGCGCGAAATCGCTCGGAACAATCCCAAGAACAGGGCCGATGAAACAATGAACGACAGCGCCGCTGCAATGACCGACGGATGGCTCAACCTGAGAGGCACAGCAACGCTTACGACTTCCCAGGTTGCAGTAAGCCAAACCCGAGCCACGCCTAAAACTCCGTACTGCTTCCACTCCTCTGAAACCTGGTCGGCGAATACCTGCACCATCTCCGCGCCAAAGCGGCGACGTAGTCCGGACGGATAAGCAGCAAGCAATGCGCGATAAGCGAGACAGTTAATGTGAGAAGCCGTAGGCATAGAATTACCCTACCCCTTTCGGCAACAGCTTTTTCTGACGCGCAAGACGCACAACAGACTCCAGTCGGCTCACTTCGTCCCGGAGCAGCGTCTTTCCTGTGCCGGAAAGCCGGTAATATCGCCGCCTGCTCTCATGATCTGAGGCTCCGCCCGAGCCTTGGCTTTCTTCGATAAGGGACATATCCAGCAATCGCTGGATGGTCGTATACAGTGTGCCGGGTCCCATTCGAACCTTATTCTCAGAGAGAGAGGCGACATCTTGCATGATCGCGTAGCCATGCTTCTCACCATCGGCAAGCCGGTCGAAAGCGACGCTGCTCCTTGATAGGGGGCTCTGAATACTCACACTCATGGTTGTTTACCACTACCGTGCAGTTCTTCGGCCACTTCGCCAGATGTCGCTCGATGTAGCGGATGCATCCTGGCTGATCCAGCGACCGGAGATGAATTTGCTCGATCTCAACGATGGTTCCATTGGGCTTAGAATAGGTAATCTCATTTTCCAAAACACGAACGGGAATAGGGCCTCCTGAAGAAATCCTGTCCAAGTCCGTCCGCGTCAGTTCTACGACCGATCGTCGAGAATCTCTTACGGAGGTCACCCTCAATAGGTCGCCAATTCCGAACGCTGCAGATTTGCCCGTTCCAAAGCGGCCGCGTCCTGGTGTTCCGGATTTGCGGTCGAGATTTTCTCCGTGCATGACAAAGAAGTTTTGTAAGCCTTCCAGTGTCATGCCACGACCGTTGTCACTGATGCGAATCTTCCGGGCTTTGCTGTCAAGTCGCACGTATACAGTGGGATTTGTTCCAGGATCTACATACTGCAACCCGTTGGCGACATACTCCCAAATTACGAGCTTGTCGGTCTTGAAGAGCGCAGCATTTTGTAGCAAATCTCGGCTAACATGGCTCTTAACGAAGATGGCCTTCGACGACATCTCTCCCCCTAACTAGCCCTGCGACGTGTTTTACGGTTGGTCCGATCTCGTGGTCATCGCCGAACGCGTTCAACAATCGCAAAATCTTATTTTCTATGGCTGAATTACTTACATAAGCGTCGATTCTGAAGAATCCTTGGGCTTCACGTGCCGTTATGCAGGACATTTCACCAGATCTAAATTTCAGATGTGCAGCAGTAGTTAGTAAACGCGCCTTTTCCAGTCGTCGCCATTTACGTTCGTTCAGCGATAGCCGAGTCGTTTTCTCAGCACCTAACGTTCGTCTGTACTTACGAGCAAATGCTGCGCCGGTTTCGGTGAGCAACCAACCATCTCGCTCAGATCCGACAAGATGCCCACGCTTACGTGCGTCCCATAGCCGCTTTCTAACGGCATCGATATTGATCTGGTCCGGGTACTTCTTCCATGTGAATCGCCCTGGCCCGACCTCGTTTGCTTTCACCGCGATGTCCTCAGTATCGACGTGCGTTGCCGCAGCCCCGACCCGAAGTGCGGCGATGACTACAATTTCACTATTAGACAAGTCAGCTATTGGTTTCTTCTTGTCAGAAAGTCGCTGTTTGGCTTGCTTATTCATTCGACAAGGCTTTGTTTGGTGGGAGCAGCGGCCATTAGAAGCCCAGGCGTCATATTGCGTCGTGCGAGACGTGAGCATTATGCGCTCTGCAAAGCAAAAAGGAAACAGCGCCCGGCTAGCTCCGCACGCCGTTCGGCGCACGCTCCCTCAGCCTCCCCCGGCGCACCCGCCCCCGTTCCCGTGATCAACGCCCGTCCCGGTTCCGTGCACCCCTTAAGACTTGGCCCCTGCGGCGCAAGCTACGGGATAGCCAGGCCCACGCCGGGTCGCCCGGGTGGGATGGCCCCCTTCCGGGTCGAGTTGGTGTCCGTAAAACCGAATCCTAGCGTGGCAGGTGCCCATCCGGCGGACGGTTACAGATCCTCTGCGAGCGCGGATGTACCTACGGGGGAGTCCTCCACTCCCCTTCCCGTGATCGACGCCCGCCCCGGTTCCGTTCCCCGCGAGCCTCCGAGCGACCGAGAAAGACCTGGGACGGGGCGAGCCTGATCTTTGCCTACCGACAACCGACCGTCCGATAAGCCATCATCAACCTTGTTCGTCGAGCTGGTAGTTGAGACTCTTCGCACGCTCCTGAAGTCGGGATCTCATTGTCCCTGGATATGTCGCGACCAACGCATTTTTAACCGGAATCTCTCGCTCCCACAAGCTAGAGTCCCTCTTTTATGGCGGATTCTTGCTGTCGCACTCCTCCTTGTCATTGGGGTCTGCCTCACCGCTCTCTCGTCCGCATGTGCAATTGAGGTATGGAAGAGCCTCGCCGCGAGCGGAGAACTATCCGCCGAACTCGTTGTGCATGGACTCATACTCGCGCTTCTCTGGGGCCTGTGGAGCATTCTTCCTGATTGTCTGAGGATCGTGATTCGGCGCTCGCTCAAAAGGAGAAGCGACGATAATCCGGATTGACGTCATTTTTCTTTGGTCCGTCGTTGCCAATTGGCCTGAGCGTCTGGATTATCCCCTGCGATGAAGTGGAATTACCGTGCAAATGAATACCTGGACTTATTCCCTTTAGCCCGGTACATCGCCTCATCCGCACTTTTGACCAACGTATCCGAAGTGGTGCCGTCTTTCGGGAAAATCGAGATTCCAATAGTTACGTTGATACATAGGCTGATGCTGAGGCCACGTACATTGACATCACATGGCGCTTGAATCGCCGTGATAATCTTTTCCGCGATCGGCATGATATCTTGTTCGTTTCGGACCTCCATTAGCAGGCACAAGAATTCGTCGCCGCCATAGCGGCTGATTGTGTCGTCGCCGCGAATATTTTCCTTGAGCCGCCCCGCAATCGCCTGCAGGACGGCGTCGCCTATGTCGTGTCCATACGAATCGTTAATGTTTTTGAAATCATCCAGATCCAAGAACATCACTGCCAAAGCCCAACCACGCCGTTTTGCCTGTGCGAGTCCATGTTTCAGTCGATCCTCGAATAGCGCGCGGTTCGGCAGGCCAGTCAAAGGATCATGGAAGGCGGCATGGCGAGCCTCTTTTTCCTCTTCTGTGGCCGCGGCCAATTGATGTTCCAGCATGCGCCGCTCCGTGACCTCATCCTCTAATCCCCGATTCACGTCCGCCAGCTTTTCGGACGCTTCTTGCACTTTGTTTTCAACGGCCTCGTTTTTTTCGAGGGCATTTTCAACCCCGGGCAGCGAGTCCCCATCCACCATGAGCTCTTCCTTGAGAGTCACATTGACCGACGACAGTTCCTCGGCGCATTCGTCCACCAAGTCCTTGACGTGCTCGCTTTGCCCCAGCACTTTAGTCAGGGACTTGGCTGGATTCGTGCCCTTTGACAACTCCGCGTTCGGATCGGTGTTCATGTACCTATGATATCAGTCATAATACAACCCTAAAGTGATAATGTATCTTCTGACAAATGGCCGGGATTTTTTCGGGGTAGGGACTGTAATCTTCAGCGCTAAATTGCACCATTTCTTCAGAGATATTTTGCCCGGAATTTCCTTTTTGATCTCGAAAACGGCACCATAGTACACCCGTCTCGCCTGTTCGCGACACCGTATAACGATTTTTCATCGGGAGTACACCCGACGGTCTGCCAGCCACAGCAGCCAGCCCAAAATTGCCCCATTTGTGGCAATTTGTGGCCTACTTTTGCAACACCTCTCCTTACCCAACCAGGTTATAAACGGATTCCATTGCTCACTGGGCGCTCATATTGGCTTGCTGTCGAGTACGACCCAGAATCTGACAAGGAGGAGTCCAGAAATGACAAGGTATAAAAATGAACCGGTGAAGGGAACGAAAACGACGAAGACCGCGAAGAAAAAGGCCACGAAGAAGACCAAGGGAAAGTAACCCGCTAGCCGATCCTGGGCAGCACCGCGGCTGAGTTTTTGGATCTGAAAGCGCAGCGGAGCTGCCCGCGGACGGCAGCTTGCGTCACTTCCTGCCACGACTGGGCGGCATCGATGTTCTGGTCATTGATGGCTGGGCCATGGCGCCGCCGAATGAAAACGAGCGTCGCGAAGTCTGGGAGATCTGCGAGGATCGTTACCAGACTCGCTCCACCATCCTCACTTCCCAGTTGCCGATCTCGCGCTGGCACGAGCAGATCGGCGATCCCACCATCGCTGACGGCCTATCTGGACCGCCAGTGGTGCACCGCCTTCGTTGGCGGCAGCTATCTGTTCATGGACAAGGGCGAACTGATGCTCGACGCGCGTACTATGTTTTTCTACTACGCCACTGGAATCACTCCGGCGATGGCTGCTGCGAAGCCGGGCACAGGTTCCGCTTATGCCGCTGCGTTCCGCGACTCGATGGGGCGGTACCTCGACGGTGGCAAGACCTACAAGATCACGCTTCCGGGTCCTATCCCCGCGGCGGCCTTCTGGTCATTCACGGTGTACGACGAGCAAACCCGCTCGATGCTTGAGACCGATCAGAAACTAGCAGGGCTCGACAGCACTCATTCCACCGTCAAGGCGAATGCCGACGGCTCGGTGACGGTGTGGTTCGGCCCCAAGGCGCCTAGCGGTCAGGAAGGCAACTGGGTTCAAACAATGCCGGGCAAAGGGTGGAACGTACTCTTGCGGCTCTATGGTCCGCTGCAACCCTGGTTCGACCAGACTTGGAAGCCTGGAGATTTCGAGAGAGTGGATTGAGTGCTTCCTTTGGAATGCGGAGTCTGCAGCAACTGGTAGGCAATCGTCTCAATGCGATAAATCGCCTCTCATTGATGCACGAGTTGTCGCAACACGGAAGTTATCCAGAAACGAGCTTCGAGAAATTGGCCGGATTGGTATCGAGAAGTCGGCCAGTGTTCACGAATGTGTCGGCCCCAACCGGTACGATCTACATGGAATGTCACTTGATGAGAACTGGCATTTCCCTTAATGCGGGCTCAGGCCTACTCGCGAGGAGAACAGAGCCTTCGCTCGACGTATCCATCGAAACGATCGGAGCGCCGAGAGTGGGCGGCAAAGGTTCATCCGTTCGTGGATGACCACGTGAGTCGAGTAAATTGGATGACTGTTCGAGACGGAAAAAGAACAAAAAGCAAAAACCGAATTCCAGGCAAAAGTATCGTGTACTTGATACGTACCAAAGTTCCTCGTATTCGGCGTTTTGCGAGCTTTGTGAGTGCTTAAAAATCAATAAGTTGTGTGTTTTCAATAGAGGTGCAGAGTTCAACTCCCGCCGCCTCTATCGTTTATTTCCCATGTCAGCGGGCCCCATCCCGCCGCTCTCAATGCCAAGAAATCAGTTCAGCCCGCACTTGCCCGGCTGCGGTAACGTGCCGTTGTGACCTCTACGAGGTTTTGACAAACCTGGAAGGCAGGCATAACCTCAAATTCCTCACCACTCGGAATCAGGAGATAAGCATGAAGAAGATGCTATGCGTTGTTTTGTGGTTTCTCCCCGTGATGTTGTTCGCACAAAGTCCATTCGACGGCACTTGGAAGACCAATATGGCGGAGTCCAAGCTGTCGCAAAAACCCTACATATTTTCGGTCAACAATGGTATGTACGATTGCGAAACTTGCGTCCCCAAAATCAACGTAAAGGCCGACGGCCAGGACCAGGCTGTCACCGGCCAAGCCTATGACACCATCTCGGTGCAAGTGACGGACCCTAATTCGATTCACGTCTCTCTGAAAAAGGGCGGAAAGACCACCGCCGATTCAACCCGAACCGTCTCCCCCGATGGGAAGACGCTTACTGTGGCGGGCACCAACTATCCCGCCGACGGTAGCCAGCCCTACAAGTTCGAAGTCAAGTACATGCGAGCTGGCAAAGGTCCTGCCGGCTCGAATCCGATCTCCGGCTCTTGGCGGATCCAGAACGTCAATGAAGACACTGCTGGACTTACTACCACGTGGAGGGTCGCTGGCGATGAGGTGAGCATGTCCACGCCGACAGGGGAAAGCTGGCAAGCGAAGGTTGGCGGCGAAGAATCCCCGGTGGAAGGCATTTATGCCAATGAGACAGTGTCAGTGAAGAAGATGGCGCCACGTCAGATCGAAGTCACCTACAAGCGCGATGGAAAGCTTTATAGCGTGAGTAAGATCTCCGTTTCTGCCGATGGGAAAAAAATGACGGAAGTCGCGGACAACAAGCAAACCGGAAGAGTTTCAACGTTTATCGACGAGAAGCAATAGTTACAGTGAAGGCGAAAACCGCCTTCACTGAAGAAAGAAAGGTGCCGTTCATTTCCCTCATTGAACGGCACCGCCCGTCCCGCTATCGGACTCTCGATTCTTGCTCTTTTAGGCTGTAGATCACCTCGTTCAGCCGTACAATCTTCGTAAAGGGAGGGCAGCTCCCATGCAGGCCAAAGTGTCCTCAGTCTCACTGCGACCGTTGTGCTCTGCCTGCCAAGTCTGTTGGGCGGATTGGCTTTGCTGGCAAACCTCTTGCTTCAGCGGCATTTGGAAGACTGGGGGCAAACTTCTGCCGCATCCGTGGCGCTTGGGGTGTTCATCGGTGGCCCACTGGTCGCAATCGCAGCGGTGATGGGTTTACTTGTGGCCTCCAGTGACAGCTTCTCGCCGAAAGTCAAGTGCGGGCATCTGATCATCGTTAGCGTAGGGGCGATTGCCACGATTTCCTTATTGTTCGATTTGTGGTGTCGCATTCGCCGTAACGCCGTAACTGGAAAAGTCTGCGGCGTCACCTCAGCCGACATCCTGGATTGGGTGTTGGCCTTTTCTAGTTTTGCTGTTGTCACTCACGGATGTGTCATAGGTCACCCGCAAGCGTCGAACCCGTTGCCGGGCGTAGCGGTGATGCATCAGAATGGGGAGATGAAGCTAGAGGTGGATTGCTATTCCGGGCGAAAGGCTGACGAAAGGCCTGTTCGGTTTCGACTTGAGGGTCGCCAGTATCTGGTCGAGGAGGTACTGGATCAGTGGTACGGCCCACACGATGCCTTTTACAAAGTTCGCGCCGACGACGGCAATCTCTACATCCTGCGGCGGGAAACGTCGACGCCTGAGGGTACTTGGCACTTGGTGTCATTCCGGCAATTGCTACGAGAGAACTGAACTAAGAAAAGTGGTTCGTGCGCGGGACTTGGAAGATCAGGTGGGAGGATTGTCGGGGTGGTGGTGGGATATGTCTGGGATTAGTGGCGTCCCGGTGGCTTAAAATTGGTCACACCTGCAACGTGGCCAAGTGGGGCAAATCGATGGACCTCACAGGTACAGCCCGGGTTACTTGCGAAAGGGCCGGTTCCCGGCTGTGCAAGTAGCCGTGGCGTCAGTGCCACCCCCACGGGCAGTTGATTAACACCGGAGCGCCGTCCAGTGTTTCACAAAACGGATTACTATTGGGAAATCCCCATGTCGTAAGTGATCCCGGCTGAGCGCCACGTTTGGGATTGGTTACGAGATGGGCTGTTACCGTCAACCATCCCGTAGGGAAGAATCAGCTTCTTTGATTTGTGTGGATTTCCTCCGAGTTGCCCTATCGATCGGACTACTGACAGGCGTTGACAAAAAAGGCCTGATTTCCGAGGCTACAATTGTTCGCACAATTTGGAGGACGGTATGAATGTCCGACGGTCTAGAACGCCAATGCTGACGTTTCTCTTGGGCGTCGTGGTCATGAGGCTCGCCACCGGTAGTGGCTCAGCAGTGGCGCAAACGAATCGGCCTTCCACGTACGATCCGCTAAGCGCGTTCGTTGGAAGCTGGGTAGCGAACCGACCGGGTGAGAACACTCCTTTTCTAGTTTTGAAGCTGCACGAAAGCAACGGCAAATTAACTGGCACCATGAGCCATTTCAAGATTGGAGTTATTGGAAATGGAACGATCACCGGAAATCCAGGGATAGGTGAATCTCCGGTTGCAGACTTGACTGTCGGAGATGGCGACCTTAGGTTCGTGTGGGGCGAACCTCCCTTGGGCGGCGACGAAGCCAAATTCGTCTTGGAAGGCACGAACAAAGCCCAGGTGGTCATTATCGTATCCCCAGAACAGACGCAGAAGATCATGGCTGATAACCCCGGAGCTAGCGGGTTCAATCCGGTGATTTATGTGAGCCGCGAGGCGGAAACTGACCATGAGAAACAAACGGAAAGCTCCGCTGAAAAATGGGAAGTTGGAATGATGGCAGGGCTCATCAACACAGCCGAGGCGCAATACAAGTTCGCTCATGGGATCTACGCCAATTACGCGACGCTGCTCCGCTCTGGACAACTAAAGGAAACCGGTGGGCGCGAGTTCACCCTATTGCCTAGGAACTTACAGTCAGAAACCGATCCCCTTCCTGGTTACCGGCTCCGCTTGTTGATTTCGCAGGATGGCAGTTCGTACCAGTTGTCAATCCAAGAGAGAACGGCAGATTGTGGGACGGGTTTATTCAGCGACGAAACAGGGGTAATCTTCGAAGGCCACACCCTTGACGCTCGGCAAAGCAAATGTAACACCGGGCAGCAGCAAAAGTAGCTCCACGTACGTATGGCCACTCGGAAACTAGCCCGGCTCGTAGTTGGTGAGAAATCGCCATCTCACAACTAATCCATCAGTACGCTCCGAATCTACCGCAGCGCAGTCGTGAACAATCGCGGGAGCTAATCTCTAGTTGCCGGTGTCTGTAGTGAGACAAGGAGCGCCGGTATGTTCGAAGACAGTCTGGTTGAGTCGAGCGGAACTTTGAGCAAACGAAATCCATGGACAGCCGCGTTGTCGTTCGCCATGCAGGGAGTGCTGGCTGGTGTGTTGGTGCTCTTACCTATCATCTATACGGAAGCGTTGCCCGGACGTCAGCTGACGAGCATCCTGACGGAACCTTCTCCACCCCCAGGGCTGGCGCCGGTTTCCACCCACGCACGCGGTGTTCAGCCGCGCCCCATGCCCGAGGATAGAGTGCTGCGGGTTCCGAACTGGATACCGCCCCGGGTTGCGATTTTGCACGATCAGCCTGCGAGTGCAGACGCAGCCGGAGCGCCCGAATTGGACGGGATTCCTGGCGGAACTGGGACTGTGCCGAACAGCGTCATCAGCAATGTCATCAAGATTCTGCCTGCTATGCCGAAGGTATTTGCGCCTCCGAAGGTGCGTGTGTCATCGGGGGTCGCACAAGGCCTGCTCATTCATCAAACCAAGCCGGTATATCCTCCCCTGGCCATGCAGGCGCGGATTCAGGGGACGGTGTTGTTGCAGGCGGTGGTCGCGAAGGATGGCACAGTGCAGGACCTGCACGTGGTTAGCGGACACCCTCTGCTGGTGAAGGCGGCACTGGATGCGGTGAAGCTGTGGCGCTATAAGCCTTACAGGTTGAATGACCAGCCCGTCGAGGTGGATACGGAGATCATCGTGAACTTCACCTTGGGTAGTAGATAGCTCTCATAACATCGCCATTGAACAAGTGATCCGCGCCGAGAATGATTGCTTGTTTGGGCTGTTAGTGCAGTGCAACCTCCCGCAACGGGAACAAAGTCGAAGCCGCCAAGCTGGTTGGACTTCCGAGCTACCAGACCTTTACTAATTGGGTGGCTCGATATGGAATCTCCATTCGATAGAACCGTTCCAAAAAACCCCACGAAAAACGGGAACCGCCCTAAACGTGGTCGGCTTGAGATGCCTTCGCAGTCGCTGCTCCAACTCAGGGCCGTAATACTGCACCCAGCGCCAGACCGTTGTGTGGTCGACATCGAGACCACGCTCCTCCAGCAGCTCCTCAACATCGCGCAGTGAAAGAGAATAGCGAAGATACCACCGGACCGCACAAAGTATGAGCCCGGGTTCGGTCTGCCGCCATTTGAAGATCGCGGGTCGGGTTCCCATTTCGCAATTCTTTCACGTCACCAGCCAGCAGCTCTGAAAGTTGCAACACATCCGATGAATGACAGCAGTATTTCCGCCAAAGAGTTCAAACTGGTAACACTTGGGCGCGCCATTTCTTTCTTTTCTGCCGTTTGGGTTAGCAGCGAGTTGTGGTTGAACTGGCCCGATGTACATGTTCGCCTCGTGAGTTAAAGCAGTATGGTGCCGCCAGGCGATGACGCTCATGCGCGTCAGGTCGTATACGCCATAGATAATGTTGGCACGCCAGATGTCACTGCGGAAGGTCAATATCTGCCGTCGGAAATAGCGAAACAGCCGGTTGCCGGGCCTGAATTGTGTCGCCACATTTCCCGACACCAGTCCCGGCACCATCGGCCGGCATTCCTTAAGCTCCACGACCGCCAAGGCTCCGTCGGTGCTGACCAGATCTCCGGTCGCATTCTGGGTGATGCTCGCCATCTTAGGCCGCGACACCAAATGGACCGCCTTCACACAGCCGGCCACGTTGAGATCGCGGATCACCTTGCTGCGTTCCTCGTCAATGTCGGGCGTAATGTGGTGCACGAATTGGCGGTGCTCCAGGGAAAGGGTTGCTCCAGTATCGTGGGTTGACGAACTCACCCACACGGTCTCGGAATCCGTTGAGCCGGGCCATTGCCACACGCGTAGGTGGTCGCGCCGGGCATAACTATTCAGGCTCTTCTGCCAGTTCATGTCGGCGGGTTTGCCGTCCAGAAGAAAAGGCCGCATCGGCGCTCGTGCGTAGCCGCTGTCATTCAGAAACGCATAAGAGTCGCGAAAAAAGGATTTCTTGCTGAAGGTATCGCTGGTGCTCCACCCAGCTTGCTGGAAAGCAGACTCCACTTCCTGGCGCGAGCCCACGAAGACCAGATTCACCACATCCGCATCCACCTGCTTTACCGTGGTGGAGTGCTGTGGAAGCGATTGGGCCAAACTCTCGAACTCGGAGTTTTCGGTTTGATCAACCCCACTTCCCCGCGATGGTTCCGCCGACGACTTAGGCTCCGTTACCACTGCCGGAGTTGGTTCCGTCAGCTTGATGCGGAGGTCGGTGCCGGCCGGGAAATAAATCTCGGGTTCGGGAAAGATGGGAAAGGCCGCTTTGAACACGATCAACCCCACGTCCGAATACGGATTCCAGGTAGGCAGGTGCCGGAGGCGACTGTTGATTCGCCCTTGCGGAGAGTCGCTGCTACGGACTCCCCGGATCACGCCTTTGAAGACCTGCTCGCGGGCATTCTCCACTTCAACCACTACGGCGGACATGACCACCGGCGAGCTTTCGGTTGGAATGGCGCGATCGAATTGGAGCTGCAAGGCAGCGGTCTCGTGGCGGATGCCCCAGCCCACTTTGCGAACCGAGACCACTCTTCCATCGATTTTTGTGCCAAGCGAAAAGACCATTCCGCTGTCACACGTTACGGCTTCGATCAGGACGGCGTGTACGGTATCGCCCACCTTCGAGCTGTAGGAGGAAACCGGCGAGCTCAGGCGAATCCATAACGTCTGCCCGGCTGGAAGGCCTTCACAGGCAAAGGCCAGCGTGGAGCTGAACATCAGCAACAAGGAAGCCAGTCGACGGCATGCACCGGGCAGGACTCTCATCAAAGACCAATATTCCTTTATCGCAAGGTCACCTTGTCATGCATGGTAATGGATCGGGCGCAAACCTGTCCCTCGCGAAAATACTGTCCGGCCTGAACCCCTTTGACATCAGAGACATCCGACAGCGGAGATAGAGTCCCGTTGGATCAGATGTAACAATGTTACATCGGTGGTCAAGAGTGTCCGATCGAATTCTTGCGGAGCACCGGCCTTTTTCAGTTTGCAACGGCCCAACATCATTCTTAGCAGCGGGTGTATGCTTCCCGCGCGGACAGCTTTTGTCATTCAACAGGAGACAGAGCATGTATTACCCGAAGTGCTTGGCGGAATACGAGAAAGGTTTTACCGAGTGTGCTGATTGCTCCAGCTCCAAAGCCTGTCGGGTGAAGATTTCCTCCAGCTCGTGGGTACCGGCGAACAGCAAACCGCAGTGCGGCGGCTGATCCAACAGTTCCCGTAGGGTCTCCAGGCACTCAATCGACAGATGCTGGGCTTCGTCAAAGACCAATAACACCTTGCGCTGGCTGAGATCGAAGCGCAGATTGCGCAGAACGTATTCGGAGCGGCCGGCGGAGTCAGGCGCGCCAACATTGACGAGCCGCCTACCACGTCCCCATGCGCAGGACCAACCCGGTTGTGAGCTGCAGCCCGTTCTGATAATTCACGCCGTTCAGCTCTTGCGTCCAGGAATGTGAATACTCCAGGCTAGCCACTCGCAAGGCCAGTGCATTATTGATTTTGTAATCCACTCCCGTTCCGGCGGAGACAGCGAACCCATTCGTGTCCCAATCCTTGGTGTAAAGATGGTGAAGAGCGTATCCCTGCTCGGCCGGCGGGGCGGCAGCGATCACTATGGCCTTTTCTTCGGGATACAGGATTTCCTGGGTGAGCTTGGTGCCGCCTACCAGGAACTGCGCGTGCGTGTTCCAGCGGCCGGACGTCGAGGGCGTCCAGCGAGGCCCGACCATGTAGCTCAGTGAATCGCCGCTGAGATTGGTTGGAAGGTCCAGCATCTTGCAGCCATTGACATCCACAACAATCTGCCATTCGGAGGCGACGCGAAACGCGATCGTACTCCCACCGCCCATGCAAGATCCTCTCGCGTCACTTCCCACATACGCCCGGTAGTTGGGAGTCACCGTGAATTCGAAAGGAGCAACTCCAGCGGGAGGATGCGCCACCCCGCTCTTGGTAGCTTGTTCCATGAAGCTCTTCACCACCGCCTCCTCCGGATACGGCTTGAACACACCTGGGCGGTCCTCGCGATGCCAGGGAAGCTCCCGGTTCAACACGTTGGCAAAGGAGCGTGATGGGTTCAGTCCCCCGCGGGCGAGCAAACGAACGTAGGGATTTTTCGTGCGAGATTCCACAAACCTTATGACGTAGCGATCCAGAGAGTCCTCGGCGAGGGTCCACCCCAGGCCGACGGTGGGTGTGATGACATGGTCTACAAACCCTTGCTGGGGAAACAGGGCCTGAATGTGCCCGAGCGAGGCTTCACTGATTGGGCCGATCTCGAACTGGAGACTGTAAACGTATGCGAAAGCGGCTCCCCGGAGCTTTGCTTTCCAGTATCGTCTGTTCTTGCCGAATTCTACTGTCCGGTAGGCCCGATCGTTGTGCTGCCACATGAATCCCGCCACCGCGCCTTGCATGGGGTGTCCGACGTAGTTAACCAAGAACGGGTCGCCGTCAGCCCATCCGTGAAGGTTCTCTACCGAATCAAAATACCCCGGCCAAAAGGCCGTGTGGAACGCATCACGGGTCCCCGATTCGGTAGTGTAGCGAAACACATGTTCGATCGTCAGGAACATCAGCGAGCTTTCGAACACGTGAGACCACGCTATTCCTCGTTGCGATTGAGCAGGCGGGGCCACCGCAATTACGCCCGCTCCCGACGCCCCAGCTTCGCCGCCTGGATTAACCGATACGTCCAGCGAACTGGATGGGCGTGCAGTTGGCGGCACCGACACCTCCGACGGGTCGCGGGGAATCTCCGCGATTGCCTGCGCGTGAGCATAAACCGCACTCGAGTAGAACAAGGCCAGACAAACGGCGAGAACGACTCGCCCTCTAGTCCGCGCGTGCTCGGCAATGAGGGCAGCCGCCCGGGCAATTACCGCTTCGGCATCCGCCAGCACTTCAATTTGCATGGAAACGCCTTTTCTTATGTAGTACGGCATCGCTCAACAACCGGCTCGCAGTGAACAGTGTAACGTTGGCCTCATTGGCCAGTTCCTCATTGTTGACATCGAGCTCAATACCTCCGGGGACTGCATGGCCGATCCCGCTGGCCAGGTTGACCAACACGGTGGCCAGCCGCTGGCGAGCGGTATGGCAGGTCAGCGACACGTGCATGGCGCGATAGACCACCAGATAATCAAAGGCAATCAACAACGCATTCTCTACCAATCTTGGATATCGCGCAGCAAACTCCCGAATAGTGGCGCGGTCCCACACCAGCACGCAGCTATTCTTCACTGTTTCGGTGCTGACCAGGTACTGAAAAGGCTTTGACAAGAATGCGGCCGCGCCGAAGGTCTCGCCGGGCGGAAGCCAAAGCAGCAGCGTTTTTTGGCCATCAGGCGTGATGTAGAAATATCGCGCACGCCCGCTCACCAGGAGAAACAGATGTTCGGCGGGATGATCCTGGTTGGTCACCACGGAGTTTTCCAGGTAGCGCCGCAGTTTCGCGGCTGCCAGGACTGCTTTGATCTCAGGCGGCGCTAGTCCCTCCAGAAATCGCGGCTTTAGGTCTCGTACTGCGGCAGCAATGTCGGAAGGGGTCACGGTTCACCTCGCTTCAGTATGGCTTCGTTGTTGATTGCTAAACGGAGGGCCGGCCTCCTGGTGGAAAAACTATACCTTATTGGCGGTCAGCTCCAATCTGTCAGTTGGCGCTAAATCGCCGTTGCGTCCATCGACGGACTCAGTTCAAGCAAAGCCCTGTTTTCATCAAGTGCCGCATCACTGGCATAGACCCTACGCAGTTCTCGAAGAGCTTCATCTCTGTGCCGTCGGTAGTCTCGTGCGTAAAACGTTGGGCATGTTGGATAGCAAAATGATGGCGAAGTCTGGACGCCGCTCGTCACAGCATCTTACGGCGGATTGCCGAGCTTCTACGCCTTCCTCGGAGCGCTCGAAGACCCCAAGCACCACGACCACGACGAAGTGACCGATTGGTACGGTGGTCCCTTCGATCCCAATGCCCTCGACGAAACCAAATCCGCAAACGTCTCGTGCGCCTCGGCCCCGTAAAACGCGCAAACCCGTCTGAACCCCACCTCCAATCCCGCGGCCATCAGCGGACGCTTACCGCAAAGCGTTCACCACCAGCGGTCACCGCGCGCGGCGACAAAATTCCGCCAGACATAGTCCCACGGCACGACGAACAGGAAGATCACGCTCATCAGGCAGGCGAAAGTTGTGTCCCAGGTGTCTGCGTCCATGGTGTGGTTCTGCCAGGCAGGCAACGCCACCGCGAGAAGCCATGTGGCCTTCCATGCTATTTCCCAGAACAGAAGCGGCAGCATTTTCAAGGGATAGCGTAGCCCTAGGACCGCCAGCAGCACGAGCGCGAGCAGCATGGAATTGACCACGCCATGCATCAACTCCCAAGGCCTGTGATGAAGGAAGGCAGGAACCTTCTGCATTCCCATGCCGACGGCAATCAAGAGGTATCCGGCCCTCAGAAGATAAATTCGCCACAGCGCGATCTCCCGCGCCGGAGTTTCGTTTCGGTCCCGCGTGCCCAAGGCTAATGCTGGCGATGAATCGGTTTTCATTGCGTATCTCCCAATCCGACTCGCATTCGCGATCCATCAGAATTCAGCCTGTCAGATCGTAACTGCGGAATTTCGGCCATTAGCGGAGGACTTGTGGTTCGCAAATACTCCGTCCGACCTTCACATGCTGTCCAACTTCTGAGATATAGTGATCGTCAGATTCATTAAAAAACTAACGGCGATGAATATCTCATGGATACTGCTTCTTTCAATGCTCGCTGCAACGATGGCGAAGACAAGGGTACAGGCGCAACAATAGAGCGCAAAACATGTACGACATGGGACGGTGTACTCATCGTGTACTCCGCCGCCGGATCGGGCCTGGTGGGGCTTGTCTTCATCCATGGAGGACTGGCCAACCGCACTTTCTGGGATGGCGAGCTCAAAGAGTTCGCCGCACATTACCGAGTCATTGCTCCCGACCTTGCGGGGCATGGTGAATCGGGAACCAACCGGAACAGATGGGGCATACCAGAATTCGGAGCCGATATCCAGGCCGTCGTCGAGGCCGAGCACCTCGAGAAGGTTATCCTTTTCGGCAACTCGTTAGGCGGTCCGGTGGCGATAGAGGCGGCTTTGCTATTACCCGGTAGAGTTCTTGGAGTCGTCGGAGTGGACACGTTTCAAAGCCTCGCCTACACGATGACGCCGGATCAAGCCCGGCAAAGGGCAGACGCCTTTCGGGATGATTATGCCAGCAGCCTTAAACGGATGGTCAAATCCCTCTTCCATACAGATGCAGATCCGGCGGTTGTCGCCGATGCCGAGCAGCGTATGGCGCAAACCTCGCCCGAGGTGGCGCATACGATGTTCTTGTCCCTGGCCGGTTATGATGTAAGCGCTTCCACCCGCTATTTGCAGGTTCCGCTGCTCGCAATCAACGGTGATCTCTACCCTACGGACACCCAAGCGGTCCGAACAGTGAAGGCCGATTTCGATGTCGTTGTGATGAAACACGTAGGTCATTACCCTATGCTCGAACGACCTGCGGAGTTTGACCGCCTAGTAGCTGCAGTTGCCGATCGCCTCCGAATACCCTTGCAACCGGCATAGAGTAGCCAAGTTCAGGCCACAAATCCAATTGAACGGTGAAACTTACGTCGGATGCTGTCTCAATCAGGCCATGGCGCAAGGCCGAAGAGCTTACTACGTCTATGTTCGTCAGGGGATCGGCTCGCTAGACCTGATGAAGCGAGTGGCACAGAGCTGCGGAGCAATCGGAATGGGCACGGTCGACCGGATTCTGCGTAATCTGCGTTTCGATCTCAGCCAGCGCAAGGTGCTGTTGGTCTTTGACGAAGCCCAGCATCTGTCGATTGAGTGTCTGGAGACAATTCGGGAACTGTTGGATCAACCCCCACACTGTGGGTTGCTGTTCGCCGGCACCCACGAGTTGGAGGCAATCTTCACCCGCCAGGCCTTGGAGCTGGAGCAATGGCGTTCCCGCTTTCATGCCGGCCAGGCCTTGCCCGGCATCTCGGAGCAGGAAGCAGCCAATATCGTGCACTCTGAGCTGGGGTTGGGACTGTCGCAACGGAAGATCCACAAGCTAATCTCGAAATCCCGGATCACGGACCTACGCCACGGTGGCGAGCACAGCTATGTCTCGGCCCGGCGGCTGTTCTGGTTGATTCGCGAGTTGCAAGCCGTCGCCAACGGAGAATCAACCAGCGTCTCTGCCCCAAATGAAATTGCTGGTGCTGATCAGGGACGGTGACGCGAAATTTTCGCGGGCGCTTACTTTTGCGGCGGTGGGTACGGTGATACACCCTTGCTAATGAGATCATCGTAAAGCATCGTCAGGAAAATGGCGGTGATAGCGATGACGACCAGCAGCACAACCCGCCTCCCTTGACCGCTCGCATTGCGAGATCCGGAATTTCCCCTCTTCAAGTTCATATTGCCTCCTGCTGTCCACCCAGATTCAGGTTATAGCACTCGCCAGCGGTTCCGGCTGAGGAATCTTGTCCGCAAAAGGAAACAGCCCTGGGGATTTCTCCAGGTGGCCGTTATTTATGTTGAGGCGGTTTGCAGGCGTGAGCGTAGCGAGGGGTCTTCCGTACAAGCGTTTCTGCCGCGATTCAATGAGTGCAATGGGGATTTTGCAACAGTTATCGCGCAAAAGTCTCTGCCTGAAACGTAATGGCGGTGCATCGAAGACGATGAGTACTTGCGCAACAATCATAGGCGGAGCGCAAAGGGTGAGCGGGACGAAATCCTGAAACCGGTCTCGCCCACGGTCGGTATACCACTTCGCGAAAAACTCAAGCTGGGCTAACTTGTAAAATGAAGAATAATGCCACTGCAGAGCAAGAAGAAGCAGCCGTTCATTATCGACAACGATCTGAGCCCAAAGCTCAAAGAATATCTGCCAAGCGACGCTCGCACGACCGTCGAATGCGGGTTACCTCCCCACGCTCCCGACTATCCCGATGTCGTCGATCTGTGCCAGCGAGAGGAAGCTATGCTCATCACCGCCGATACCGAATTCCCTGATCATCTCAGACGGTACCAGCGCGCGCACAACGACTGCTGCTGGGGCCTTGTTCTCTTGCCCTCGGAGGAATTGAAGCAGATCGAAATTCTAAAGCGCATAAAGGCTGGGAAGATGAAGCTCAAACACCCCATCGACAGGGTATTCCAGTTTGAAAATGCCCGATGGGAGAACCTGTTCATCAACCTTCGTGCGAATCCCCCGGAGGTCACCGAGCTTTGTACCTGTGAATGGGACGAGGACTAACTGTGGGCCCCAAAGTGTCCAGCAAGCGACAGAACCAAGCCGCTTCAGGGCTTCAAGGCATTTTTGCGGGGCTGTGAAAACGGAAAAGCAAGAGAGGCAAAAGGTTTTATCGTACCAGCCCGCATACGACGAGGAGAGCCTCGGCCTCATGCTGCAGAACCTCAACCCGGTGGTCGGGATTAACAACTTCCAGGCGGTCAACCTCGACCCCACGTTAAACCTCAAAGACCTAATGAGATCGCAGGTCGGTAGACGTGCTGGATAAGGTCCTGTTCATGGTGACACTCAGCAGCAAGTGGCAAAGCGAGGTGGCGACGTAGAGCAACCCGAGGCCCCCGCCCATCCACATTCTAGCGGCGGACAATGATCCCATGCCGTCGCCGGCCAATATAAACCGGTTGCTCCTCCGTCTGCCGTTCTTCTCTTTCCATGCGCAAACAGTAGATGTTCAGGGACAAGTTTCGGAGCCCAGCCTGGCCACGCTGCGACACCACGGTTCGGTGTTCATGTCTTCTGATCCTCGTCCTCCCATTGGGTGGTAACGATTGATATCTGAGCTTGCCAAAGCCGGCCTCGCCTAAGCCGGCCTTGCTCGGCGATGGTCAAATTTCCGAGCCCCTGATCGTTCGCTTCAAGGCGGTGATCTTTTGTTGTCTCATGCGGCGGGCGCGGTGTCGGGCAATGAGTTCTCGCAAGTCGTAGCTGTACGGGCCATAACCGCGAAAAGACTTGGGGTCAAACAGTCGCTTGATGCCACAGTCGGTACAAACTCGATAGGAATAGTGATCATCGTACCGCGTCGGCCAACTCATGTGGCTGTGCCAGCACCCGCGGAGGAGGACAACCGCGGCGGTGCCTACTCCGGCAGCGGCAATGCTGAGAGGCCAAGCCCAGCGCCAAAATCTCCCGCGTGACAAGTCGAAACCTCCTAACGCCCGCTCGCTTTCCACTCCCGATAGATTGGATGCGCACGCCCGCGACGAAAACCTGGGAGATTACTGGAAAATGCCGAGCAACTCAATTTCGCGATTCCGGGATGAGGAGGATCTTGCCCACGGTTTCCCGAGTTTCCATACGCCGATGGGCTTCGGCCTCTGATTTTCGGCAACCGGCAATTGACGAACGTTTTCTGTAGGCCCTACTGCCCGTTCTTTGCCAACACCATCTTGGCGCTGCGTAATTCTGGACGGTCCGAGTGTATTCCGTCGTCGCAGTTCTTCAACAGTTGTGCGTAGTAAGAACTCGCCTTTACTGGTTGATGGGCCAGCTCGGCGGCCCGTGCGGCGTCGGCAAGACCGTTGAAGCGGTTGGGATCAATCTCCATGGACTTCTCATATTCCGCTAAGGCTTTCTCTGGCTGGTTGAGTTCGAGTAGCATATCGGCCAGCATCTCGCGTGCAGGAATGTCGACTTCTGCTTTTCCTACCTTGTCTTGGGTGTCCGCGACCTGGCGCATCTGCCGCAGCGCCTCGTCATTGTTCTTCTCGGCAAAGGCCAGCCAGGCATGCACCTCACCGCGCGCCGAATTCGGCCCGTCAAGAGTATAGGCATACTTCGACTTGCGAGTGGCCTCTTCCGCTTGGTCGAATTTCTGCGCATTTTGGCGGGTCGCCTCCACATCGCCCATACGCGCGGAGGCGATTGTCCGGGCCCAATAAGTGATCCTCTGCAAGTGCGGCGGTGCGTTCGCCGCGGGCTGGAGTGCCGCGGCGTCTGTCCAGCGCCGCGTCTCTAAATCGTAGAGGGCAGAGAAATGCGCCGCGGCAAAGCCGTAGTATTCCAGCATTCCTGTATCGTCATCGTTCGTGGGCGCCGTCGCTACGATCTGCTTCGATTGCTCCACCACATGCTGGGCTGCTTCGTCCTGGCCGGTCTGCAGGTAGGCATAAAGAAGAAAGTGCATGGCGTGTAGCTCGTGTCCATGCATGTACATCGCACCAGAATGCTGCGTCAGAGCCACCGACTTCAGGTTCGCCTGGATATCCTCCTGCCAGAGTCCAAGCCGGGCAAAAATGTGCGAGGGCATGTGGACCGCGTGGGCTGACGACGGGGCAATTTCCGCATAGCGGCGGGCGGCATCGAGTGCCATGGGGGCCATTTGAGGTGAATCGCTGGCATGAATGATGTAGTGCGCTAGGCCAGGATGATCGGGTTGCTGCTGGAACAGAGGCATGAGCACCGCGACCGCCTTTTTTTCTGAAGTGAGGGAGGTGTCGTCTGGTGGCTCGGCCGCCAGCAAAGACAAGGCATAGAATGCGCCCGCCTCCAGATCTTTGGGGTATTGCTGGTACAGTTTTCCCATCGCGTCCGAGTATGCTGTGGCCCGCTTCAAGTAATCGCTCGCGGCAGGATCGCGGTAGAACACAGCCAAGGCGGAAATATAGCCTCGCTCCCGCTCGGTTTTAGCACCGATTTTCTGCGCCTTCGAAATTTCCTCCTGGCCCCGCTTTAGGGTTGACTCCTGGGGCCGTTCCCAGATCTGGTGGAACAAGCTCATCGCAATGCCCCAGTGAGCCATGGCGCACGCCGGGTCCTTCTGGGTGATTTCGACAAACTGCTCCTCCGCCTCTTCATACCCGAAGGAATGGAGCAGAGCGACGCCACGCTCAAAAGCTTTTTGAGAAGCAGGCGCGCACGAGATCGGAAACGAAACCTTGCCGAGCTGTTCGGTAGCTTCGTGATGTGCGATCGATGTCGGGCATCCTCAGCAGTTCTGGTGCGTGCTGCCAGACGCTCTTGCCGGGAACGTAATACTCACCCGAAAAGTAGATCACCCCTTCATAGTCGATATAGGCGCGTTCCAGCGCCGTAGGATTTGTCTTGCCGTGATCGAAGCCGCCGATGACCTGCCATCCTGGATCAGGTCTCCACCCTGGATCCGTGATAACAATCTTGTCCCAATACGCGACTAACGTGTCTGCGAACACCAGCTCGCCGCCGCCAGCTTCGTCAATGATCTCCTGTTCGCGGTCCCAGTCTGCTTGGGACGTGTAGGTGCGCCTCTCCTGTACTTTCCACTCTGGATGTTCGTCAGGATTGCGATCGGGATGGGCGCTGTAATGCAGGCGAACGACTGAAATGCCGCCCGCGGTCCGGCGGACGCTGACGCCCTGCATGATGTCCACCGCCGTCTGGGGCGCCATCGTTTGCACGCTTTCGAGAACCTGTGCTGTTTTAGTCTTCGCCATTACGAATGATGTCGTGGCGGGCATCCGCATACCATGACGGTCCCGCCGAGCTGTTGAAGATGATCTTGCCTTTTACGGCAGCCAGAGCTTCGTTGTAACATTCGCCCGCCTCGGGCTGGAACGAGCTTTCGTCGTTCAAATATCCCCACGGGTGATAGGAGCGAATCTGGTCGGCACCGCCAGGGATGCCGGAAATGTAGCCGCCGTTCTTGAATTCCAGTGAGAGGGCCGACTGATCCTTGGTCGGCTTGGTCAACGGAAATGCGTCGCGCAGAAAGTCTGGCTGCCGGTCGTAAAGACACTTCGCGTAGTCCACCAGTTGAATGGCCTTATTCTCTTTCTGCGTCTGGAAGAGCACGCCACACTCTGGAATCGTCATGGCTTTGTACGTGAGATAGGCCACGCACGCCCACGAGATCATCAGGTCACGGGATTTCTCGATCCAGACGATACGTTTTGCGTCGAGGATCTCGAAGAGGATGGCGAGATAGTCGTGGCGGGGGAAGGGCTCGTAGGGTGAGGGACGGCCTTCTTCCAGCCAGTGCTCATTGAACGTTTTCGTGTGCTCGGTAACCCAAGTGTAGGTATCACGCACGGCGTCCTGAACATGTGCGCCCTGAGCCTCGCGTTGGCGTGCCGCCTGCCGCTCCGCCAGCATCACGCGGACGGCCGCTCGCGATTCCAGTGACCCGAGCGCAAAGTCGCCAGGGCGCCAGGGTGTCGCGTCTAACAGCGGTGTTCGTTGCGTTGCTTTCAATAACTTATCTGTCATTTTCGGCTTCCTGACTGTCGGAGGCTGTCGCACCTACGGCCTCGGTAAACCAACTGGGCAGAACTCCGTCCTTGGCGTAAGCCTCCAATTCGGCCAGGCTCATCCGCTCGAAAATAGCATTGAGATTGACGGTCTCGGTGCGCTCCACCCATTCGCCGCGGCTATTGATTCGCGCATAGGCGCTGGCGGCGCTCACTACAGCGGCAGCGTTTACCTCCACCTCTCCTGCTTTTTCGATGATCCGTTCCAGGGCAGCCCGAATGTTTCGACGCCGCTGTCCCGTCAGCCCGAATACGTGTGCATGGCGATACACCCCATCTCGACTGACAGAGTATTTCTTGGCGATCTGTGCCAGACTGGACCAAGTAATGAATGCTTCCTCGATCTCATCCCGTTTCGGGTGCGCGCAGATACGGCACTGGGACTCATGCCGGCCGCGGCTCACAGGATTCTCACCGACCTTGTTCGATTGTTTCTTCATGCTCATGCCTCACTGACGTCCGCGTGACTTAAAACCTGTTCATTGAATTCGTGGCTCTAGGCGGTCGCCCCCGGGCGCAACCAGGACACACTTGTGGACGAGATCAGGTCGTCCACGAGATCATCGGGAATTGCCTCATCGTCGTTCAAAGCACCGGCTGTTTCGGCAACAAAGGCATGAATATCGCCAGCGTAGCCTGTGATCTCCTGTATCCCCAGCGCCGTATCCCAGCTTTCGCGTTGTGCGCGGATCGCCGCTTCCAACTTGGAACGCACGGACCTTCTCAATTCGTCTGTGGTCATAGGGTCTCCTAAACGTGTTTGGGGTAGATCAAGCATCAGTTTTCCGCCGATGCTGGCTGTCGTCCTGCGGGGATGTTCTCCACGCTCTTGGTTGTGATTTCAGTGGTCGTTAAGATGCTCAGTGTAGTGCCGACCGGGAATCTGCGCTGGAACTCCTCAGGCGTATTCTCGGTATCCTCATGATGGATCTGGATCGCTTCTAATGCGAGGCCCGTCTCAATCCCTTCAATTCCGTGGGTAGCGACTTCGGCAAACTCTCCGTTGTTGTATTGAACCTGTCCTTCTACTCGTTTGCTGGTAAGCATTTGTTCTTCTTCATTTCTGTTGGCTCGATTCCTGCTGAGTTCGTGAGGCGAACTCCAGCATCCGCAACGTGTGTGCCGATGGGCACAACTTGGGCACAAAACATGCCTGTTTAGGAGATCTTTTAGGCTTCTTGGAAGGACAAAGTCTGCAGAATCAATAGGTAGTTAGCGGATGTCGTTGGGCTCATAACCCAAAGGTCGATGGTTCAAATCTACCCCCGCAACCAACGGAATCATAGAGTGATTTGAACCTCCAATCCCCTGGTCCTGTGGTTGACCTGCCGATTCACTGCAAGATAATTCAAACTCACTGCAACGCAATTCAAACATTACTGCAGTCGAATTCCAACAATTCCAAACAGCGCCAACTTTCTACGTAACGAACACTGTGTAGAATCGCACTGGGAGTTGGGAACAGGCGTACATTCCCCGTGGAAACAGAGGTTTTCGCAAAGGAAAACTCGCAGTCCGGCGGTGCAGCTCAGTTGAAACTCAGAAGGCGCCACAGCCACCGGCCTTGGGAGACGGGCGCTGCCGTGGTCCCATCGGAACGCCCATGGTGGTCTGGCAGTGGTCAATAAAGCGCTGGCGAAATTGCAAGCCGCAGCATGGCTCAGATCCCACCCCACGATGCTCATTCGAAAATTGGCGTCGCAGCGTTGCAGGAACGCATACTGCCTCTCTGTCATAGGTTGCGGGTGAATCGTTGAGGTCTGCTCAAGATCGGGCCACCTTAGCCTCACTTCGCGAGCAAGCCGCTGCCGGCTGCAACCAGGCCGACGACGGCCAGAACCATCCCGAAGTACCAGTAAGCGCGCTTGTCCGTGAGCAAGGTAATGGAGGTGACGACCAGCGCGATCTCCAGAAACACCTCGCCCAGGTCGAAGCGATCGGCGCGACGGCTGGCGCGTCCCACTTCCGCTTCCAGGCTACGCGCTTCGTTCTGGATGTCCTTCTGCTGGTCGCGATATTTGTCAATCTCTTCATGGAAGTGTTTCTGCACCTCCTGGGCACGTTCGGCCTTGGTGTTCTCCAGTGCAGTGAGCACGTCGTCGAGCGCCTCCAGATTGTTGCGGCGCATGTTCTTTGCCTGGTAATAGGCCCACTGGTCAGTGGCCCGGGTCTGCAGCAGGATTTCTTCCGTGTGCGCCCGATGGCCCAGCAGCGAAACGGTGGCCACCAGCACCGCCAGGATCGCCATGGTGAGGCTGACCGGAGCCATCGCCCGATTTTCTTTGGCTCGCTCCGCTGCTTCTTTCAGTTCATCCAGTTCGTTGCTCATGAGTCTCCACCTGGTAATAAGCAATTAGCATTCGATTTAAATGGATTTTCCCACCCTGACCGAGGAGGGCAGAGCGGGAAGGCCCACTACAGGATATCTCCGTAATTGCCCGGACAGGACACTGTGGCGAAGCCGATGAGTTGTCCAGTTTGCCGCCCGACACTCAGTACTTGGGCTCGGCTACCGATTGATCAATGCCATCATGTGCGGAGCATAGCGTTCGCCTGCGGCCACATCGGAGGGAAAGATGCCGTCCAATTCGTTAACCTGAGCAGCCGACAGCGTAATGTCCACCGCTGCTGCATTCTCTTCAAGATACTTACGGCGCTTCGTGCCGGGAATCGGCACCAAATCGTTGCCTTTGGCTAAAACCCAGGCGAGCGCGAGCTGGCTTGGCGTAACGCCAATAGCAGCCGCGAACCTCTTCACTTTTGCCACCAATTCCAGGTTGCGGGCGAAGTTCTCCCCCTGAAAACGCGGACTTTGGCGACGGTAGTCGTCAGCTTCGAAATCCTCGGGGCTGGTGATAGCGCCGGTGAGAAAGCCGCGTCCCAAAGGGCTGTACGGCACGAAGCCGATGCCTAATCTGCGGCAGGTGGGCAGCACCTCAGGTTCGGGGTCGCGGGTCCAGAGCGAATACTCCGATTGCACAGCTGTAATGGGATGGACGCTGTGGGCACGCTCGATTGTCTGGGGTGAAGCCTCAGACAATCCGATATAGCGAATCTTACCGCCGCGCACCAAGTCTGCGAGCGCGCCTACCGTGTCCTCAATCGGTGTCTCGGGATCGACCCGGTGCTGGTAATAAAGGTCAACCGTATCCACGCCTAGGCGCTTCAGGCTGCCCTCGATTGCCTTCCGAATGTACTCAGGCCTGCCGTTGACGCCGCGGACATTTGGATTGGCGGGATCGCGCACGATGCCGAACTTCGTGGCCAGGAGCACCTGATCGCGTTTTGCTTTAATCGCTCGCCCGACGAGCTCCTCGTTGGTATGCGGCCCGTACACATCGGATGTGTCGAGGAAGTTAATGCCAAGCTCCAGCGCGCGATGAATCGTGGCGATTGATTCCGCCTCGTCTCGGCCGGAATAGAACTCGCTCATTCCCATGCATCCGAGCCCGATGGCGGAGACAATCGGACCGTTACTGCCAAGTCTGCGTGTCTTCATATTCCAGAATCATCCTTTCGCCCTTGCTGATCGACCGAGGCTGCCCCTTCCCACTTACGATATAGTGAGGATGCCAATCTCAATTATGCTGCAAGAAGGACGACCTTGGCCCACCTGTTTGAAGCAATCAGTCTGCGCGGCGTCACTCTCTCCAACCGCATCGCGGTTTCGCCGATGTGCGAATACTCCAGCGAGAACGGCCTAGCCAACCAGTGGCACCTGGTGCATTTAGGCACTCGCGCGGTAGGAGGGCGTCCCTGATCTTTACCGAGGCCGCGGCGGTCTCGCCGGAAGGACGCATCAGCCCGCAAGACCTAGGCATGTGGTCGGAAGCCCACGCTCAGGCCCTGGAGCCGGTGGTGCGCTTTGTCCGCTCGCAGGGCAGCGTTGCCGGCATTCAACTAGCGCATGCCGGCCGCAAGGCCAGCACGCTGCGGCCCTGGGATGGGAACGGGCGAGTGGAGATAGCCGACGGCGGCTGGCAGCCGGTTGCACCCTCGGCCATCGCGTTCTCACCCGAATACCTTATGCCTCGAGAGGCATCGCCTGACGACATTGCCGGCATCGTGCGCAGCTTCGCCGACGCAGCCCGCTACGCGCTGGCGGCTGGGTTCGAAGTCGTGGAGGTGCATGCCGCGCACGGCTATCTGCTGCACGAGTTCCTGTCGCCGCTCAGCAATCATCGCCAAGACGAGTACGGCGGCAGCTTTCAAAACCGGGCGCGCCTTCTGCTCGAAGTTGTCGCGGCCGTCCGTCAGGTGTGGCCTGAGCGGCTGCCCCTCTTTGTACGTATCTCCGCAACGGATTGGGTCGAGGGCGGCTGGACTGCGGATGACTCCGTCGAGTTGGCTAGGGTCATCAAGCCCGAAGGCGTGGATTTGATTGACTGTTCGTCAGGCGGGAACGTTGCGCGTGCGCCTCTCCCGCTGGGTCCCGGCTATCAGACCCCATTCGCGGAACGCATTCGCCACGAAGCGGAGATCGCCACAGGTGCAGTCGGCATGATTACTTCGCCGGCGCAGGCAGACCACATCATACGCACCGAACAGGCCGACCTGGTACTTTTGGCCCGCGAGATGCTTCGTGATCCTTATTGGCCGCTGCACGCAGCGCAGGCGTTGGGACATGTGGCCACGTGGCCGGTGCAATATCTCCGCGCCGCTCCCGCAGGATCGCAGCCTCGAACCGCCTTGATAACAACCTGCGGTGGTTCTTCAAGAAGTAGCATGTAGGCGGAACGCGAGGCGACTACAGGCAATACCCGCAGAGAACCACGTAGCGTCGGCTGCTCTTTTGCGAGAGAATAGGGGCGTTCATTAACTCGATCTTGGGAAACGGAGCTGACATGAAGGTCGTCGCGTTCAACGGTAGTGCCCGCAGAGGCGCGAATACAGCAATTCTGCTCGGCCATACCCTGGGCGAACTCGAAAAGGAAGGCATCGAAACCGAACTCGTGGAACTCGGCGGTACCAAAATCCATGGCTGCCTGGCCTGCCGCAAGTGTTCGGCGAGGAAGAACCGCCGCTGCTCGCAGGAAGAAGACGACATGGGGAACCTCTGTATCGAGAAAATGGACGCGGCAGACGGGATCCTACTGGGCTCGCCGACTTACGTCGCCGATGTCTCCCCGGAGATCAAGGCGTTGATGGACCGTGCCTGTCTGGTTTCCAAAGCGAACGGCGGCATGTTTCGCCATAAAGTCGGTGCCGGCGTGGTGGCGGTGCGCCGGGCGGGCGCCATGCATGCTTTCGACGCCCTGAATCACTTTTTCCTGATCAGCGAAATGATCGTGCCGGGCTCGTCTTATTGGAACATCGGCATCGGCCATGAGCCCGGCGAAGTGGAGAAAGACGAGGAGGGCATTCAGACCATGAAGGTCCTCGGACAGAATATGGCTTGGCTACTGAGGAAGATCCATGCCCTAAGCTAGAAACGCGTTGCAATTCGAGTGAGCGGCGGCATCTGAGCGAGCGTCTGGCGGATTGGGGGCGTGAAACTCCTTTGCTAGTTCCCACACTTCATGTAGGGAGTGCAGATTACAGGTTGGACACATCAGCACCCAGCCGAGCCCAGGATCAGATCTTTGCCGCTGCGCTGGCGGGCATGCCCGACGCCACGTACGATCTGGCGATATTGGTTGCGGCGCTGCACGAAAGGAATACTAGTGATGGGCGACCTTAAACTCGATCCGCAGCGCACAGCGATCGTGGTGATCGATCTTCAGAAGGGCATCCTTCGGATGCCGGGGGTTCCCCATCCGACCGAGACCATCGTAGCGAACTGCGTACGCCTGCTCACGCGAGCACGGCAAGCGGGGGCTCGGCCCGTCCTGGTCCATGTGGGCGGTTCTCCGGATGGAGTCGACCGTTTGCGTCCCACGGCCGACCAGTCCATGCGGACAACTGCGGCGATGTCGCCCGACTGGAGCGACCTCATCCCGGAACTCGATCGCCAGTCCGGCGACATTGTGATTCTCAAGCGCCAGTGGGGTGCATTTTACGGCACCGACCTCGACTTGCAACTGCGCCGCCGGGGACTGGAAACCATGATCCTTTGTGGCATTGCCACCGAGTTCGGCGTTGAAAGCACGGCCCGCGATGCCTATGAACGCGGCTACCAACTGCTCTTTGCCGCCGATGCCATGACCGGCGGCAGCGCGGAAAGCCACGCCAACTCTGTCGAACGCATCTTTCCGCGCATGGGAAGGGTACGTACCACTGAGGAGATACTCGCCGCTCTGCAGGCATGACCGATGGAGCGCTCATGCCGCTTCCCGCTCATAGTACTTCAGCAGACCACCCAGTCGTTCCTTGCAACGCACAATTCCGTTCTCCCCGCTCGCCCCTCGATTCGGCAATGAGAACAGCAGCCGGTTCTGCTTGCCCTGGTGATTGCGCTCCTCGTGGTAATGGGCCACGTATTGCTGCAGGGCTCGGCGCAGCGATCTCTCCCCGAACAAGATGAGCTTCGACAGGCATTCTTGTTTCACCGATCTCACCCAGCGTTCTGCATAGGCGTTCAAATTCGGACTCCTGGCTGGTAGGGGCATGGTTTTCACCCTTCCAGCCTCCATCAGTTGACGGAACGAGAGGCAGAACTTGCTGTCCCGATCATGCAGTAGATATCGGCTGTTGGCCAGAAATCCCCACTTCTGCATCGTCACGTTGCGCCCCATCTGCTCCATCCACTACTGGTCCGGATGGGGCGTGATTCCAGCCAGACAAACCCTCCGACTCTCCAACTGGATAAAGAACAACACGTAGTAGGTAACCAGGCCTTTGAGCGTAAGCACTTCCACCGTAAAGAAATCCGTTCCCACCAGAACATCCATATGAGCGCGGATGAAGTCTCTCCAGGTGGTGGTGTGTTTTCGTTTGGGGGCAGGAGGGACTCCGTGGCGACGCAGGATGTTGCCCACCGTCTGGTCCGATAGCCTCTGGCCAAGATTGGCCAAGGCACCCACGATCCGATCATAGCCCCAGGTGGGATTCTTCTTGGCCATCTGCACCACCAAACGTTCCGTCTCCTCATCGACCCTGGGTCGTCCGGCGGAACGACGGAATCTGGACCCGTCGAACTTGATGTATAGGAAAAACAAAAATCCGTTTTAGAAAGAGAAACGGACAGACAGGCACACCTTGGGACTGATGGGCTTGATGACGCAGACCGTCGCCTACTGCGTTGCTACCGCCTAGAAATCCACGGCGACTTGGCCAATGCAGCGTCAATTAGCCCATTACCCTCTGGCCGCCGACGCCGGCAGCGCCAATAGGGGCCGGCCCTCCGGGAGGCGACCCGGTAGGGGGGCGGGGTCAAATCCCTGGCGACTTCTCGCCGTAGACCGTGGCCCACCACGCTGCATCAGTCAGATTCGCTGAAGTTGAGATCGCACAGTCGCCGATGAGGTAAAGCTTCGCATGCAATCCTCGCACTCCTCTGATCTGCCCATTATTCTTGATCAGTAGCCGAAGGGCGGACGTGTCGCTA
>Ga0208034_1000396_pt1 | contig 36717 bp, 31 predicted proteins | sample June2015DPH_8_10_FD_184699 | JGI IMG/M metagenome (GOLD analysis project Ga0208034, IMG submission 184699) | Peatland microbial communities from SPRUCE experiment site at the Marcell Experimental Forest, Minnesota, USA - June2015DPH_8_100... | ecosystem: Environmental > Terrestrial > Soil >...
GCACCCATTTTGGGGTCGAGGGCAAGCTTGCCCTCGACCCCAAGACAAAAACAAAAACCTTCCTGAGAAGGAAGAAGTGTCAGGGATGTGCCCGGTCTGAAATGTCAGGAATCTGCCCGGCCGTACAAGTGATCAGTGGTCAGTGTTCAGGTAGGGCCTGGCCTTGCACAGGCCGAAACCGGAATCGATTTTTATTGCGACTGGGGCGCGACACTTGCCGCTACCGGGTTCTGCTTCGATCTGGTGATCGCCTCACGCACCCCGGCTAAAGGCGCGTTGCCGACAAACCCAATGCCATCCGGAGTGGAGCGAATGCCGAGCTTGCTCCATAACGCGGGCAGGTCCACCTGAACCGGCTTGTCTTTCCAATCGTCGTAGAGCCGCGTGAGGACGTGTGTGTTTGTCGCCCGGTCGCCGATGGCGAAAGCCTGCGGCAGGGTCCAGTCGTGGTCAATGGTGCCGCCGGCGTTGACGATGGCGCGTAATGCGTCCTGGAGCCCCTTGCGGTTGTGTGTTTCCTGGCGGATTTCGACGTCGGCGACGAGCGAAAACATTGCGCCGCCCCAGTAGGTTCGGCCCCAGGTGTGCGTATGGTCGAGGCCCTGGTCGCCGGGCGCGGGTTCGCCCTGCGGCATATCGCGCACCATATCGGTCCAGATTTTTTCCGCCGTGAGGTTGCCGGTCATGACGCGCGCAATAGGTTCGATGTAGGTGGCGAAGCCTTCTTCGATCCAGTGCTGGTCGTCAGGCATAGAAGGGAAGGCCATGTGCGTGAGCTCGTGCGTCGTGGTCCAATCGGCGGCGAGGTCGGCGGCGGTGGTGTGCTCGCCGATGCGGAGGCGGGTGAAACCGGGAGCACCGCGCATATCGCCCCAAGTGGTGCCCTGCAGGATGCCTTGCCTGCCGGCGACGGGAATGACCAGCACGCGAGCGGTGGCGACGGGAAAGCGCCCATAGTAGGTGGCGACTGCGGAAGCGGCCGCCGCGACGTGGGCGAGGAATGTTTGCCGGGGCAGATCGAGCGGGCCCTCAGCGAAGTCCACCTGGAGGGTGGAGCCGCCGACCTGAATGTGATCGGTTTCGGCGATGGTGAGGCGGGAGCCGGGCTGCGCCACGGCCGATGAAGGCGGATTGAGTGCGGCAAGCGCGAAGCAGAGCGGGATAGCGAAGGAGGTCGCGGGGAATCGGCGGGCCATCTAGTTTGTTGGACGGTTGGAGGGAGGATAGGGACGCGTGGATGGCTAACGACGCTTGTTGTTACGACATTCGGAATTGCGTTCGCCCGGCCCTACGGGGCGGTGGCGATTTGCTTTCGTGCTTTCCCAGGGTTTCACCCTGGGCTATTCTCGATGCGTCCCGCCGGGACGCCGGTTTGATCGATTACGCGCAGCCTGCGAAAAAACGATCCGGGCCTGAAGGCCGGACGCTCTTTGCGTAGCCATTCAGAGGCCTTAAGGCCTCTGCTCCCTCCGTCCTTTTTGTGCGGCGGGCCGGTACACTGAATGTGCCATGCAATATCGCTCGGGGAATGAGATACGCGAGCTGTTTCTGCGCTTCTTTGAGACGAAGGGGCACCGGAGGGTGCACTCGTCGTCGCTGGTGCCTGCCAACGATCCCACGCTGCTGTTTACCAATGCGGGGATGAACCAATTCAAGGATCTTTTTCTGGGCGCGGAGAAGAGGGACTACTCGCGCGCTACCACGTCACAGAAGTGCGTGAGGGCGGGCGGCAAACACAACGACCTTGAAAACGTAGGCTTTACTCGGCGGCATCATACGTTTTTTGAGATGCTGGGGAACTTCTCGTTTGGGGACTACTTCAAGAGGGACGCGATTGGTTTTGCGTGGGAGCTGGTGACGAGCGAGAAGTGGATGGGGATTGCGAAGGACCGGCTGTACGTGACGATTTTTGAAGGCGCGGACGGCGTCCCGCGGGACGACGAGGCGGAGCAGTACTGGCTGGAAGTTGGCGTACCGAAAGAGCGGATTGGCGAGTACGGATTGAAGGACAACTTCTGGCAGATGGGCGAGACGGGGCCGTGCGGACCGTGCTCGGAGATTTTCTACGACATGGGGATCGAAGCGGCCGAGACGCCGGGCGTGGACAAGCCGTTCGGGCAGGACGAGGCGCGGTACGTGGAGATCTGGAATTTAGTTTTTATGCAGTTCGATCGCTCGTCGGCGACGGATGCGGCGGGGAAGACGACGTATAAATTGACGCCCTTGCCGAAGCCCTCGATCGATACAGGGATGGGACTGGAGCGCGTGGCGGCGGTGCTGCAGGGGAAGGTGAGCAATTTTGAGACGGATTTGTTTACGCCGCTGATTGCGCGCGCAGAAGAGTTGACGGGAAAGCGGGTGAGCGATTGGGCGCTGGAGAGCGAGACGCGGACCGCAGACGATGAAGCGGCGAGCCTGCGGATCATCGCGGATCATGCGCGGGCGGCGACGTTCCTGATCAGCGACGGGGTGCTGCCTTCGAACGAGGGGCGCGGGTACGTGCTCCGGAAGATTTTGCGGCGCGCGATCCGGCACGGGCGACTGCTGGGGCAGGAGAAGCCGTTCCTCTACGAGATGGTGTACGCAGTGCGCGAAGAGATGAAGGGCGCGTATCCGGACCTGGTGGATTCGGCGACGCGCGTGGCGAGGGTGGTGGAAGCGGAGGAGAAGCAGTTTGCGCGGGTGCTTGAGGTTGGGTACAAACAGCTACAAGCCCAACTCCATGCAGCCGTTCTGAATGCCTATGAAGACGAATTGAGGCGATTGAATGACGAGTTGAACCTTGGTCTCTCTCCAGAACTCATAAAGGACGCACCCGTTCGCCTTCTTGACCAGGAGAATCAGTTCTCCTTTACGAATGGCTGGGACAAGTTGGATGTTTGGGTTCTCCGGTCCGCAGTCGCATTCGGTAAAGAGATTCACAGTGATAAATCCTTGGAACACGCCGAACTCCTGCGAAAGAGGATGATTTTGCGGTCAGTAGCGCTACCTGGCGACAAAGCTTTCCACCTTTACGAGACCTTCGGGTTGCCGCTCGACTTTATGGTGGATGCGGCGCGCGATGCGGGCATTGCGTTTGATATGGAGGGGTTCGAAAAAGCTCGAGCGGAGGAACAGGCGAGGGCGCGGGCAAGTTGGAAGGGCGGGAGCCAGAAGACGGCCAGCCCCGCGTTTCGCGATTTGCCGAAGACGGTGTTCGAGGGGTACCGCCAGCTGACGTCGACGAACTGCGAGGTTCTGGCGATTGTGAAGGGTGGAGTGGGGGTTCCGGCGGCGAAGGCGGGGGATGAAGTTGAGGTCGTGCTGGATCATACAAGTTTCTACGGCGATTCGGGCGGGCAGGTGGGCGACACGGGTGTTTTTCTGGCTTTGGATGGGAATTCTACGATTGCCGAGATCATTGGCTGCGTGCTGCCGGTGCAGGGAGTGAGGGCGCACAAGGCGATTTTGAAGCAGCCGCTCGCGGTGGGCGATCGCGTGAACACGGTCGTGGACGGACAGCGGCGCGATGCGATCAAGCGCAATCATACCGGGACTCATTTGCTGCACGCGGCGCTGAGACAGGTACTGGGGACGCACGTGAAGCAGGCCGGGTCGGCGGTGCATCCCGACCGGCTGCGATTCGATTTTTCGCACTTTGCGCAGGTGGCCGACGAGGAGTTGCAGGAGATTGAGGACATCGTAAACCGCGAAGTGTTGAGCAACGCGAAGGTGGAGACGCTGGAGGACGTGCCGATCGATGTGGCGGTGAACGAGTACCACGCGATGGCGCTGTTCGGGGAGAAGTACGGCGACAAAGTCAGAGTGGTGAAGCTCTCGGATGGTTTTTCGACGGAGCTGTGCGGAGGGACGCATACGGCGGCGACGGGTGAGATCGGGCTGATGAAGCTGACGAGCGAGGAGTCGGTGTCGAGCGGCGTGCGAAGGATTGAGGCGATCAGCGGGATGGGATCGCTGGACACGTTCAGGCGTGACTTTGAGCTGGCGCAGGTGGCCGGGCAGTTCGTGCCTTCGATGGAGAATCTGTCGGAGGGACTGAAGGCGAAGTTTGCCGCGCAGGAAGACGAGTTGAAGAAGCTGCGGCGCGAGATTGAAGAGATGCGGATGAAGTCGGCTGCCGGAGGGCTGGATGAGGCGGTGGCGCGCGCGGTGGAGGTCGGCGGCGTGAAGGTGCTAACGCATCGCGCGGACGGGCTGGAGAGGGGTCAGTTGCGGACGCTGGTCGACAACCTCAAGATGAAGATCGGCGAGGGCGTGGTGGTGCTGGGGTCGGCGCAGCCGGAGGGGAAAGTGGCCATGATTGCCGGAGTGACGCCGGGGCTGGTGAAGCGCATCCAGGCGGGCAAGCTGGTGGGCGCGGTGGCGAAGATTGTGGGCGGCTCGGGCGGAGGGAAAGCGGAGATCGCGGAGGCAGGCGGCAAGGATCAGTCGCAGATCGATGCGGCGTTGAGAGCGGTGGCGGGGATTGTGGGAGATTTACTGGGGTAGAACGGCGGCGTTAGCCGAGCCAGCGGAGTTAGAAAAACAGATGCCCCACCCAAACCGAGCTTGGGTGGGGGCACCTGATATCAACCGCAAACTAGTGGATGCTGAAGTTGAAGCCGAATCCCAGCGAGACGATGGGGTAAACCTTCAGCGGGTTAAGATCGCTCTGATACTTGGCGATCTGGGCGGTGATGGCAGCCTGCGCATTGGAGTTGGTGGCCATATTCACGCATGAAGGGCCATTGGTGGCCACATCGGCGGAATTGGTGCAGCCGTTGCCGGTGATGTTGAGCGCGAGAGTGGGCACGCCGGTGAAGACCGCGCCGATCTCGAAGGGCACGGAGAAATGGCCGCCCCTGCGGGAGATGAGATTTCCCCAACCCATGGTGGCGGTGAAGGCCTGCTGATGGGTATTCAAGCCGAGCCTGGGGTTGAGCAAGAACGGATTGACAGAGTCGGCATAATACTTTGTCGAGTTGAGGGTAATGCTGTTTCCCGGCGAGGAAGTGCCGCTGGCCGAGATGACGTTCTGGTTGTAGAGCATAACGCCGGGGCTCAAGCGGAAGCCGTGGTTCGGCCAGGGATAGTAGTCGAGAGCAACACCGGCAGTGGCGAAGTTGAGACTAGCGCTGGCGTTCACACCGTTGGCGCCGTTGCCGCCACTGACCTTGATGTTATTGACGGTGTAGCTGAAGTAGTTGCCGATGCCGCGGATGTTCAGGTGGCGGTTGGCCTCGACCGCGGCCTGCATGTTGATACCCATGAGGCCGATTCCGGCCTGGAGCCCGAGCCGCGAGAACGGCGCTGGCGGGGTATTCCGGGACGTTTTGACGAAGGGCGAGACCGGAGCGGTGGGCTGATCGGCCGGAGCGGCCGATTGCGACGCATCCGTAGAAGAAGAAGTTTGTGCGAGCAGGCTCGCGGGTGCGGCCAGCAGGACGAGCATCAGGCAAGCGATAATCCTTTTCAAAGTGCCTCCAATTGGAATTAATGACAGAGTCTGGTCAATAGATCGGCTATTCTTCACGTTGAACAGGCCGAAAGCGAAAAAAGTACACGAACTGATCCATTGCCGGTTGGTGATCCCCAAATCGGGAGTTTGTGATTGTCGATGCTATTTGAGGTCTTATTCGGAGACAATACGACCATTGGCTCATGGAAGAACGAATGGAACCCAGAAAGTTAAGGCCTCGTAGGCAGAGGCTGGAGCGTTGGCGCAGGGGCGGCGCAGAGTGAAGCGATGAAGAGGCTGGACGAGGATCCCACGAAGGTTGCAGCGCCGCGGATGCGCCTGCTGGAGTGGTACGCACGCAACCGCCGCGACCTGCCATGGCGACGGAGCAGCGATCCATACGCGATATGGGTTGCGGAGATCATGCTGCAGCAGACGCGTGTAGCCGTAGTGGTGGAGCGGTACCGGGCGTTTCTGGAGCGCTTTCCGACGCTCGTGTCGCTGGCGCTGGCGCGGGAACAGGAGGTGCTGGCGCTGTGGAGCGGGCTGGGCTACTACAGGCGCGCGCGCATGCTGCACAAAGCAGCGCAATTTGTGAGCGCAAACTTGGGAGGCAATCTTCCGGTGAAGGCCGAGGAGCTGCGGGTTCTGCCGGGGATCGGCGTGTATACGGCGGCGGCGGTGGCGAGCATTGCGCACGGCGAACCGGTGGCCGTGGTGGACGGGAACGTTGAGCGAGTGCTGTGCCGCTACGCGGGCTGGGAGGCGAGCAGCCGCTTATGGGGTGGCGCGGCGCTGCGGCGGAGGGTGGAGGATTTGGCGCGCAAGCTGCTGGACCGGAAGCGAGCGGGCGACTTTAACCAGGCCATGATGGAGCTGGGAGCAACGGTTTGCACGCCGCGGAGTCCGGAGTGCGGGGCGTGTCCGCTGATGGAGGAGTGCAAGACGCGCGGCGAGCACAAGACGTGGAGGCGGGCGCGGATGACGAGCCGCGTGGTGGGATACGCGCTGGCGATGCGGACGAGTGCGGCGGGGGACAACAGGCGCAGAGGATTCGACAGTCGCAACGACGCGGGCGAGGTGCTGTTGGAACAGAGGCCCGCGCGGATGACGGTGATGCCGGGGATGTGGGAGCTGCCGACGCTGCTCGATCCCGACGTGCCTGAAAAGGACCTGCGGATGACGGTGCGGCACGCCATCATGCAGGTGAATTATTACGTGCGGATACGAACGGTGTTCGAGGACGAAGTGAAGGCGCTGACGGCGGCGGGCGGAGAGCGCCGCTGGGTTCCGCTGCGCGAGGCGGCAGACATGGCGCTGACAGGCCTGACGCGCAAGGTTATGATGCGGGCGCGACTGCTGCAGGCGAGGACGATGGACGCCATTGCGCCGCAGCGCGGGGAAGCCGTAGTCTGATAGGTCAATCGACTGAGACAGCGTTGATATATTTACGGCGGTTCTCCAATTCCCGTGGAGTCCTGGGTGTCGTGCAAGGTGGCGTTTTCTTAAGAAAACGCCACCTAAGGGCTGAGGCTCCGCTCTACACCAATTGGTGAACCGCTATAGAACGCCGAACGAGATTCGGAAGGAGAACTCATGCGCTGCAAAATCATTCCGGCTTGTCTTTCTGCTGCATTGTTGGCGGCGACCGTTCATCAATTAGTCGCGCAACAGGCAGCGGCCAACGCGGTTCCGGAGATCGCCGGACTGCCGGCAGGAGCACGCGCCGCGGCCGAAGGAATCGATCCCGAGAAGATCCGGGCGCACGTGCGGTTCCTTTCACTGGATCTGCTGGAAGGGCGCGGGCCGGGAACGCGCGGCGGCGAGCTGGCGGCTGAGTACATCGCAACGCAATTCGCGCTGGCGGGAGTGGAGCCGGCGGGAGATGACGGCACGTATTTCCAGAAGGTTCCGCTGTACGCGGTGCACACCGACGAGGAGAAGACGAAGTTCAGCTTTGTTGGCGCGGACGGCAAGACGGCCGATCTGGCATACGGGACGGAGATCGTGTCGAAGGATCAGACAGGGCAGGCGACGGCGGACATCGATGCGCCGATCGTGTTTGTGGGATACGGGATCGACGCGCCGGAGTACAACTGGAACGACTACGCGGGCGTGGACATGAAGGGTAAGGTGGTGCTGGTGATTGTGAACGAGCCGCCTTCGAACGACGAGAAGTTCTTCAAGGGGAAAGCGCTGACGTATTACGGGCGCTGGACCTACAAATACGAGGAGGCCGCGCGGCGCGGGGCTGTGGGCGTGCTGGTGATTCATCGCACGGACCTGGCGAGCTACGGATGGAACGTGGTGCGCAACTCGCAGGCGGTGGAAAAGAGCTACCTGGAAGGCGATCCGACAGCGACGCTGCGTGCGGCGGCGTGGATCCAGCACGATGTGGCGCAGCGGCTGTTCACGATGGCGGGCCAAGGCGATCTGGACCGGGCCATCGATCGCGCCGGAGTGCCGGGGGCGTTCCATGCGGTTGAATTGCCGGTGCGGATGAAAGCGCACATCGAGAGCCAGGTGCGGCGGTATGTGAGCGCGAACGTCGTGGGCGTGGTGAAAAGCGCGCCGAGCGCCGGCGCCATGCCGGGCGAGCAATCGGTGCTTTACACGGCGCATTACGACCATCTCGGCATCGATCCCAGCATGAAGGGCGACAACATCTTTAACGGCGCGGCGGACAACGGCACGGGATGCGGGATTTTGCTGGAGCTGGCGCGGGCATTTGCGCAGTCGCCGGAGCGGCCGCCGCACAACGTGTACTTTGCATCAGTTACGGCGGAGGAACAGGGACTGCTGGGCTCGCAATATCTCGGTATGCACACGCCCGTCCCGGCAGGCGACATCGCACTCGACCTGAACTACGACATGCTGCTGCCGATCGGGATTCCGCGGTCAGTGAATTTGAACGGAGCCGAGCGCATCGACTTTTGGCCGACGGTTCAGACAGTGGCGAAGGCGTTCGATCTGGAGTTGCTGCCCGATCCCACGCCGATGGCGGGACACTATTATCGTTCGGATCACTTCTCGCTGGCGCAGGTGGGGATTCCGGCGTTCTCTCTAGACCAAGGCGATCTGTTCGAGGGGCACGATCTCGAGTGGGGCCATGCGCAGATGGCCAACTACGTGGCGCATCACTACCACCAGCCTTCGGATGAGTATCGCGCTGACTGGGACTTCCGCGGGAACGCCAAGCTGGCACGCTTCGGATTTGTGCTGGGGTGGCTGGCGAGTGAGCAGACGAAGCCAATTGAGTGGTTGCCCGGCGACGAGTTTGAGGCGGCAAGGAAGGCGAAATAATAGCAGGGAACAGGGAATAGGGAATAGGGAAAGAGGGGCATTTCAGGTTGAAGAGCGCGGGCTCAATGAACAAGTGAGCGTTTTTCTGCGTCGAATTCCGGTGGCGGGTCGAATCCAAAATGCTCTCACTTCGGGGGCTGAAGCCCGCGATCATTTTGCTGAATTCATGTACGGGTTGAAGCCCGGGCCCTTCAAACCGGCCCACTACCCAAATTCAGAACGAGTGGCATCAATCGTAGAATAGAACCATGGTCGGCGAGCTCGCTCCCCTCTACAGCTACATGCGCCGCTACCGCTGGGGATACGTGCGGGGCACGCTGGCGTGTGTCGCGACCAATATCGTCGCCGTGCAGTTCCCCAACATTCTCGGCATGGCCGTGAACAAGATCGTGCACGGGACTACGCGGGAGCTCGTCCTCCTCTTTGCTCTTCTCCTTGTTGGCATCAGCCTGGTGAAGGGCATCTTTATGTATGCGCAACGCTGGATTTTGATCGGCATCTCACGCGAGATCGAATTCGATCTGCGCAACGACCTGTTCCGCAAGCTGGAGATGCAGGACACCGGCTTTTACCAGCGCTACCGCACCGGCGACATCATGGCGCGCATGACGAACGACCTGAATGCGGTGCGCATGCTGCTGGGACCCGGCCTGATGTACAGCGCGAACACGATTTTCCTGAGCATCTTCGCGTTGGTCTTTATGGTGCGCATCAGCCCCTACCTCACGCTGGTGGCGCTGGTGCCGACTCCGCTGGCCAGCATCTTTGTGCAGTATGTGGGGCGCAAGATTCACGAGCGGTTCGAGCGTATCCAGGCCAGCTTCTCCGACATCAGCGCGCAAGCGCAGGAAAACTACTCCGGCGTGCGGCTGATTCGCGCCTTTGCACGCGAGGAGTCGCAGATCGGCCTCTTTGAGCGGCTGAACCGCGAGTACATCGGCCGGGCGCTCCGCCTGGTGCAACTGATGGGCATGCTGTGGCCTTCGATCGAGTTCATTCTCGGGATCTCGATGATCATCACCCTGTTGGCCGGCGGACATCTGGTGCTCTCGGGCCGCATCGATGTGGGCCAATTCGTAGCCTTCAACACTTACATGATTCTGCTCATCTGGCCCATCATCGCGGTGGGCTGGGTGATCAACATTTTCCAGCGCGGCACCGCTTCAGTGAAGCGCATCGATGAGTTGTTGAAGGCTGAGCCAGCCATCTCCGACGACTCCGCGGTTTCGAGTTTTGGACCAGAGACGGTGCTGAGGGGAGAGATCGAATTCCGGCATCTGACGTTCAGCTACGGCGAGAGCCCCGAACAGACTCCGGTACTCCACCCCACGGACAAAGACCTGTCCGCGGGGGCCCCGGTCGTCCGCCCCGCAGACAAAGACCTGTCCACGGGGACCCCGGTGCTCCGCGATATTTCGCTGCACATCCCTGCGGGATCGAGTCTTGCGATCGTGGGCCCAACGGGTTGCGGGAAATCGACGCTGGTGAATTTGATCACGCGGTTGTATGAGGCGCCGGAAGGCACGCTTTTGATCGACGGCCGGCCGGTGCGCGAGTATCCGCTGGCAGTGCTGAGGGGCAACATCGGGATGGTGCCGCAGGAGACATTCCTCTTCAGCGAGACGATTCGGGAGAACCTGGCGTTCGGCGCGCCGCACGCGAGCCCAGAGGAACTGCTGGAAGCGGCGGATGCGGCGCACATACGCCAGGAGTTTGAGGAGTTCCCGCAGGGCTTTGAAACCATGGTGGGCGAACGGGGCGTGACGCTCTCAGGCGGGCAGAAGCAGCGCGCGGCCATTGCGCGCGCGCTGCTGCGGCGGCCTGCGATCCTGATCCTGGACGACGCGCTGGCAAGCGTGGACACCTACACGGAAGAGCGCATCCTCGGCGGATTGCGCAGCTACACGGAGGAGGCGACGACGATTCTCATCTCGCATCGTGTGTCGACGGTAAGAAATGCGGACCGCATCGCGGTGCTCGACAAGGGAAGAATTGTCGAGATTGGGCGTCACGAGGAGTTGCTTGCGCTCGACGGATACTACGCGAGCCTCTACCAGAAGCAGCAACTGGAAGAAGAGCTGACGGTGGCGGGATAAAAGAGGCAGGGATTAGGGATCAGGGACCACGGATTAGAAAGACAGAGACTGAGAAGGTGAGGGATTGGCGTTCCTCGAATCGATCCCTGGATAGAGACCGTAAGGCAGCGGGGCTAGCGGAGCTGGCGAGTTAGCGAGACCGCAAGTCAGCAAGTCAACGAGTCATCAAGGCAGCGGGGCTAGCGGAGTTAGCGGAGTTGCGAAAAACGCAAGCTGAGCACGGCGCTTATGCGGTCCAGGATGAGCCGGAAGTTGCATCCGTGGCTGCCTCGGCGCGCCCCGGGGGCATCACCGCGGGCAGCGGCATCGCGATCACCTTCGGCGAGGCCGGACGGGCGTTGGGATCCTTCGCCACTTCGCGCCAGGCGTCGCGGACGTTCCTCACGCATTCGATCGCATGATTGAACCTGGTCGCCGATACCGACTGCGAAGCCTGCAGGATTTGCGCGAAGATTGCGGCATAAAACTCGCTGAGCAATTGAGCCGGGCGACCGCCCACGTCCATTCGGAGGCGCGCCTGCAGGTGAATGATGATGTCGAGCGCACGCTTGACCGCGGCCCGGCGCGCGTCCTCGTCGCCGCGCTCCACCGCGTTGATGGCAAGATAGAGAAAACGAATGATGCCGTCGTAGAGCGCCACGACCAGATCGACTGCCGAAGCTCCTTCAAGCGCGTGTTCCCGGTAAGTTGCCATGCGATGCGATTCCTTGTCCACTAACGGCTTTGGTTGTAGCCGGTGATCGCCGAATAGAGCTGGTACATTCCGTCCAGCTCGTTGGGCAGCTGCTGCATGATCTGGTTGGCCTGGTTCAACTCAGCGGTCAGGTGGGACTGCTGGGCCGAGATGTAGGTCTGTTCCTTCGAGATCTCGGCGTTGAACGTCTTTTCGACGCTGCTGTTCGAGTTTTGCGCCAGCTTGAGAATGCCTGTCGGGGAGCTTGTACCGGCGTTGGTGAGGATGTTGTTGAATGTCCGCCCCCAACTGTTGGCGTTTTGGAAGAAGCCAACGACGCCGGAGTAATCGGTGTTGAGCAGCGAGTCGAGCGAGTTGGCGTCGAGAGTGAGCGAGCCGTCGTTGTTCACGCTGATGCCCAGTGCGGTTAGGCTGTTGAGGTCGGAACCGCCGCCGTTGTAATTCAAGGCAGTGTTGGCCGTGGTGTCGGTGATGGCCGAGGTCACGGTCAGGGCCCCGCCGGCGCCAGCCGTGTTCGACAGGAGCTCGAGTTTGGCGCCGCTGCTATCGGTGACTACGTTGGCAGTGACGCCGATATTGGCCGCGTTGATGGCAGAAGCCAGGCCGGCAAGCGTGGCGGGGGTAGATGAATCGCCGACGTTCACGGTGTGCGCCGCGCCGGTTCCAACCTGGATGGTGATGGAACCGGAAAGCGCGTCGCCCGCATTCGCGATCGCGTCGAGATAGCCGTTCGGGTTCTCAGTGTTCAGGCTGCCGAGAAGTTCCTGCTGGAGCAAAGAAAGGGTGGGCGAACCGAAGAGCGGCTCGGGATTGCCCGAGCTGTCACGGCCCTCCTGGGTGTTGATGGCGCTGATGAGCGAGTTGTAATCAGTGACGAACTGGTTGACCACACTTTCGACGCCGGAGTTGTCGTTGGCGATGACAACCTGCACCGGCTCGAGAGTGCCGCCGGACTGCTGCGCGCTGGGCGCAAGCAACTGGAAGGTGACGCCGGGGATGAGGTTCGTGGCGGTATTCGAGGCGCTGGTAAGGGGCGCACCGTCGATCACCAGGGAGGCATCCTTGCCGTCGACGCCATCGTTGTAATTCAGCGCGCCGGTGGGGTTGGAGGTGGAGACGATGTTGGCGTCGGAGAGCGCCGATGTGATGGTCAATTGCCCGGCCGCGCCGGAGGCGCTGGAAACCAGACTGAGGCGGGACCCGGTGGAATCGATCAACACATTTGCCGTGACGCCGAGGTTGGCGGAGTTGATGGCGGAGACGAGGCTGGCAAGGGTAACGGCGCCGCTGCCGGTGTAGATGGTGTTTGCGGCGGGCGGGTTGGGCGCCGCGCCGATGACGATGGTTTCGGTCTTCCCGCCGCCGACTTGAAGGGTGAGGGAGCCGGAGAGGGCGTCGGATGCGTTGGTAATTTCGTCGAGGTAGCCGCTGGAGGTCCGAGCCAGGTTCTTCACGATGACCGAGTGGGTTCCCGCGGTCGCCGAGGACGAGGCGGCCGTAAGCTGCAGCACACTGTTGTCGGAGCTAGAGCCTTCCTTCTGCGCCAGGATCCCCTGAAAATCGGTGAGGGAGCTCATGTCTTTGGAGAGATTCGAGAACAGCGTACCGAGGTTTGAGATCACGGTGTCCTGGCTCTGGAGCGCGGTTAGCTGGTTCTTCCAGGGCGTTTCGACGTTCTGGAGATTGCTGACGATCTCAGCCACGGTGGAGGTCACGTTGAACCCCGCACCACTGGTCGGCGACCCGAAGCTCAGTCCGACTGTACCCATACCCTCCTCCATCGACAACCTATGCAGCTTGTGAACCAACCCGGCAGCTGGCCGAGTTGGAGAAATCTCATGACCGTGGGAGGTGTTGGCTCATGCAAAGAAGGGCGCCTGGTGGACGCCCCTCTCTGGTTATCGGCATTGCTGCCTATTTGATTACTCCACCCCAGCGGCGAAGACGCGCCGCCGGGGACCTTGGTTACTGCAGCAGCTTGGTAACTTCCTGCTGCACGCTGTTGGCCTGGGCCAGGGCGGAGATGCCGGTCTGGCTCAGGATTTCGTACTTGGACATGTTGGAGCTGGCCTGCGCGTAGTCGGTGGCCTGGACCGCGTTCTGGGCCGCCTGGATGTTTTCCTGCTGCGTGCTCATCACCTGGCTGACGGAGCTGAGGGTGTTGATCTGCGAGCCGATGTAGCCGTCCTGCGCCGCCACGTCGCTGATGGCCGCGTTGAGATCGGTCAAAGCGGTTTGAGCGTCGCTTGCGTTGTCCAGCTTGGTAGCGCTCAGGTCCTCAGCGCCCGTGGCGGCATAGCTGATCGTGGCGGGGGTACCTCCAGCGGCCGCGGTATAGGTGACCGCACCGCCGGAATCGCCGACCTTCGCCGAAGTCAAATCGTCGATGGTCAGGGCATCGATTGATGCGCTGGTGCTGGTGGAGTCGCCGGTGTAGATGTTCACCGCCGTGCTGGTGAAGACGGCGTTTCCGTTGTAGGTGGTTGTCGAACCGATGTTGTTGATCTCGGCCAGGATCGACTGGTATTCCTGGTCGGCGGCCGTGTCCTGAGCAGTATTGAGAGTGCCGTTGGAGGCCTCGGTGGCCAGCGTGACGGCCCGGTTGAGGAGGCTTGTGACCTGTGAAAGGGCGCCGTCTGCCACCTGCAGCAGGCCCACGCCTTCCTGGGCGTTGGTCTGCGACTGGGTGAGCGCCGTCTGGTTGGCCTGCAGGCCGTCGACCAACGAAAGACCGGCAGCATCGTCGGCGCCGGAGTTGATCTTGGACCCCGAAGACAACTGTTGCAGCGTCTTCGACAGGCTGTTGTTGGTGTTGTTCAGTGAGTTCTCCGCATACACCGCGGAGAGGTTATTCAAGACACCCAGGGACATGGGGTTCTCCTTGTTGGATGCGGTGATTTGCGGTTCCAATTCCGGATGCGCATCCCTGTTTATGGCGCTCCGCAAAACCAGAGTTTGAGTGTCCCGGCGGTTTCTGTGCCAGGTCGCCGCTCCCTGATGGTCGCGTCGACGAAGCAGTTGCGCTGCCGGGCTACGGCAACTCTGGTTTTGCGACTGGGTTGCTGCTCGCGGTCTGGAGCCGTCGCATCTGGCCCCTATTTCGGCGCGGCATTTTTGGACTTTATGAAGGCGCATTTTATGTCCCGCCGGGGACACTTCTGTTCCATTTGTTTTGTTTCTTTAACGTTTGGCGCGCACCGCCGATACATCCCACAAAGGAGAGTGGGCAATGATCGAACTGACGCGGCTGAACGGCCGGCCGATGGTTGTGAACAGCGATCTGATCAAGACTGCCGAGGCTTCTCCGGACACGATGCTGACCTTGATCAATGGAGAGAAGCTGATCGTGCGCGAAGAGATCGCCGAGGTTGTGGAGCGGATTCTGGTATATCGCGCGCGGCTGCTGGCGGTAGTGGCGCGGCGGCTGCATCAGTTCGGAGACCTGGAGCGGGCCGCGGCGCTGGCGAGCCTTGACGCGCCGGGAAATCCGGACGCATCACCACTGAAACCGATGCAGGAACCCGACGAAGAACAGTAGACCCCGCGGCGCCACCGCAATTCTTTGAGGAGCTGCACATGGACAAAGCGAGCATCGGCGGGGTTCTACTGGCCGTCGCAGGGATCATCGCCGGATTGCTGATCGAGGGCGGCAACGTGGGCCAGATCCTGCAGCCCACGGCCGCGCTGATCGTTTTTGGCGGCACCCTGGGCGCGGTGCTGCTGCAGTTTCCATTCACCACGGTGGCGGCTGCATTCCGGAGTCTTACGCATTTGTTCGTCGCGCCGCGCAAGCAGGACAGCCATCTGATCCGGCAGATGGTGGCGTTCGCGAACAAGGCACGGCGGAACGGAGTAGTCTCGCTCGACGCCGACCTCAACAGTATCCAGGATCCGTTTATGAAGCAGGCGCTGATGCTGGCCGTGGATGGCACAGAGCCCGTGGAGCTGCGCAAGATCATGCATGTAAGCCTCGACTCGATCACCGAAAAAGAGGAGCGGATGCCGGCAGTATTTGAGTCTGCCGGCGGATTCTCGCCCACCATCGGCATCCTTGGCGCGGTGCTTGGGTTGATCCAGGTGATGCAGCATCTGGACAACATCGCGGAGGTGGGCCGAGGAATCGCTGTTGCGTTTGTAGCGACGATTTATGGCGTGGGCATCGCCAATCTCTTCTTTCTGCCTTTCGCGGGCAAGATGCGCCTGCGCATCCACGACGGGCATCGCCGGCGGGAAATGATGCTCGAGGGAGTGATCTCGATTCTCGAGGGCATGAATCCGCGCATGCTGGAGATCAAGCTGACAGGGTTCCTCGACGACGCCACGCGCGAGCAGAAGGAGCGCGCCGCATGAAAGCCCGCGTGCCGCGCAGCCGTGTAACCCACGACCGCTGGCTGGTGTCGTATGCCGACTTCATCACGCTGATGTTCGGATTTTTCGTTGTGCTTTACGCTTTTGCACGGGCCGACCAGAAGAAACAGGCACAGGTTTCGCAGGCGATCGACTCGGCATTTCGCTCGATGGGCGTCTTCTCAGACGCCGCAAGCCACCAGGCCAACACGGCAGGCGGGGGCGAAGCAGCGGCTGCGGCAAATACGGTGATGGACGAAGCGGTGGTCTCGCCGGCGCAGGTGATGGAGGATCTGGAGCGCATACGGCGCGATCTGGCGGCGACACTTTCCTCGCAGATTGCGGCGCACACAATTTCGCTGGAGATGGGGCGCGATGGATTGGTGATCAGCCTGCGGGAGGCGGGATTTTTCGAATCGGGCTCCGCAGTGCCCAAGCAGGAGGCGCTGCCCACGCTACAACGGATTGCCGCAAAGCTGGGCTCGTCGCCCTACGATTTGCGCATCGAGGGTCACACGGACAATGTGCCGATCCACAACGCGCAATTCGATTCGAACTGGGAGCTTTCAGCGGCGCGCGCAACACACATCGCGCGGCTGTTTCTCGATATGAAGGTCATTCCGCCCGATCGAATTTCGGCCGCAGGGTATGGGGAGTTCCATCCCGTGGCCGGCAACGAGACAGCTGAAGGCCGCGCGGAAAACCGGCGGGTGGACCTGGTGGTGATACCGCGAACGAGATTCAATTTTGCGGCTCCGGCCGCGACGCAGCCGAAGGGCGCTTGGCGCAAGGTGACGGATGGGGAGTGAGAGAGGCAGCGAGTCAGCAAGTTAGCAAGTCAGCGGGTCAGCGAGGCAGTGACTCACTGGCACTGTACTCCGAGCACTTTTACGATGACGCGCTTGCGGCGCTGGCCGTCGAACTCGGCGTAGAAGACGCGCTGCCAGGTACCGAGATCGAGCTTGCCGTTGGTGACGGGCAGTGTGGTTTCGTGATGCAGGAGAAGCGACTTGAGGTGCGCGTCGCCGTTGTCCTCGCCGGTGCGGTGGTGCTTGTAGTCGGAGCGCGCGGGGGCAAGCTCTTCAAGCCATTTGCCGATGTCCTCAATGAGGCCGCTTTCGAGGTCGTTGACGTAGATTGCCGCCGTGATGTGCATGGGCGAGACGAAGCACAGGCCGTCCCTGACGCCACTGCGCTCGACGATCTGCTCGACTTGGTCGGTGATGTGCACCATCTCGCGACGCTTGCGGGTTTCGAAGATTAGATATTCGGTGTGACTCTTCATAAGAAGCCCCTCCAGAGGCGCCGCACAGCAGCGAAAAACATCGCGGTGCTCCCGCCCTTATCCTAAAGGAGCCGTGAAGACCCGCCGAAGACCGGAGGCCGCCGAGCGAATGCGCAAGATGCACGACGACTTGCTGCGAGCGTATGGTCCGCAGCACTGGTGGCCGGCGAAGACGCCGTTTGAGGTGATCCTTGGCGCGTATCTGACGCAGAACACGGCGTGGAAGGCGGTGAAGCGGTCACTCGAGAATCTGCGTGCGGCGGGAGCGCTGACGCCCGAGGGGTTGCGAAGGACTCCACTAGCCAAGTTGCGGCGGCTGATCCGGCCGTCGGGATTCATCAAGCGCAAGGCGCCGGCGCTGAAGGCGTTCGTGACGATGCTCGATAAGGAGTTCGGCGGGTCGCTCGAGGCGATGGCCGCGATGCCGACGGTGGCGTTGCGCGAGCGGCTGCTGGAGTTGCCGGGCGTGGGGCCTGAGACGGCGGACGCAATTTTGCTTTACGCGCTGGGCCATCCGGTTCCGGTGGCGGATGAATATTTGCGGCGCATTGCCGATCGACACGAGTTGATTGCGCCGGAGCCAGGCCGCAAACACATTTCGTACCGTGCGCTCACGGAACTGACGCGGCGGGCGTTTGCGGGCGATGCGGAGCGGGATCAAGTGCAGCTCTTCAACGAGTTCCACGCGCTGACCGTGGCCGTAGGCAAGGCGCATTGCGGAAGGACGGCGCGGTGCGAGGGGTGTCCGCTGGCAAACGATCTATGCCACTTGCGGGGCTAGCTGTCAGCTATCGGCTTTCAGCCTTCAGTTCTTTTGTACAGGCTCAGGGAGCTGTGCTCGCGTGAGGTTAGCCGGAAGCTAAAAGCTGAAGGCTGAGGGCTGTCTTTTTAGCGTAATCTGATTGCATCATGAGCCCAACTCCGCAGCAGCCACAACTGAACCTTGCCCAGACAGCCGACTACCGCGAGTCCTACGCCAACAGCGTGCAGGTGCGGGTGAGCGTGTGGGACTTCCAACTGGTCTTCGGCCTTGCCTCCAGTGAGAGCCCCGACCAGGTGACCATCCGCAACCACCAGGCGATCTTTTTGAGCCCGCAGCAGGCCAAGGCATTGTGGAACGTGCTGGGCCAAAACATCGCTCAGTACGAACAAGCCTTTGGCACGCTCAACCTGGAGCCGCAGAACCAGAACTTTCCGCGCGGGCCAGTGAACTAGCAGGGATCAGGGAACAGGGATCAGGGATCAGCGCAGACCGCGGTCGAGTCGCCGCGTTGCAAATTCCTGGTCTGCAGTGCGCCGCCAAAGACTGGAGCGAGGAGAAGATGGTGAGCGAGGAACAAGGCGCCGGGGCTGGATTGGGGATGAGCGCGGGCAAAAAGATCGCGCACAGCCGAGGAGCGAGCCCTTGCGCCTGAAAGGAATTTTAAGCCCGCGGATGGATCGCCCGCTGCCGATCTGGATGATCTTCCCCGTGATTTTCATGGCGCTTTACGCCAGCCACTTTACGCTTTTGCGATTGCCTTATTACTGGGACGAAGCTGGCTACTACATTCCGGCGGCGTGGGATTTGTTTCGCACCGGCTCGCTGATTCCCACCACTACGTTGAGCAACGCCCATCCGCCGCTGCCCAGCATTTATTTGGCGCTGTGGTGGAAAGTTTCGGGCTACTATCCCGAAGTGACGCGCGAGGCCGTGCTGATGGTTGCCGCGCTTGGGCTGCTGGCGGTGTGGCGGCTGGCGATGCGCGTGGTGGGCGTGGCCGCGGTCGCGTTCTGGACGGTGTTGCTGACAGGAATTTACCCGATCTGGTTCGCACAGAGCTCGCTGGCGCAGGCCGACATTTTTGCCGCAGCATGTTCGATGTGGGGGCTGGTTTACGCGCTGCCGGCGCGCGGGCGCGTGGCGTGGGCCGCGGCGCTGTGGTTTTCAGCGGCCGCGCTATGCAAGGAAACCGCGATCGTCATTCCGCTGACGCTGGCAGCGGTCGCGATCGCAGAGGGTCATCGATTGGGTAAGCCGGCGCGGCCAAAGTTGTGGCGCGAAGCGGCGTGGCTGTCAGCATGCGTTGTGCCGCTGGCTGGGTGGTACGCATATCACTACGCCAAGACCGGATTTCTCTTCGGCAATCCCGAGTACCTACGCTACAACGCCGAAGCGACGTTGACGCCGCTGCGGATCCTGGCCGCGTTTGGGCATCGCGCGGTTCACCTGACGATGCACATGAACCTTTTTGTTCCGGTGGGGATAGCGTTTGCGGCATTGCTGCTGAACCCGCGGCCCGATGCCGTGGGCCATACACGGGCAGCGCTCGCGCCGGCGGCGATGCTGCGGATCTTTCTGCTGCTGTTGGCCAACGCAGTGCTCTTCAGTGTGCTTGGCGGCGCGCTGCTGACGCGGTATCTGCTGCCGATGTATCCGCTGGTGCTGCTGGTTGCGGTGACGACCTTCTACCGGCGCGTGCCTTACTGGCACGGAGTGGCACTGCTGTCTGCGGCGGCGTTTTTAGTGGGCTTGTTCATCAATCCACCGTACGGATTCGCACCGGAGGACAACCTGGCGTATGCGCGCGTGGTGAGGATGCACCAGGCGGGGATCGCGGAACTGGCGAAGCTCTATCCTGGAGCGACGGTTCTGACGGCGTGGCCCGTGAGCGACGAACTGACACACCCCGAGCTGGGTTACGTGAAGCAGCCGTGGGATGTTGTTGCGATTGACGATTTTTCGGCGGCGCAGATTGGACGAGCCGCGCAAGAATCGCAGGCGTACTCCGCAGCGCTGGCATTTTCGACGAAGTACGATCCGGCTTCGCCGCTCTTGAGGCTTGGCGGAGAGGCGCTGGACGAGCGCTACTTCGGCCTGCACCACGATCTGCCGCCTGAGGCGATTGCGCAACAACTGGGCGGAACGCTGGTGTGGAAGCGCGATCAGGATGGCATGTGGATCGCGCTGATACGCTTCAACCACCCGATGGAAGCGCGGGTGGAGGTAACCGCGCCGTTTCGTTGACAATGCTTTCCGCCGCCCCTACGGGGCTGAGCTCGTTTTTCGCGTGCTTCCCAGGATTCCGTCCGCTGCCCACCCCACGGACCAAAACCTGTCCGTGGGGACCCCGGGTGCGTGCGGACTCCATCCTGGGCTAAATTCCGGCGTCCCTCCGGGACGCTCGGTTGCCCGCAAATCACTCTTGGGGCGCGGTGGCTGGCGCATGTTCTTCGGCGATTTCCTTCAGCTTGAGATAGACGGCGTTCGTCCATCCGAAGCCGGTGACATTCTGCGAATAGCCCGCGCTGACGGAAACCTGTGCATTGCCCTCGACCACGTTGTACTTTTCGCGGATGGTGCCGTCGGCGGCAAATCCGGCATCGACGGTTGCGTCGAAGTGGCGCGCGATGCGCCCGGCATCGGCGCGGAAGCCCATGGCATCGAGCCCAGCGACGGCAATCCAATTTGTGGGGGCCCAGCCGTATGGCTCATCCCATTGCAAACCGGTGTTCGTATTGCTCATGGATAATCCGCCGCGACGCTCGAAGAGATTCAACGTGGCCTTGATCGCGTTGGCTTCTTCGCGGGTGGCAACGCCGGCCCAGAGCGGATAGAGCGACGTAATGAATGCGTAGTCCGACGGCTTGCGGTGGATGAAATCGTAATCGGCGAATACACCCTCTTTCGGCTGCCACAAATACCGTTGCATGGCGGCGGCGCGGGCATTGGCGCGGCGGTGCCAGCGGCGCGCGTCCTGCGGCAGGCCAAGCAAGTGCGCGAAATGCGCCATATCGCGCTCGTACCTGTAGAGCAGGCTGTTGAGACATACCGGAGCGTAGTGATGCGTGGCGCCCGAAAATGGGCCGAAGCGGTTGCTGGTATCGAAGCCGGATTCGCGCACGGCGCGGTCGCCCTGGTAGAAGTCGCGAGTGAGCCGGTAGCCGCCAAACCATGCGCGCGCGCAGACAACGCTGGCTAGCACATCGCAACTCGCGACCTTGAGGCGCGCCGCTGCAGCCGCACTGGGATGCTCCGCGCCCTTGACCAGAAAACCGGCGGCTTGCGGGCTGGGATGCTCGACGAGAGACCGGATCACGTCGGAGTAGTAAGTGCTGGCGTCGGCCATTTCGGGCACGGGTCCGGAGCCATAGTCGTAGTAGCGGGTCAGTCCGGTACTGCCTGCCCGGTGCTCGGGGCGCGTCCACGTGGAGTAATCTTTCGCGGCCACATCGTAGGCATTCGCCAGCCATTCCCGCGCCTGTGCGCGGCCTGCCGGTGTGGCTGGGAAGCTCGTAGGGTCTTCGTATACTGCGCGGATCATTGAAGTGAGAAACGGCGGCTGCGAGCGCGTGAGGTAGTAGGTGCGATTGGCATTGAGCACCGATCCGTATTGCTCCACTTCAAAGAGGAAGTTTTCGACGATGCCTTTTGCGAGCGCTTCGTGGTGGTCGGCCTCGAGGCCGAGAAGAATGAAGTAACTGTCCCAGCCGTACATCTCGTTGAAGCGACCGCCAGGAACGACATAGGGATGAGGCAGGTAGAGCAGGCCCTGAGCGGGCAAGTCGCGAGACTGGATGTCGCCGAGCTTGAGAATGCGGCGCGGCAGGGTGAGGACTTTGACGTGGCATTTCTGCTCGACGGAAAGAACGTCAGGCGGAGTGGGAAATCCGGCGGGCAAATAGAGAACGGAAATGCCGGAGACTTTGACATCGGCCAGCGAGCGGCAATCGGTGACAGAGCGCGTGAGCAGATCCCATGAAGCGTGGATGTAGCGAAGCGTCGCCTGCGGATCGGATGGGGCAGGAGCGGGAGTCTGGGCGCGGGGAGCTGCGAGGGCGGCGAAAAACAGAAGGTGAGACAGCTTCATGCCAACTCCAAAACAGACGCGCGAATTCCTGGAGTGTAACGCACGACGCAAATATTTTCCGCAACACGGGAACAGTTTGGGTGAGGCTGGTGTCTACATGAGCACAGTGGTACCGAATGGGATGATCGGAGGCTTTTAGAGCGGAACCAGAGCGAAAGTGCTCTCGGAAGCAAAATCGAAGGCGAATTTTTCTTGAGGAAAAATCCGCTTGGCAGTTTCGCTTTTCGGACGCGTCCGCTCTGGTTCCGCTGGCCCCTCTCCCCGCCGCAGGCTGCGCTACCCAGAGGGCGCGCGGCGGCCTGGGCGCGTTCGCCCATTTGAGCCTTCCGATGCTCTCAGCCGGCGCGGCTGAATAGAGGTTGGGGGAGGCGGCCATGTTCGAAGACTCCACGTTCGAAACCATGGGTACAATCCACACGCGCAGCCGGGGCTGGATGATGGCGACGTTTGCCTTCAACAGCTCCATCCTGCTGGCGCTGATCTTCATTCCACTCATGTACCCGTCAGTGTTGCCGCAGATTGCGAACGCGATTCAGCTGCTGGCGCCGCCGACGCCGGTCGAAGAGCCAAAGCCGGTGGCGAGAGCAGAGCACGCGACGGCCATACAGACGGAGATGCCGGGCGGCGTGACACAAGCGCCGCGGCAAATTCCGGACAGGATCTGGATTCCCGGCACGCGTGAGGAACCCCGGTTCATCAACCCTGGCGATCTTGGCAATAGTGGACCCGGCCCGGGCGATCCGCTCAGCGGTCAAGGCGCCCATCCCGACGTGCGGCAAGCGGTGTTGCCGGCGTAGCACGTTTCCTCGGGCGTGACGCAGGGGATGTTGATCTACAAGGTTGTCCCCAAATACCCGCCGGTGGCGATCGCGGTACGAGCGTCGGGAACTGTGATGCTGCAGGCGACGATTTCGCGCGGCGGGACGATCGAGAATCTGCGCGTCCTTGGCGGGCCTGCAATGTTGCAGCAGGCGGCGCTCGATGCGGTGAAGCAATGGCGCTACCGGCCCTACGTGCTGGACGGCCAGCCGGTTGAGGTGGAGACGACGATCAACGTGCAGTTCACGCTGGAGTGAAGCGAACGCTGCTACGGCGGATTGGGAAGTACTGTGTCCGCGACGGATCGATCAGGGTCACCGCTCCCTGGTGGTCGCGTTGACTTCGGGCCAGTGGCCGTGGGATACACCATTTCCCAATCCGCGATGGCGCGCGGCGAGTGTTATAGGTAAGAATGGCATCTGCTATGAGACGCATCACTCGCCGCGAATTTCTGGGTAGTGCTTCTGCTGCCACCACGCTTGGAACAATCGCTGCTCCGGGGATCCTTCGGGCAGCTCGAACAACGCTAACGCAACGCGTATTTATCGGGTCGCATGCGCCTGACGGGATTCTGGCTTACGACTGGGATCCGGCGAGCGCAACGCTGACGCCGAGTGGCGTGGCGGCGAAGGTGCCCAACGTGGCGTGGCTGGCGCTTTCGCGCGGGTTCGTTTATTCGGCGTCAGAGCTGGAAACGTTTGAGGGCAAGCCGACGGGCGAAGTGGCCAGCTTTCGTCTGGCGGGCGGCGAATTGCAGCCACTCTCGGCGCGGAACTCGGCGGGAACGGGAACGTGCCATGTGGCCGTGGATGCGACGGGGCGGATGTTGCTCGCCGCCGACTACACGGGCGCGAGCGCCGCCAGCTTTCGCATTGAAGACGGCAAGCTGAGCGATGCGGTGTGGACGGAGCACTACACCGAGCACGGGCCGAACGCGGAGCGGCAGCAGACGGCGCACGCGCACTTTGCATCGTTCTCGCCGGACAATCGGTTTGCATATATCAACGATCTGGGCGGGGATTGCATCCATATTTACAAGCCCGATCCGGCGACGGCGCGGATGATGCGGGCGGGGACGTATCACGGTGCGCCAGGATCCGGCGCGCGGACGCTGCACTTCCATCCGAACGGGCGAACGGCCTACTGCATGAACGAACTGGTTTCGACGGTGGATGTACAGGAGTGGCACAAGACTGACGGGAGCCTGACGCTTGTCGATCGAATTGAGTTGCTGCCCGCGGATTATCACGGTCCGACGCGCGGATGCGATACGGTGATCACGCGCGACGGGCGGTTTGTTTATTTTGCCAACCGCGACGACAACTTTTTGTATGCCTTCCGCGCCGATGCGAGGACCGGAACGCTGACGCCGCTGAAGCGGTCGAATTGCGGAGGGAAGACGCCGCGGAATTTCACGCTCGATCCCACGGAGCGGTGGATGATGGTGGCGAATCAGGATTCGAACCTGATTAGCGTGTTCGCGCGGGATCAGCAGACGGGTCAGCTGGCCGATGAGGTGAAGAGCAGCGTGGAGGCGGAAGCGCCGATGCGGATTTTGTTTGTGTAGACGGGGGTGCGCGCCGCCAGCAAGTAAGTGCGGGTCTGGAGACCCGCACGACAGCCGGTCTGGAGACCGGCGGTACAAATCGCTTACGCGGCCTGGGTTTCGCCTTTCAACTGCTCGGTCTGGTAGTGGAGGATGAGCGCGTCGACGATGGGTTGCAGGCGGCCCTGCATCACGAGATCGAGCTGATGCAGCGTGAGCCCGATGCGGTGGTCGGTGACACGATTCTGCGGGAAGTTGTAGGTGCGGATTTTTTCGCTGCGGTCGCCGGAGCCGACCTGCTGTTTGCGGGCCTTTGCAAGTTCGGCGTTCTGCTTTTCCATCTCCATTTCGTAGAGGCGCGAACGTAGCACGCGCATGCCCTTTTCGCGGTTCTTAATCTGCGACTTCTCGTCCTGGCAACTGACGACGGTGTTGGTGGGCAGGTGGGTAATGCGAACTGCTGAATAGGTGGTGTTGACCGACTGGCCGCCGGGGCCAGAGGAGCAGAAGGTGTCGATGCGGATGTCCTTGGCCTCGATTTTGATGTCGACTTCATCGGCCTCGGGCAATACGGCGACAGTGACGGCCGAGGTGTGCACGCGGCCCTGCTGCTCGGTTTCGGGAACGCGCTGCACGCGGTGAACGCCAGACTCCCACTTGAGCTGCGAGTAGACGCGATCGCCCTCGATGATGGCGATGACTTCCTTGTAGCCGCCGATGCCGGACTCCGAGATCGACATGACCTCGACCTTCCAACGCTTCTGCTCGGCGAAGCGCGTGTACATGCGGAAGATTTCGGCGGCGAAGAGCGAGGCCTCGTCGCCGCCGGTGCCGGCGCGGATTTCGAGGATGACGTTCTTCTCGTCGTTGGGGTCTTTGGGCAGCAGGAGAACCTTGAGCTCCTCTTCGAGGGCTTGAGCACGCGGCTCGAGCGCGGCGATCTCCTCCTGCGCCATGGCGCGCAGATCGGCGTCGCTTTCGGCAAGCATCTGGCGCGCCTCGGCGAGACCCTGGCGGACTTGCTTCAACTCGCGGTACTTCTCGACGGGAGTCTCTATTTCGCGCAGGGCTTTCGCGGTCTTCGAATACTTTTCGTGGTCGTTCAAGACTTCGGGCAGCGCGAACTGCGATTGCAGGTCGTTGTAGCGCTGCTCCATTTGTTCCAGGCGATCGATCATTTCGGGCCTCCCAATCACTATGTGGGGCGGTGTTTTGGATGATTGAATGCGCAATATGGGTGCAGGGCAGGTATGTGCGGCGGGAGCCGCTAGAGGAGGACCGGGATGGGCTCGCGGAGAGTCACAGCGACTTCTATTTTAGCGCGGATCGGACCTGATTGAATCGCCCTACACGCCGCCTTTGCCGAGGAGGATACCGATGCCATAGGTGACGGCGCCTTCGACAGCGCCGACCATGGTCATTTCGAGGCCGGAGGACCACCAGGATCGGACGGTGATGAGGGACTTGGCGGCGCCGACGGCGAAGTGCGCGGCAAGCGAGACGATAGCGGCGGCGATGACGGCGGGGATTCCCTGCATGAAGAAGAAAGGAATGACGGGGATGATGGCGCCGACGGCCGTGGAGAGCGCGCCCGAGCTGGCCGAGACGAGGGGGTTGGCGAGGGCCTCTTCGCTGGAGCCGAGGCGCTCGGCGGCCAAGGCGCGGAGCAATTGGTCGGGATCGCTGGCAATGTGGCTGACCATGTGAAGCGCGTCTTCCTCGGGCAGTCCCTTGACCTGGTAGTAGAGCGAGAGCAGCTCGCGCGCCTCGGGGCCGTTCATCTGGATGGCCTCGCGCTCACGGGCGATTTCAGCGTGGTAGATTTCGCGCTCGCTCTTGGCGGCGAGGTAGGCGCCGGAGCCCATGGAGAGCGCGGAGGCGATCATGCCGGAGAGGCCGGCGAGGAGGACGTACTTGGGGTTGCCGGCGGTGGCGCCGGAGACACCGGAGACAATGCCGAAGATGGCTCCGAGGCCGTCGTTCACGCCGTAGATAGCATCGCCGATCCACGCGCCGGGCTGCTTGCGGCCCTGGTTGCGCTTGGCCAGCATCTCTTCGAGGACTGCTTTGGCATCGATCTTGGGCGTGCCGGCAGGGGCGGAATAGTGGCCGCGAATAAGCGAGCCGAGCTCGCGATAGTGGTCCTTTTCGTCCTGGATCACGTGTTCAAGAATGGCAATCGAACCCTGGTCGCCGAGCGCCTTGAGCTGCTCGCCGTAGCGGGCGATGTCGCGGCTTTCTTCAATTTCGAGGCGGCGTAGCGCCATGCGCATGCCGCCGGCGCGATTGGCCAGCGAGTCGGCCTGGCCGCCTGGACCGCCGGCGTAGACGGGATCGGGACCGCCAAGCTCCTTGATGCGGCCTTCCCAGAGCGCGGCATGCTCGATCTCGGCCTGAGCCAGGTGGCGGAGGACCTGCGCGCGCACCGGATCGGCGTCGCGGTCAGCGAGGGTCTTGTAGGTGTGGTAGCCCTCCATTTCGGCCTGCCAGTTGCCTTCAAGGGCAGCCAGGATTTTCTTGTTTTTTGCGCCGCTCAGGATGGCAATGGGCATGGGATTCCTTCCACCCCAACGATCCGCCACAGCGGAATGTGTCGCCGGGGACCTTGGGTTCCTGCTTCTCAATGAGCATAAAGGAAACAACTGCGCACCCGATAGGTGCGGGCCGCCGGATCGCACAATCTTCAATGTTTGGGTGCAAGAAGACTCAGCATGGGCAGAGCAATGCAGATGGCAAAGACCACGCTCAGGGTCCAGCTGAGCCATTTCTTGCCGGGATGGCGAACCCAGTAGCAAAGCAAGGCCGAGAGAAGTAGGGCCTGGGAAACGATCTCCAGATATCCGCGGAGCTGAATTGGGGGTGGAATGGTGGTGTAGATGAAGCCCTCCAGCGAGCCCGCAGGCGCAGCAAAAGTGCCCAGAATGCCCACGCCGACCAGCAGCCAGGCCATTCGGAGCCAGCCGTACTGGCGGACGAATAACTCTTCGCGAAAGAGATAGAACACCGACGCGAAGAGGACGCCGCGAACGACCTGGAGAGCCGGGCCGAAGACCACCCAGAGGCTTGTGGTCGGCCTCATGCCGGAGTTCGGCTGATTGATGAAATCCGCATAATGCAGGAAGTGATAGGCGAGCGCGCCCATGAGGAAATACGTTAGGGCGTGGCACACCGCGGTCTTGGCGGCAAGCGTAGCGAACCGAGGCAGCTGAAATTCGCGAGAGGCCGGGTCATGCATAGGCACTCCTTCAACTGGTGTTTGATGTTGGCCGAATTGTAAACCGGAACCTGGGCGACGGCGATGCGGGCACGCGGCGGGCAGCCATTTCTTTGGCGCGGGACGCAGCGGGATAGCGTCCGAAGATCGGGTTGATGTGGACCGCCTCCCGTATAGTGTTGTTTGGCTCGCAAGTTCCGGTAGCCCGCGGCCTGGTTTCAAATTCGGGAAAGCAGGGAGAACCATCGTATGGCAGAAAGCCCCAAATCCTCGACAGCGCTCACGTCGCCGGGCTACCTAGTTCCGTTCATCACTGTTACAGCTCTGTTCCTGACGTTCGGCTTCATCACCACGCTGAACATGGCGCTGGTGCCCCATCTGCGGTCGATCTTCAACGTTGGCTACAAGTCGGCGATGCTGGCGGAGTCCGCGTTTTTCCTCGCATACTTCGTTTTTTCCGCGCCGACCTCAAAGCTGATCGAGTGGATTGGCTACAAGAAGACGATGGTGGTGTCGCTTTTCATCCAGGTGGTGGGCTGTCTGCTGTTTATTCCCGCGGCCAGGCTGGTGAATTTCCCGCTCTTCCTCACCGCTTCATTCGTTGTTGGCGCGGGTGTGACGGCGCTACAAACTTCAGCCAATCCCTATACCGCGATTCTGGGTCCTGAGGGGAGCGCTCCGGTGCGGCTGACGCTGGCGCAGGCGTTCAACTCGATCGGCACGACCGTGGCGCCGATCTTCGCTGGCGCATTCATCCTGACCGATCCCACCAAGTTCGCCACGCCGGCGGCGATTGCCAACACGGTTCGCGCGCCGTATATCGCCATTGCGGCAGCACTGCTCGTGCTCGGCATCGCCGTGGCGTTTTCTCATTTGCCGCACATTGACCAGCCGCCGTCGTCGCATGTGAAGGAGGGCGCGCAGGCGAGCCGCAGCGTATGGAGCTACCGGCACACAGTGCTGGGGGCGCTGGGCATCTTCTTTTACGTTGGCGTGGAAGTTGGTCTGGCGTCGATCGCGGTGAACTACTTCAAGTCGCAGGGCATGAGCTCGCTGAAGACCGCTTCGGATCTGGCGTCGCTCTACTGGTTTGGCGCGCTGGTGGGCCGTTTGCTCGGTTCCTGGATTCTGACCAAGGTGAAGTCGGGCAAGCTGCTGGGGATTTTTGGATTCGCGGCGTCCGCGCTGCTGATTATTTCGATGTCGACTTCGGGCAATGTGGCCATTTGGACGATGGTGCTTTGCGGATTCTTCAACTCCATCATGTTCCCGAATATCTTTACGCTGGGCATCGCGGGATTGGGACCGATGACGAGCAAGGGATCGGGGCTGATCATGACGGCGATTGTCGGGGGAGCGATTATTCCGGCGCTGCTGGGCGCGGCGGCAGACAGGTACGGCATCCAGCACGCGTTCGTGATCCCGCTCTTCTGCTATCTCTACATTGCGTGGTATGGGCTGTGGGGATCGAAGCCGAGAGAAGCTGTTAGCGCTTAACTATTAGCCTTTAGCTCGGTTCGGGCCCTCGGATGTTCCTCCGAGGGCCCGAGCATTTTCGCGAGCCGATCCCGGGAGTAAGATGAAGGCCGGTTTGAGGCGTGAACGCGATGAAGCGCAAGGCGAGGCAGGGCACGGAAAGGCTCAGCAGCGGCGGGCTGCTGATTGCTTTTGTGGCGGTGATCTTCGTGTTGATTCTTCTGCTGCGCTTGATGGTGTTTGTCACGCCGCACGTGCGGCATCATTTCTGAAGAGAGCAGCTGCGCCGGATGCGGTTAGTCATCCGATCTTGTCTCTAGCGCGCTGTTCCCGCCGCCGTTTCCACTTCACGCCAATCGTCATCGGTGAGCCTGATCTGCGCCGCGGCCACGTTTTCCTCGAGGTGCGCGACTTTCGATGTACCCGGAATGGGCAGCAGAACCGGCGAGCGATGCAGCAACCATGCCAATGAGAGCTGGGGGATGGTGATGCCGTGGCGCGCGGCGATGTGGCCGAGTGCTTTCGCCGAGGGGTGGTCGGGTTTGAGCAGTTTCCCTCCCGCGTAGGGATACCAGGGGAGGAAGCCGATGCCGCGACGCTCGCAGTAGATGAGCGTTTCCTCGTGGCGGCGGTCGGCGAGCGAGTAGCGATTCTGAATGGTGACGATGGGGACGATCTTTTCGGCGTCCTCGATTTCGGCGGGGATGACTTCGCTCAAGCCGATGTGGCGAATTTTGCCCTGCTCCTGCATGCGCTTGAGCGCGCCGAGAGATTCCTCGAGCGGCGTGCGCGGGTCGATGCGGTGAAGTTGATAGAGGTCGATGCGCTCGAGGCGGAGGCGGCGCAGGCTCATTTCGACGCATTGGATCAGGTAGCCGGCGCGGCCGACATATTCGGTTTTTGCGGGGCCCTGGCGCGTGATGCCGCCCTTGGTGGCGATGACCACGCCGGACGGGTAGGGTGCGAGCGCTTCACCGATGAGGCGCTCGGCGATTTCGGGGCCGTAGGCGTCGGCGGTGTCGATGAACGTGACGCCCAGCTCGACGGCGCGGCGAAGGACGCGACGGCATTCATCAGGATCGGCGGGCTCGCCCCACGCACCCTCGCCGACGAGGCGCATGGTTCCATAGCCGAGGCGGTGTACGGGCAGGTCGCCGCCGATGAGGAACGCGCCGGCGGCGCTTGCGGAGAGATTGGATGAGAGCGTCATTCGATTTCGATGCTAGCGCGGGCAGCGGCGTGGGACAATGGCAGCGGCGTAGATTGCCGGCAGTGGCGAGGAGTGCGGCCTGGAGACCCGCACGACAGCCCGGTCAAGAGCCGGCGATACCCCCGACGTTACAGCGGAGGCGCCGGGAACCGCGCGGCAGGTGGTTGCGTAATCTAAAAGGAACCCGCAAGGAGAACCGAGAACATGAGCACGTACGCATATCCCAACCCGCAAGCCATCTTCTACCAGCAATACGAGGCGGCGCGCCGCGACGAGGTTGTGGGCATTCTGCTGGCGCTGTTCCTGGGCACCTTCGGCGTGCATCATTTCTACCTGCGGCGCACGGGGCTGGGAATCCTCTACTGCTGCTTCTTCTGGACCGGAATTCCGGCGATCCTGGGTTTCATCGAGTGCTTCTTCATGCCGGGGCGCGTGCGCGAGTTCAACGCCATCCAAGCCGCGGCCATTGCGGCGTCGCTGGGAATCTCGGTGCCGGGATGGGGACAAGCGCCGGTGAACGTGGCGATAAATGTACAGGGGAATATGCCGCCGGCAGGCGCTGCGCCAGTGCCGCCTCCGATGCCGGCGCCCATTCCGGGGCTGGCCCCGGCCAGCACGCCGATCACCTGCCCGGGCTGCCAGCATACGAATCCGCCGGGGGCGAAGTTCTGCAGTGGGTGCGGCTCATCCCTGGCGTGAGAAAAAGCCTGGCCACCGCACGACGGCTCTGAATCTCTCCTACATATTGGCGTGGCCGGAGCGCATGCTCTCGTTGAACTTCGGCTTGGTGAAGTCGAGGGCGGCTTCAAGCGCTTCCTGGTAGTCGGCGGCGCGGGCCATGAGCGCGGGCGTGGCAGAGGCGAATTCGCCGTCGATCTTCATGAGCCCTGCACCGGCTTCATCGCCGGCCATGCGCAACAGGTCGGCTTCGGTGGTGTTCAGGTACTGCGCGTCGCGGGGGTCGGCGATCCAGACCGGCTTACTGTTGCCCAGCACGCCTGAGAGCCAGTAGACCTTGCTGAGCAGGTAGCGCAGCCGTTCATTGTCGTCGGTCTCAGTGAACACAAACTTCTTTTGCCAGCGGCTATAGTAGCGCGTGGTGACGGGAACGGGCTGGCGGTTGCCGGACTTAACGAACTCGAGCTGGCCCATGTCGACGGTTTTGCGGACGGCGTTGTAGATGAAGGTTTCGGCGTAGGGCTGCTCCATGGCGGGCACGATCTCGGCAAAGGTAAGTGTGACGGAAGCCGAGATTTTGGCGTGCAGATTGAGCGTGCCGCCATCGGCCAGATGAATTTCGCCATGGACTATGTAGGTGTCGGCGCCCGAGGTCGAACGATGGAACGGCCACTCGAATTGCCCAAAGGCCAGGGGAAGGCCGCCGAGGGTGACATAGCAATCGGGGCGCGGATTGCGCAGGCGCTTGGCTTCGCCGGCGAGGTGGGCAGTCATTTCCGGCAGTAGGTAGGGCTTGTCGAAGTCGAAGGCGTCGCTCAACTCGAGCTTGAGCGAGCGGCCCAGGGATTCGGCGCCGGGCAGGCCAAGCTCGAAGACGGCGGTGGGATGGCCTTGCGGGCCGGCGCCCTGTTTGACGGAGACGAGAACAAGGCCGGCTTTTTCAGCGGCCGATTCGAGCGATGCGACGAGCGAAGTTTTGAGATCTGAGGTCATGAGCGGGGAATCCTGAGTCGAAAATCGTTGCAGGATCATTGTAGCTTCTGGCTTCGAACTTCCAGCTTGCACGCGGTCAGCCAACGCATTCGGTTCTCGCACAAGCCCGAATAGAGGCAGGCTCGCAAAGCGTGTCCGAAACGCCCCGGTTACAATGGCAGTCGTGACCTCCGAAGCCTCAAAACACATTATTATTCTCGCCGAAAATCTAACCAAAGTTTATAGGGCGGGCCGCATCGAGGTAGCCGCGGTACGCGGGGTTTCAATGGCCGTCGAGCCGGGCGAGTTTGTGGCCATCGTGGGGCCGTCTGGTTCAGGCAAGTCCACTCTTTTCTATCTTTTAGGCGGCCTGACGCGGGCCACCGAGGGTCGCGTGGTCATTGACGGTGTCGATTTCGCCTCGCTCAGCGACGCTGAGCGAACCCGGCTGCGGAAGCACCGTATCGGCTTTGTTTTCCAAAGGTTCAACCTGCTGCCGACGCTTTCGGCGATGGGCAATATCGAGATTGCCTATACGATTAGCGGGCGTAAGGAGCCGATGGACCGCCAGTATCTGGATCAATTGAGCGAAATGCTGGCGATCAAGGGAAGGCTCGATCATAGGCCATCGGAACTGAGCGGCGGCGAGCAACAGCGGGTGGCGATTGCCCGGGCGCTGATCACGCGACCGGCGATCGTGCTGGCTGACGAGCCAACGGGCAACCTCGATACGAAGAACTCGGACGCGGTACTGCAGATGCTGCTCCGGTCGAACCGGGAACTGGGACAGACGACTCTGATGATTACGCATAATCCAGAGGCGGCGGCTATCGCCGGTCGAATTCTGCACATGCGGGATGGGCAAATTGTTCATGAAACAGCAGGTTCGGGGATGGCAAAGGCGGAGTAACGGGCTTTCGCCGGCGCCAATTGATTCTCAAACCTACGTTGACTGGACGGAATTTTCTTGCTATCTTTGAAAGGTTCGCAAGAACACCACCTGAGGTGTGCGTAAGCTCAGGCAGTGTAAGGAAATGCCCCAGAGCAGGCCTGATCAGACGGGGTCATGATCCGGGCTCGGTGAAGTCAGCCGGCCATACAAGTTCCCGGAATCGCTCTCTTCTTGCGGAGGGCAGGGAACATTCGCATCGGCGCCCGCGCGTTCCCCACCTTGGAGGGCTATGCGGGCCGGAAGCGGGAAACGGAGTTGGCTCCGCGCCAGGATCAGTTTTCTGGGTGGACGCGCGATCACCGTCCCGGTTCTCGTCTGAGATTGGAACGAAGACAGACGCGAAGCAGCAACCATAGGGCTTCTCTGCGCTCTTGACGGCCAAAAGCCGTACGAAGCCAGAGCGGTCCCGAGCGCTCTCGCGGCTGTCGCGCTGGGAGTGAAGGGTTTTTTGAAGCAAGGAGTTGCAGTTTGCCTACGTTTAATCAGCTTGTCCGCAAGGGGCGCACGGCGCCCCGTTACAAAACGGCGTCACCCGCGTTGCAGGCCTCGCCGCAGCGGCGCGGAGTGTGCACCCGCGTGTATACGCAAACGCCCAAGAAGCCGAACTCGGCGCTGCGCAAAGTGGCCCGCGTGCGGCTGACCAACGGGATCGAAGTGACCACATACATTCCCGGCATCGGGCACAACCTGCAGGAGCACTCGATTGTGCTCATTCGCGGGGGCCGCGTGAAGGATCTGCCGGGCGTGCGCTATCACGTGGTGCGCGGGACGCTTGATTCAGTGGGCGTGACCGCTCGCTCGCAGAGCCGCTCGAAGTATGGCGCCAAGCGCGCGAAGAGTGGAGCGGCGAAGTAAGAGCTCCGATCCTCCAGGTTTTGGAGGAGAGTCGTGGCTTGGTAAGCGGTAATAGGCGCGAATGCGCGAGGATTTTGAGGATTTATGCCGAGAAAAGGGCACATTGCGAAACGGGAAGTGGCGCCGGATCCGGTGTACGGGTCGACGCTGGTGACCAAGTTTGTGAACTCGATGATGTGGGGCGGCAAGAAGTCGACCGCACAGAACATCTTCTACGAGGCGATGAAGAACCTCGAGGAGAAAGGCGGCGGGGACGACGCGCTGAAGCTCTTCAAGAAGGCGGTGGAAAACTGCAAGCCGCTGCTCGAGGTGAAGACGCGGCGCGTGGGCGGCGCCAACTACCAGGTGCCCATCGAGGTGAATGCGGAGCGGAGAACCTCGCTGGCCATCCGCTGGCTGATCACCTACGGGCGCAGCCGCGGCGAGAAGGGAATGACCGACAAGCTGACCAATGAGCTGCTAGATGCGGCCAACGGGCGCGGCGCGGCCATGAAGAAGAAGGAAGACGTGCACCGGATGGCCGAGGCGAACAAGGCTTTTGCGCACTACCGGTGGTAGCAAAGCAGGGACCAAGGGACCAGGACGATTGAGCCGGCCTTGAAAAGAGTGTCCGGCGGGGCAGGGCAAGCAAGGAGACTGCCGAAGATTGACGAACGAATGAACCGCGGGGAAAGACGTCCCGCAAGGAATTGGAATCGTGGCTCGCACCGTACCTCTCAATCGCTGCCGGAACATCGGAATCATGGCGCACATCGACGCCGGAAAGACGACAGCGACAGAACGCATCCTGTTTTATACCGGCATCACGCACCGGCTGGGAGAGGTGCATGAAGGCACGGCGACCATGGATTACATGGAGCAGGAGCAGGAACGCGGCATCACGATTACCTCGGCGGCGACCACCTGCACCTGGCGCGACGTTCGCATCAATATTATCGATACCCCCGGCCACGTGGACTTTACCGCCGAAGTGGAGCGCAGCTTGCGCGTGCTTGACGGCGCGGTGGCGTTGTTTGACTCCGTGAGCGGCGTGCAGCCGCAGACTGAGACTGTCTGGCGACAGGGCGATAAATACAAGGTTCCCCGAATTTGCTTCGTCAACAAGATGGACAAGAACGGCGCGGATTTCGAGCATGTACTTGAGACCATTCGCAAGCGGCTGGGCGCGCGGCCCGTGGCGCTGCAGATTCCCGTCGGCGCCGAGGCGAACTTCAAGGGTGTCGTGGACCTGATTGAGATGAAAGCCATTCTCTGGCACGACGAAACTCTGGGCGCCGAATTTTCCATCGAGCCGATTCCCGCCGGGTTGCAAAAGAAGGCCGAGGCCTTCCGGCTGCAGTTGATTGAAGTCATCGCCGAGACCGATGACGTTCTGCTGGAAAAGTTCCTGGAAGGCGAAACGCCAACCGTGGAAGAGTTGAAGGCCGGCATTCGACAGGCCACCATCGATCTGAAGGTTTTTCCGGTGATTTGCGGAAGCGCCTTCAAGAACAAGGGCATTCAGACGCTTCTCGACGCCGTCGTCGATTACCTTCCCAGCCCGCTCGACAAGCCTCCGGTTGAGGGCATCGACCCCAACCATCACTCCAAAATTGAAACGCGCAAGCCCGACGACAACGAGCCGCTCTCGGCGCTGGCCTTCAAGATCATCAACGATCCTTACGGCAAGCTCTGCTTCGTGCGCGTCTACTCGGGCTCGCTGAAGACCGGCGACACGGTGCTGAACCCGCGCACTGGCAAGACCGACCGCATCGGACGCCTGGTGAAGATGCACGCCAACAAGCGCGAGGACGTGACCGAGATTCTGGCCGGCGACATCTGCGCCTGTCTGGGTGTCAAGGATCTGAAGACCGGCGACACGCTTTGCGATCCGCATCATCCCATCGCCCTCGGCGCGATCACCTTCCCCGACACCGTAATTTCGGTGGCCATTGAGCCCAAGACGAAGGCCGATCAGGAAAAGATGGCGGTGGCGCTGGCGCGGCTGGCCGACGAGGATCCCACCTTCAAGGTGCGCACCGACGAAGATTCGGGCCAGACGATCATCAGCGGCATGGGCGAGCTGCACCTGGAGATTCTTGTGGACCGCATGAGGCGCGAACACAAGGTGGAAGCCAATGTGGGCGAGCCCAAGGTTGCCTTCCGCGAGACCATCCGGAAGAAGGCCGAGGCCGAGGGCAAGTACATCCGGCAGACCGGCGGCTCGGGCAACTACGGCGACTGCTGGCTGCGCGTCGAGCCGAACGAGCCGGGCAAGGGCTATGAGTTCATCAATGAGATCAAAGGCGGCTCCGTTCCGAGGGAGTACATCAAGCCCATCGACCAGGGAGTGCGGGGCGCCATGGAGCTGGGCATTCTGGCCGGCTTCCCGATGGTCGACATCAAGGTAACACTGTTCGACGGCAGCTATCACGAGGTGGACTCGAACGAGATGGCCTTCAAGTTTGCCGGCTCGATCGCGTTCAAGGAAGCGGCAAGGCATGCATCGCCTGTGCTATTGGAGCCAGTGATGTCGGTGGAAGTGACAGTGCCCGAGGAGTTCATGGGCGTGATTATCGGCGACATCAACTCGCGCCGCGGGCGAATCGAAGGCATGGAGCACGCCGCCGGTTCGCAGGTGATCAAGGCGATGGTGCCGCTGAAGGAAATGTTCGGCTACGTGAACGATATTCGCTCATCGACGCAGGGCCGGGCATCGTATTCGATGCAGTTTGCGCGCTACGAAGAGGCGCCGCGCATGATTGCCGATGAGATCATCGGCCGCGCGCAGGGCAAGTGAGAAAGGCAGGGACTAGGGAATAGGGAACAGAGGAGCCGTGGTGAACGAGCTGATGTGCTCAAGACGGCAAGGTGGAACTGAAACCTGAAACCTGAGGTATTGGGGCTGGTGCCGGAACGCCGGCGCCCCGAGAAGCAACGGGCAGTAAGAGCAGCGAAAGGAATCTGAGGCAATGGCGAAGGAAAAGTTTGATCGTTCGAAGCC
>Ga0208034_1000397_pt1 | contig 36594 bp, 35 predicted proteins | sample June2015DPH_8_10_FD_184699 | JGI IMG/M metagenome (GOLD analysis project Ga0208034, IMG submission 184699) | Peatland microbial communities from SPRUCE experiment site at the Marcell Experimental Forest, Minnesota, USA - June2015DPH_8_100... | ecosystem: Environmental > Terrestrial > Soil >...
TGACCCAACTTGGCGAGGTCCTCTTCCAGTCGGCTTGGCCGGGGTCAAAGGCCCAACATCCGACTCAATGAGACCAAGGCCGGCAAAGGGTAAAGACTTGGAAACCTTATCTCCGACGGGCTCCTAGTTGATGATCCCCAGCGCCAAGCCAATTTCTTTCACGAAGCGCTGGAGCGGCTGCGCGTGCTGCCCGGAGTCGAGGCCGTATCGGCCACAACCCACTATCCGGTGAGCACCTTTAATGAGCTGGCCTTCGGCCTGCTGGTTTCCGGCGGGCCTCCTGCTGAGCCGGACAAAACGAGTTCCATCGCCTACATCAGTCCCGACTATTTCGGGACCCTGGGGATTCGATTGCTCAACGGGCGCTTTTTCAATGACCAGGATGCGGGTAACGCCCAAAGCGTCGCCATCCTCACCGAGTCCGCAGCGCGCAGCGCTTTCGGCGGACGCGAGTCTGTGGGGCAACAAATCAGCTTGGATTGCGCCAAGGGTCCATGGCGAACGGTGGTGGGAGTGGTCGCGGATTCCAGAAATTACACGCTGGAGCGCGAGCCGTGGCCGGAAATCTTCATCCCGTATCAGCAGCGGCCGTCCCTGTTCATGACGTTCGTGCTCCGCACCAAGGATGACCCGATGCGTCTTGCGACGAGCCTGAGGCAGGCCGTCAAAAGCGTCGACAGCAGCGAGCCGGTATCCAACATTCAGGCCATGGACGACATCGTGCGGAACCTCGTTGCGCCGCAGCGGTTCAAACTGGTCCTGATGGGATCCTTCGCTCTGCTGGCCTTGGTGCTTGGCGCCGTGGGACTCTACGGGGTGATTTCCTATGCGGTCGCGGAACGCACTCACGAAATCGGCGTTCGCCGGGCGCTCGGGGCGCAGCGAAACGATGTTTTGAAGCTCGTGATTGGGCAGGGATTTAAGCTGACATTGATGGGCGTAGGTATTGGCATTCTGGGCGCATTGGCCCTTACACGCTCTCTGTCGACCATGCTGTATGGCGTCAAACCCACTGACCCTCTGACCTTCGCGGCGGTTTCACTAATCCTGATCGTCGTTGCGCTGGTCGCTAGTTTCATTCCCGCCCGCCGGGCGACCAAGGTCGACCCGATGGTGACGCTGAGGTGCGAATGAAGCTGCCTCTCTGCCGTAAGACTCTCATCCTGTGGCGCGCTATTGCCGAAGTAATGTGGTGGCACACTTTCGGGACTCTCAAAAGTGGCTCCCCAACGAACTTTCAAACCCGGAAGCGCTGGTGTATCCTATAGGGTTACTGGAACCGCACTATTAAACCCTGGGACAACGGTGGGGACTTCCGTAGCAATAAATCTGTATTCATCGAAGGAGATTAAAATCTATGCCTCTTGTTTCAATGCGTCAGTTACTGGACGAAGCCGCCAAGGGCGGTTACGGAGTCGGTGCTTTCAATGTGAATAACATGGAGCAGATTCAGTCCATCATGGAAGCTGCTCGCGAAACCAAATCGCCGGTCATTGTTCAGGCCAGCCGTGGAGCGCGCAGCTACTCGCAGGACAAATACCTTTATCACCTTATGTTGGCGGCGGCTGAACTCTATCCGGAAATTCCCCTGGTCCTTCACCTGGACCACGGCAATAGCGTGGAAACCTGCAAATCCGCCGTCGAATTAGGTTTCACCAGCGTCATGATGGATGGGTCGTTGATGCCGGATGGCAAGACGCCCTCGAGCTTTGACTATAATGTCAAGGCCACGCGCGAAGTGGTGGAGATGGCCCATGCCAAGGGGATCACGGTGGAAGGCGAAATCGGCTGTCTCGGCGGCATCGAAGACGGCCACGGCGCCGGGCTCGACGGCCTGAGCCACCTTACCGATCCCGCCCAAGCTGCCGAGTTCGTAAAGCTCACCGGCCTGGATGCCCTGGCCATCGCCATCGGCACCAGCCACGGCGCTTACAAGTTCTCCTCCAAACCCACAGGCGAAACACTGAAAATGGACCGACTGATCGAGATCCACAAGCTCCTGCCGCAAACTCACCTGGTGATGCACGGATCGTCCAGCGTCCCCAAAGACCTTCAGGACATCATCAATCAATACGGCGGCAAGTTGAAGCCCACCTGGGGAGTGCCGGTGGAAGAAATCCAACTGGGCATCAAGAACGGCGTGCGCAAGATCAATGTGGACACGGACAACCGCCTGGCGATTACCGGCGCGATCCGCAAGGTCTTCGCCGAGAAGCCTGAGGAATTCGATCCCCGCAGCTACCTGAAGCCCGCCCGCGAAGCCATGAAGAAGGTCGTGGCCTTGCGAATGACGCAATTCGGCCAAGCCGGCCACGCCGGCGACTACGCGCCGTTGTCCATGGAAGAGATGGCAGCGCGGTATTCGCAAAAGCGCGCCGCCTAAGCTCCGAGGCGGTTTAGAACACCCTACGGCATGCCCGGCGAATCCCAACACCCCGCCGGGCGTGGCCCAGTGCCGGCAGGGAATGCCCGCCGGGTGGTGTCCTGAACCCAGTTCGGGCTAACCCAACGGCTAAGGGCGCCCGCGCGTGGCGAATACACTGGTTTGTGTGTATACGCTCCATAAACACCGGCAACCTCTCTGTTACCTTGTCCTATCCGGGGCCTGCCCTGGCTTCTTAACGTGGCACAGGCGCTCTTGCCTGTGTTCTTTACTGAGAAGGCATCAGCCTTAGACATGGGCAAGAGTGCCTGTGCTACCCCCGGAAGGCAAACGTAGCGTAGGGCCCGTGGTCCGGCCCCGCGACTCTTCCAGCGGCGCGGGCCTTTTTCGCACTGCCCCTTGGGCAATCTTGGTTTATCTATCTTCACAACTTTAACCGAACGTCACGACGGCGCGATGAAAAAGCCGCAGGGCCGGAGAGCGGGCCCTGCGCTACCTTGTCGTCTTGTGGTATCCTCACCCCGCGTTCCTCTGCCAGTCGCAACTAGCGGCAGATGACCATAGTTTTCATACTTTAAATCCAGGGGGCAGATTTTATGGAGATGAAGAACATTAATCGACGCGAATTCATTGACGCCGGGCTGGCGGCTTCGGCCGGCCTCCTTGCGGCGCCGAGGACAGGGTTTTCGGACCAGGCGAGTCCCAACAAACCAACCGGCCTGAAAGTGGGCCTCTACACCATTACGTATCTTGGCATTTGGTACCGGGGAAATGCGCTCACGCTCGAAGACGCGATCCGTCGGGCGAAAAAATACGGCTACGACGGAGTGGAGGTTGACGGCAAGCCGCCACACGGGCATCCCTTGACCCTCACCCGCGCTCATGCCCGCGAATTGCGCAAGATGGCTGAGGGTGAAGGCATCGAAATCTACGGCTTGGCGGGCAACAATGACTTCAGCAGTCCCATTACCGAGCACCGGGACGCCCAACTGGTTTACATGCGCGACCTGATTCAGCTTGCGCCTGAGCTGGGCGCCAAGACCGTCCGGGTCTTCCTGGCGTGGCGAGGAGTCACGCAAAAGCAAGGTCTGGCATCGTATAGTCTCGCGGAACCCTTGTGGGAGGCCATCCACCAGGGGTATTCGCCGGAAGAGATTTGGGACTGGTGTCGCGACGGAATGATTCAGTGCACCGAGTACGCTGCGGACGCAGGGGTGACCCTCGCCTTGCAGAACCACGTACCGGTCATCCACGACCACCACGACGTGCTGCGAATGGTGAAGGAGGTCAACTCTCCCCATCTGAAGGTCTCACTCGACGCCTGGATCATGCAGGACAAATCTCCGGCGGCCATTCGCCAGGCGGCACTCGATGTGGGTCCTTTGCAGGCGCTTTCGCATTTCGGCGGGGAGTTCAAGCGGGAGGCGGATGGAACTGCCAAGGGGCCGGACTACTACGCTTCCTTCGTCAACTCCATGCGCGAAATCGGTTACAAGGGCTACATCGGGTACGAACTTTGCCATACCCTGCCTGTCGTCAATGGCCAGACGGTGGGCCTGGAGTTTGCCGATCAGTGCGCGGAGGGCGCCGCGATCTACATGCGCGGGTTGATTAAGGCCAGCCAGGGCTGATTCGATTCGTTCTGCGCTTTCACGGGACGCCCCAGCACTTCGCGAGAATCGACTTGAGCCTCAGTAAAGACGCGGACCCGCAACCTGTCCTATAGGGGCTGGGCTTGCCCTGCCCCTGCGTGACATAATGGGGGTCCCAGGGGACGTTGCCCCCGGCTATTGAATGTTTCCACTGCGGGGATCCTTGCGTGTGCCGCACGCCCGCTTCCTACTGCCCTTTTGCTACCGCCTACAGTCCCGGTGCCGGCCGAGTTTTCATATAAGGCCCTTCTCGGGGTCGCTCATTGTGCAAATACTCCCTCTTGTGATTTGCCCTTTTGAGCCATTTGCCCCATCTAACGCACTGAATCGGCGAGCCTTCATCCCCATAATTCTCATTTATCTAGACAATACCCACCCTCATCCAGATTGGGCTCTGGTCATCAACGTGCGTACCCACCCAAATTAGCAAGCGGGGGCTGATTGCCACTCGTTTGTGGGGCGTGGGGACTTGCAAGCCGGGAACGATTCAAATGCAGAAGCTAGATGACCCGTAACTTATTGAATTTATACTATTTATCTTCTTAGAAGGGGCTTCTGCATACAACCTTACCCGTAATCATTATCAACCGGGTGGGGAGCTGAACGTTACCGGAGGCTAGGTGGGATCCGTAGAAAACCCTGCGAGGGTTCACTCCCTTGACTTTCCGCCACTTCATGCGACGAGGGTTACACTGGAGACTCGCATCGTTTTCGTGCCGCGAAGACTGATGTTTCTCACTCCCAATTCGCCCCAGACCCACCCGATTCCCGGCAAAATGTCTGAGTCAACGTAAGCGCAGATTTGGTAGTGGTGCACTTCGCTGTACGGGCACGCCTTGGCATGCCCCGATGCAAGAAGCGCCAGGATTTATGGGGTCATGGCCATGTTGCCCATGACTTGACGTCGCATGGCCGTCATGGTCATGACCTCGCTCGGGCAGGGTCCCCATGCCACGGAAAGCCGGAAGACTCAAATGATGGACCGGCAAAAACTGCTGCAAACGCTTCCCGCAATCGAGGGGTACGGCTCCGCCGTCCTGGCCGTGGTGTGCACCTTAGCCATACGCTTGGCTTTTGATCCGTTCCTCGGCGACCGGGCGCCCTTTCTGTTCTTTGTCCTCGCCATTGTGATCGTCAAGCGACTTTGGGGCAGGGGGCCAGGTTTGCTCTCGACGCTGCTGGGGGGAATTGCCACCTGGTACTTTATCATCGAACCCCGATTTTCCTTCGCGATCGCGAACCGCGTTGATGCTCTGAACCTGACAGCCTATTTCGCCGTAGGAGCGAGCGTCTGTTTCCTGAGGGAGGTTTCAAGCCGCTTGCCAGCATCCCCGACCGTGGGGGGAAGAAACATCAAGCTGCGCGTCGTCCGCCAAACCGCGGTTCTGGCCAGCGCGGCGGTGGTTTTGGCGGGGATGGTCCTGCTGCTCCTGCGCGACTTTAGGCGCACCCAGGACGCCCAAGCGTGGGTGGTACACACCTACCGGGTGATCAACTCTGCCGAGTCTCTTATGTCCACGATGAAGGACGCCGAAAGAGGAGAGCGCGGTTTTCTGCTGACGGGTGATGAAAACTACCTGGTGCCCTACGACTCAGCAGTTGCTGCATTTCCGAAGGGTCTCGAAGAGCTGAAGGACCTGACCTCCGACAACCCCCGACAACAGGCGCGTTTGGTCGAGATCAATCAGCTTACCGAGGAGAGACTGAGCGTGCTGCGACATGCCATTGAGCTGCGCAAAGCTTCGGAAGCCGATGCCGCTCTAGCGCTTGTTCGCTATGGTCGAGGAGAGCCGGCCATGGATAAGCTGCGCTCCACGCTGGATATGGTCGTGAGCGAGGAGCGCCAATTGCTGGTGGCACGCACGGGTGAAGCCGAGGTCCGCGCCTCCCGCGGTCGTTGGGTGCTGGGGTTGGGCAGCGGGGCGCTGGTACTCCTTCTTGTTTTCGCCAGCGTGGTTATAGAACGGGAAACCGTCCGGCGCGAGGAAATCACCCAGGCTCTCCGCCGTCACGCTGACCTGCTCGAACAAGCCCACGACTCACTGTTCACATGGCCGCCTGGCGGCGCCATCAACTACTGGAGTCGCGGCGCCGAAACCCTATTTGGTTACACGCGGGAGGAGGCGGTGGGTCGCTCCAGCCACGAGCTTTTGCAAACTGTCCACCCCTTGGGCATGGCCCAGATCGACGCCCTCCTGGAACGTGATGGCGAATGGAACGGAGAGTTGACCCAAACCACCAAGGATGGGCGAAAACTGATCGTCGAGGCTGCGTGGACATTGGTGATGGACGCGGAGGGCAACAAAACGGTTTTGGAAGCCAATCGCGACATTACCGAGCGCAAACGGGCGGAGACCCAGAATCTTCTTTTGGCCACCGCCATCGAGCAAGCCGCGGAGACCGTCGTGATCACGAATCGCGACGCGAAGATTCAATACGTCAATCCAGCTTTCTCCCGCACGACCGGTTATACCCGTGGAGAGGCCATTGGACGAAACCCGCGGGTCCTCAAGTCAGGCCAGCACGACGCCAAGTTCTACCAGGAAATGTGGGCCACTCTCACCGCCGGAAAACTCTGGCGCGGGGAATTCACGAACCGGCGCAAGGACGGCACGCTCTACATGGAGGAAGCCACCATCGCCCCGGTGCGGGACGCATCCGGCGAAATCACCAACTATATCGCAATAAAATCTGACATCACCGAACGCAAGCGGGCGGAAATAGCATTGCGCGAAAGCGAGAGGATGCTGCGATTGTTCGTTCGGCATGCGCCAGCCGCCATTGCCATGCTCGACCGGGAGATGCGCTACCTCGCGGTGAGCCAGCGTTGGATGGCGGACTATCGCCTGGGCGACCGGGACCTCCGGGGTCTCAGCCACTACGAAGTATTCCCGGAAATGCCGGAGCGTTGGAAAGAGATACACCAGCGATGCCTCGCAGGGGCAGTGGAGCGCTGCAAGGAAGACGCGTTTCCGCGTCCCGACGGCACTACCGACTGGTTATCCTGGGAGGTCCGGCCCTGGCGGAAGATCGACGGGAGCATCGGCGGCATCATCATCTTCAGTGAACTTATCACCGAACGCAAGGAGGCGAAAGATGCCTTACAGGAAAGTGAACTTCGCTACCGCCAACTTTTCGAGCGGGCGGAAAGCGCGCTGGGTGTGTATGAGATGGTATTCGACACGGAGGGAAATCCCAGCGATTTTCGCTTCCTCAATGTCAATCCGGCCTTCGAGCGCATGACTGGCCTCAAAGCCAGCGAGATTCTGGGGCACACCGCGCTCGAGATAACCCCCGGCCTCGAGGAGTACTGGATCAAGCTCTTCAACCAAGTGGCGACAACAGGTAAGCCGGCCGTTTTCGAACAATATACCCAACCCCTGGCGCGTTATTACGCCGGAACCGCGTACTCGCCACGCCCCCATCAAGTCGCTGTCACCTTTATGGATGTGAGCGAGCGCAAGCGAGCCGAAGAAGAGGTTCGTCTGCTCAATCTCGAACTTGAGCAACGCGTGCGCGCGCGCACAACCGCGCTGGAAGCCGCCAACCGGGAGTTGGAAGCCTTTGCCCACTCCGTTTCGCACGACTTGCGCGCTCCGCTTCGGGGCATCGATGGATGGAGCCAAGCGCTGCTGGAAGATTATGGCGAAAGCCTCGACGCGCAAGGGCACAAATACCTTGATCGCGTTCGCTCCGAAGCGCAGCGCATGGGGACATTGATTGACGACCTCCTTCACCTGTCGCGCGTCGGCAGGGCGGAGTTAGTTCCCAGCGCTGTTGACCTCACCTCTCTCGCCGAAACCATTGTCACCCGCATGAAGGAGACGCACTCAGGTCGTATCATCGAATTCACTATAGCGCCGCAGCTCAAGTGCACCGGCGATGCCCGGCTTTTGGAAATCGCATTGACCAACCTGCTCGATAATGCCGTGAAGTTCACCGGGCCGCGCACCCCGGCGCGAGTGGAGTTTGGCCAAACAAATAACCAAGACAGTCCGGCTTTTTTTGTTCGCGATAACGGCGTGGGTTTTGATATGGCCTATTCCAGAATGCTCTTCGCGCCCTTCCAGCGCCTGCACAAAACCAGCGAGTTCGCCGGCACGGGAATTGGCCTGGCAACCGTGCAACGAGTGATTCACCGGCATGGCGGGCGCATTTGGGCCGAGGCGCGGGTCGGCGAAGGGGCGACGCTATACTTCACAATTGGAGAGAGCAAGGCATGAAAGACAAAATCATTCTTCTGATCGAAGACAATCCCAGTGATATCGAACTTACCGAGCGCGCGCTTAAGAGGGGCCACATTCTCAACGACCTGGTCATCGCCTCGGACGGACAGGAAGCGTTGGATTACCTTTTTGGCATGGGGGAGTACGCGGGCCGCGACACCTCCGATTTGCCCACCCTCACATTGCTGGATTTGAAACTACCCAAGGTGTCCGGCCTGGATGTGCTGCGGAAAATTCGTACTGAGGCCCTCACTCGTCGCATGCCCGTGGTCATTCTCACCTCTTCCCGGGAGGAACAGGACATGGCCGCCGGGTACGACCTGGGAGTCAATAGCTACATCCGCAAGCCGGTGGACTTTGAGCGTTTTGTCCAATCAGTGGCGCAATTGGGATTGTATTGGCTGGTCTTAAATGAGGAGCCCCCCAAGGTGAGGTAAAGAAATGAAAAGACATTCTTTGTTGTACGTTCAAAGCCGGAATGTTATTGAAAACAAACGAGCACGAAAATGGAAGACGGTGGAAAATTCAGGCTGGATGCAGCGCCGCGCAATGCGGCGACCGCGAAATTCTATAAGGCGAATTGAGGTCCCATGAGCAAACCCTTGCGGCTGTTACAAATCGAGGATTCGGAAAGCGACGCCGACATGATTCTCCGCCTGCTGATGCAGGGCGGGTTCGAGGTCTTTGCCCAACGGGTGGAAGACGCCGAGGGTTTGCGCCTCGCATTGCAGGATGGCTCCTGGGATGTGATCGTTGCGGACTATCACCTGCCGGGGTTTGAAGCCCCCGGCGCTCTGCGCATTCTCCAGGAGTGCGGCCACGATATTCCCTGCATCGTGGTGTCGGGCATTATGGGTGAGGATACCGCGGTCGAGATGATGAAATCGGGGGCGCACGATTACCTCACCAAGAACAACCTGACCCGGTTGGTTCCTGCTGTCGAGCGCGAACTGGCGGAAGCCGCAGCGCGGCGGGAAAGCAAGCAGGCACAGGGAGAATTGCAGGCGAGCGAGGAACGCCTAGCGCTGGCGGTGGAGGCCACACAAATCGGCACGTTCGATTTCTACCCCCAGACCGGCAATCTCATTTGGTCAAAGTTTGCCCGGCAACATTATGGGGTATCACCAGAGGCCGAAGTCACCTATGACACCTTCCTGCGCGCTCTCCACCCTTCCGACCGCGATCGGGTAACGCAGACGTTGCAGGATGCCCTGCGATACGAAAGTGGCGGCGACTACGCACACGAGTATCGAACCCTCGGCATTGAAGACGGGGAGGAACGCTGGCTTTCCAGCCGGGGGCGGGTGTTTTTCGATGCGGAATCGCAAGCTGTCCGCGTGGTGGGGGTCATTCAGAATATTACCGAGCGCAAGCGGCTGGAACAGCAGCTTCTGCAATCGCAGAAAATTGAAAGCGTCGGCCGGCTGGCAGGCAGTATTGCGCACGATTTCAACAACCTTCTCACCATCATCAATGGCTATGCCCATTTGATATTGGCGGAGATGGGTCCCGAAGACCCCTACCGGGACTCAATGGAAGAACTCTCCAAGGCCGCCATGCAGGCGGCGGGACTGACGCGCCAACTGGTTTCATTCAGCCGCCGGCAAGTCGCCGAGCCCAAGACCATTGCCGTGAATGAGTTCGTTAAAGACTACGAAAACATGCTGCGGCGGCTGCTGGGCGAAAACATCGAGTTGGCCCTGTCGCTCGATTCGCAAGCAGGGACTTTTCGCGCCGACCCTGGGCAGATGGGACAGGTCCTCGTGAACCTTGCCGTGAACGCAAAGGATGCTATGCCGTCCGGCGGCAAACTGGTCATCGAAACTTCCTGCATGGTTGTGGACGACCACTTTGCGCGCACCCACCTTTACGTCAGCCCTGGCGAATACGTCGTGCTGGCGGTCACCGACACGGGCACGGGTATGTCCGCGGAAGTGAAGTCCCACCTGTTTGAGCCCTTCTTCACCACCAAGGAACCGGGAAAAGGCACAGGGCTGGGATTGTCAACGGTCTATGGAATCGTCAACCAGAGCAGCGGCTCGATTTGGGTCTCCAGCGAACCTGACCGGGGGACGACCTTTAAACTGTTTTTCCCCTCTTCTGGGCTTGAGGCCGAGCCGGGTTCAACGCTGAGCATCGAACATGTTTCCTCGCGCGGGGAAACCATTTTGCTGGCGGAGGATGAGGAGGGCGTGCGGAAATATACGCGCGAGATCCTGAAACGCTACGGCTACATCATTCTGGAGGCTCATAACGGCGTGGAAGCTCTCGCTGTGGCCCGGAAGCACTCGGCGCCGATTCACTTGCTGTTGACGGATATCATCATGCCGGGCATGGGCGGGGTGGAATTAACCGAGAAGTTTAAAGCCGAGTTCCCCGGCGTCCCGGTGCTTTTCATGTCGGGCTATACCGATCAAATCATTCGCCATTGGGACGCCCTCAGCGCTTATATCCAAAAGCCCTTCACTCTGTCCGATCTCTTGACCCAGGTGCGTGAGCTGCTGGACCGGACTGCGCCAAGTTCTTTAAGCATTGAAGGCCCCTCGGCGGCAAGTTAAACTCATCCGGTAGATGGTAGGTAGGATGTGGGGGGAGTGTTCCCCTCTACCACCTACCACCTGCCACCTACTGCTACCGGAGGATGCCGATGACAAGATCACACGGAGTGAGTCGAAGAGAATTCCTGGCGGGTTGCGGAGCGGCCATGGGTAGCGCAGCGCTGGCGGCCGCCACACCCCAAGCCCAGCCTGAGGCGGGCAGCGTGCGCTTCGGGGTACGTGCTCCCCTGCCTGAAAAAATGACATTGCGCGAGCGTGCGCAACTGGTCAAGCGGCTCGGGTATGACGGCATTGAGTTGGGCAACGAGTGGTCGGAGAAGCCGTTGGATTTCCTCCAGGAGCAACTCGCCGGCGTGGGAATTGCCGTCAGCGCGGTTGTGGGCTCCATCAAACTTCTGGACACTGATCCTCTGGCTCGAGCGCAGGGTGTGCAGGTGGACCGCGAACGCCTGGAGTTGGCTCGGGCCCTCGGGGCGAGCGACGTGATTGAAGTGCCCGTCTTTGGGCCCAATAAGTTTCAGGACCTTTCTCCCATCATGACCGCGCGGGAGGTGGAAGAACGGTTGCTGGTGGCTGAACTCAAGGAGTTGGTTCCCGACGTCCAGCACACGGGCGTCAACTTGATGCTCGAGCCTTGCAACCGGAAGGAAACTCACTTCATGAACCTCCAGAGCCAGGCCGCCAAGTTTATTGAAGCCGTGGACGCTCCCGGCTTCAAGCTGCTGAGCGACTTCTATCATATGCAGATCGAAGAGCGCGACATTGCCACTACCTTGCGTGAGTATGGCAAATATACAGTCTACGTTCACCTTGCGGATGGTAAAGCCCGCACCGAGCCTGGTTCACTGCCCTTCGATTACCGTCCGGGATTCAGAGCGCTTAAAGATTGGGGATTCTCCGGGTGGCTGAACATGGAATGCAACGCCACCGATAATCCCGAAGCGGCATTAGCGAGAGCGCTTGCCTACATCAAGAAGCAATGGGCCGAGGCGTAACCAACCGCCTCGAAGCTTTTCCCCGCGCCGGCCGTGGCCAATCTTGTGAGGGACAAAAAGCTGGAATGATGTGATGCCGCTGCCCTGGCCCTCGGCGAAGTGGGACACGGTCCGACAAGGTCCCCTTCGGCGCATCGTGGCACTCACGGCCCCCCGCGGTAACGGGCAAAATGTCCGCTGCGCGGACACTCGGGCGGATAGGCGCCGCGGCCATACCGCCCTTCTCGGTAGTGTCTCAGTTTGCTGTCGAGGCGGCGATCCTACCCGATCATATTCGGAGGCCACCCAATGGCGGCGTGATGCCGCCTCTACATCGTGCCGTCCCGCCAACAGGATCAGGATGCGAGAACTTCCCGTGGTAGAATGCCCGCACATCGTTGAAGTTGTCCCCGCTTTCGGGAGGTGCCGATGTGGCGTCGACCGGTCGTGACCATCCTGATGCTCATCATAGCAATGATTCTGCCGCTGCCCATCCGGGCGCAGCAGAATCATGTAGCGCCGACCTTGAGGTCGGCATTCTATAGCGGCGGTGTCCCCACCGCCGGTCGGCGGTCGGAGACCGCCGCTACAGTAGCGAATGCGTCGGCATGTGCCGCCATGCTCCCAGCGCTACCTGCGGGAGCGCCGCAAAATCCAAAACCCTTCACCCAAGATCAAGTACAAGCCATGGTGCGGGACGGATTCGGAGACGAGTCGGGCGCAAAGCTGATCGAGCAGCGCGGGATTGATTTCGCCCCGTCTGAGGATTTTTACCAAGGCCTCAAGGCCGCAGGCGCGAGCGAGGCGTTTCTTAACGCCCTGCGCGCCGCCAAGCCGCCCGAGCCCGCGAGCGCAAAGAAGCCGATCAATCAAGTGCAAGTTTTCGCCCTGCTGGCGGGCCAAGTGCCGAGCCACCGAGTCACCATGCTGGTTCAGGAACGCGGAATCGATTTTGAGCCCACGGATGACTACCTTCAGGAAGTCCGCTTGGCTGGTGGCGAGGACGAACTGATTAGCGCGCTCAAGGGCGCCAAGGTGACGAAGCCCGCGACCGTTGATCCTGCGGCGCAGGCGCGGCAGGCCGAGGTGCGCCACCACGTCGCGCGCGGAGCGGAACTCCAACAGAAACGGCAGTATGCCGAGGCTGAGCAGGAATATCGCGCGGCCTTGCTATTGGACTTTCAGGACGCCGACCTCTATGCGAGCCTTGCCGGTGTCCTGGGTCAGCAGCAGAAGTGGGACGATGCAGCTTCCGCAGCACGCGAAGCGCTGCGCTTAAACCCCAATAATGACTTGGCGCACGCCGTACTCGGCGTCGCGCTCGGAGGGAAGGGCGACTGGGATGGAATGGTATCCGAGGAACGGGAAGCACTACGCTTAAACCCCAATAAAGACGGGGCGCACGACAGCATCGGCTTCGCGCTCGGAAAGAAGGGCGATTTAGAGGGTGAGATCGCGGAATACAGGGAAGCCGCACGTTTGCGCCCCAATGATGACGCGGCGCATGTTCGGCTCGGCGATGCACTCGGAGACAAAGGCGACGTGGACGCTGCCATCGCGGAATACCGCGAGGCCCTGCGCTTGAACCCCAATAACGATGGGGCGCACGTCAGCCTCGGCCTCGCGATTGGACAGAAGGGCGATGCGCATGAAGAGATCGCGGAATACCGCGAGGCCCTGCGCCTGAACCCCAATAATGATATGGCGCACAACAACCTCGCCAAAACGCTCCGAGACAACGGTGACTTGGACGGCGCAATCGCGGAATTCCGTGAAGCGTTGCGCTTGAACCCCAATAATGACTTGGCACACAGCAACCTGGGCATCGCGCTCGGAAGCAAGGGCGATTGGGATGGAGAAATCGCTGAGGAGCGCGAAGCGCTGCGCTTGAATCCGAAGAATGAGGACGCGCACGTCAATCTCGGAAATGCACTCGCACACAAGGGTGACGTGGACGGCGCTGTTATGGAATGTCGTGAGGCGCTACGCTTGGACCCGAATAACGACGTTAGGCACGCCAGCCTCGGCCTAGCGCTGGGGGCACAAGGCGATTGGGATGGAATGATCGCTGAAGAACGCGAGGCGCTGCGCTTGAACCCAAATAATAGTTGGGCGCACCACGGCTTCGGCTTCGCACTGGAGCAAAAAGGTGACCGCCGGGGTGCTCTGAAGGAATTCCGCGCGGCCTACACGCTTGACCCCAAGAATGTTACCTTTCAGCAGAATTACGAGCGCCTGCTGCAGCAGGTGAATCAATGACGAACAGCGCGTGGCAAGGACCGGGTTTCTGCATTTCGCGCAGCACCCATCGCAAGAAATCGCGATCCATGCGCCACACGCCCAGTTCGCGAGCGTGCCTGCGAATACCGCCCAATCTAAAATTGGGCCACGCGTTTAGTTGCAGCGCGGGAGCCGCGAAGCCCGACGCAAGGGGAGGCTCAACGACCACCGGTAGCTCGTACGCTCCCCCCTCGACATCGTCATAGAGAAGCGTCATCGTCGTGGTAGATGTGACACGCCCGGGAAAGAATTTATTCTCTAAGAAATTCTTGGTCGTGGGGCTGCCCTCCGAGTATTCCTTGAACTCAACTTTTTCAATCTGGCCTTGAGCGATGTATCCGATCGGGCCAAACCGGGTCTCGTGGTGGATTGGGTGGTTTGGGCCGCCAAATTCATGCGGAATGGGACACACTCTCACGTTTAACGCACACCCAATACCTATGTTTTGGAGTTTCAAAAGAAAGTGGCCTTGGTTCTCTTCGAATATTGGCACGACAACCGGGCGCAAAGCAATTTCGTTCTGGCGAACCATTTCATGTGTCAATCGCGAAGTCTCTTCGCCATATCGTTCGGTTGCCTTTGTGTATCGCCAAACCCAGTATGCCGTCAGACCCAAGACGACTGTTTGCAGGGCGAGGACTACAATCTGCGCCCACGCGGGAAAGTTCATGGCATGCCTCCTACAGCGGGGTCGAACGCAATCGCCATCTCAGGGTTGCAACGTTCAATCCTCTTTACGCAGCCCCTTTCGTATGCTCCGCTAGCCAGGAGGCACACTAACCGTCTCCAGCCTCTACCTCCGCCGTCTCGGTCCCCACCTACCCCGGTCGGCCTTTTTTTTTGCGTGCTATGAGAAACCGGGGATTCATCCAACAGCCCAAAAACTCGCCCTTACGAAAGGTTGCGAGGATTATCCGATCATTCCATATCTCGATTCCCTCGCCCTCCGTCTCCCGGATTTCGGTCGCTGTAGGAAACGAGCGCTGCGAACCGTCCGGCAAATTTACAAAGCAGCGCGTTTCTTCTTGCGTATTCTTCCTCATCATTTTAGTGTAGGTTCCTACGAGTGCTTTGTCAAAAGTGGCCCGTGGCGTATCCTCACGCGCTGGGCCGGCTGGCGCAGAGCGAAGCTTTGCGGTTTGTGGACCACCCTGAGGACCGGGGGCGAAGTGGCGCCTTTATAGCGGCCTGACGACGCCAGGATACGGCGTTGGACCGACGGAAATCTTGATTGAATCATGTTGCGTGCGTTCATCGACGAAACTGGAAACAATCCTAAAGAACCAGTTTTTTGCTTCGCTGGATGGGTCTCAACAGTGTCCGAATGGGATCGTTTTTCGGATTCTTGGCACAATGAGTTGGATAGAAAGCCATCCATAGATTACTTCAAGCATCATGAGGCGAAGAGCCAAACTGGTCAGTTTGAGGGATGGTCTCGATCCGACTGTGAAAATAAGCTTCTTGCGCTCGCTAAAGTCATCGTCGAACGTGATGTCTACGGGGTTGCGACCGGGGTTAAGAATGAAGTCGTCGCGGGATTGCTTAAGAAAGCTGTCCCTTCACTGAAGACGGTTCGGAACATCCTTCATGCCAGCCGACCGTTTGACTGGTGCTTTCATTCTGTAATCTCGATGATCTTGCAGCTTCAGGTTAATCAGGGTGTTAAGGACAAGGTAGACTTTATCTTCGATGAAGGTGAAAGTGCCTTTGAGGACTGCGCTAAAATTTACCGAGAGTTTTTGGAAAAATGGCCTTTCCCTCCAGCCATGAAAGCCATCGCCGGAATGGTTTCTACTGGAAACGACAAGTTGATTATGCCGTTGCAGGCAGCAGACCTTCTAGCTGGAAGTTCCACCGCGATACTAAGGGGGCAGAATACTGACAGGGGATACCGACTTCTTGCCAAAAAGAAAAAGATCTATTTTTGTCCCATAAGGTGGGCTGACCCTGAAATTACGGGATATGCGGACCTCATACAACTTCTTAACCTGGTTTGGTCCACTAAACTTCTTATCCGCGCAAAGAAGAAAATGAAATGAAGGGCGGACAGCGTCGGTCACTGATCTTGTGACCGTGCGCTTTTCCTTCGATGACGAACCCGCGGTCAATTCCCAAGACGAATTGGCCGTCGCCACCTCCGGGTCAGACAAGCTCGGGCGCCGTTCGAACTGGTGAATGCAATCACGAGACGTAGGGGTAGGGCTTGCCCTACCCGGCGTTCCGCAGAGTGAATGCGGAACCAGGGGGCGGCAAGCCGTCCCCCTACACCTCGCGCAACTCGACCACGACGAAGGGGCTGGCCTCGTGCCTGCCCTCCCCCGTCGGCATGGCCGACTTCAGGGCGCCTACGAGGGGCGCCCCTACGTTGTGGCACGGGCGTCCCGCCCGTGACCGACACGGCCAGGATGGCCGTGCCACGATTTGGTTGCGGCTCCGCCGCGCTGCGCTTCGTGGTTCGGCGGCAATGTACACGGAGGGGACGGCAAGCCGTCCCCCTACAGTGAAAGGCCCTGCGGACATCGGGGTCCAGGAGAATGCGATTTGTACCCGCGCGGTAGGGCAGTGCGGCGGAGCCACAAATGAAAGATAAAATGCAAAGCCGCAGAAGAGAAAGTGCTAAACTTGTTCTGTGCCGGCGCTTTTGCGGATTCGTGGTTACCGATTCTTTTTTTACAGTCTCGAAGGACGCGAGCCACCGCACATCCACGTTGCTCACGCCGGTCGCTATACGAAGTTCTGGCTGGAGTCAGTTGCGCTCGCGGACAACCGCGGTTTTCGGGGCCACGAATTGACCGAAATCCGCCAGATCGTCGCGGAAAATCAAGAGTTTTTCCTGGAGAAGTGGCATGAGTATTTTGGTCGAGAGAGCTGAGGCGCTCGCCGTAAATGTGTCGTGTACCGACGACGATCTGAGCGTGGTGTTGTCCGACGGTCGGACGGTTGCGGTTCCCCTCGCTTGGTTCCCGCGGCTGGTGGTGGCGTCGGCAAAGCAAAGAGCCGACTGGGAACTCATCGGCGGCGGCGTTGGTATTCACTGGGAGGCCGTCGACGAAGACATTTCGGTAGGCAGCTTGCTGCAACCGGAAAACTTTATGAGGCTGCCTCACGAGGGGCTGCAACCGACGAGTCCCTCTCAGCGCCGTGCCAGGAAGGTTAAACCGCTTCGCGTGGCTCGCGGATGACGCGCCGTCTCGCCGCGGCTTTCCAGCCACGGCCACTGCTTTTGCGACCGTGGACTTTTCCTTCGATGACGAACCCACGGTCAATTCCCAAGAAAATTGGCCATGGCCAGCTCCGGGCCACACAACCGCAGGCGCCGTTCGAATGGGTGAAGGCAATTACGAGTTGTAGGGGTAGGGCTTGCCCTACCCGGCGTTTCGCATGGTGAATGTGGAACCAGGGGGCGGGTCGCCGCGGCGACTCCCCCTACGGCGAAGGGCCTTGTGGACTTCAGGGTAACCCGCGCCGTCGAGACCCTCGCTCCAGACTACTCCTGATGCTTGGCAATAAGTTGGCGGACGGCAGGGACAAGGTCATGGGGGACCTTCATGACGGTGTCGTCCGGTTCCACGAAAGCCGCTTCATCCTCAGCCACGGCTTCTTCCGGCGTCTGCTGCTCATAGTGCGCGAGGACTCGCCGGACTCTCTCTTCGTCCCATCCAGCGGGAAATCTACTTTGGGTCATATCTGTCTCCTGCGCCTGCGTCTCCGGTAAGCAAGCAAAGGTTTTCCTTTGAGTTCGTAGGCCGTAACTACGAACACGCTTTCTGGCTCCGGGTCGGGAACATAGATGACACGCAGATGCCGTCCCGCCCTCGTCTGCCCGACGGCGATTCTCGAACCGTCGCGTCCTGGGCGGTCTTCGCCCGGTGTTTCGAGTACATCCTGGACTTCCCTTTCGTCAACGCCATGCTCAAGGATGTGCGGCTGCCCGGTGGTCGGATCGAGATAATAGCGAATATTCATTGCCAGCCACCCACAAGGTTACCATGAACCGCAGCTCGTCGGTCATCTTACTCTTCTGTGTGTTCATACGCTCTTTTTCCTATTCTGACGAACCCACGGTCAATTCCCGAGGCGAGTTGGCCATGGCCGCCTCCGGGTCACACAACCTCCCGCGCCGTTCGAACGGCTGAATGCAATCTGGAGACGTAGGGGTAGGGCTTGCCCTACCCGGCGTTCCGCAGAGTGAATGCGGAACCAGGGGGCGGCAAGCCGTCCCCTACGCCTTGCGCAACTCGATTACGACGTAGGGGCAGGCCTCGCGTCTGCCCTCCGCAAGGGAGCTCACGAGGGGCGCCCCTACCCTTGGTCCGGCGGCTAAGAGATCTGGGGCGTTGGCGCCGCAAATTTCGGGCACTTTATGGATGGTAAAATCTATGCTACCATTGCAATGATGGTTGACATCCGCGAGTATCATGACCACGCCGGCCACAGCCCTTTTCGCGAATGGTTCGACAGGCTGAATTCCGAGGCGTCGCGGAAGGTGACAACTGCTCTCTATTGTGTGGGACTCGGAAACTTTTCCAACGCCAAAGGTGTGGGACCTGGCGTTTACGAATGCAGGATTAATTTCGGCCCTGGATACCGCGTGTATTTTGGCAAGGACGACGAGCGGATAGTGATCCTCCTTGGCGGCGGAGCGAAACAACGGCAGCAAGACGACATCAGACTTGCCGTCGAGCGATGGGGGGACTACAAGCGGAGGAAGAAAGAACAGAAAGAAGGCGAATGACGATGGCTTTGACAAAAGATTTCAGAGAAACCGTTCAAGCGCGAGCGAAACGCGACCCGGCATTTCGAAAGGGACTTCTTAGCGAGGCGCTTGAAAGCTATCTTTCTGGCGAGGCGACACTCGGGAAGGAGCTGTTGCGCGATTACATCAATGCCACAGTCGGCTTTCCCCGGTTGGCCGCGCATACTGGAATCCACGTAAAGACTCTCCACCACATGTTTGGCCCTCACGGTAACCCGACCACCAGCAATCTGTCCGAAATCGTCGCCTATTTGCAGCACGCGGAAGGCGTGCGATTTGAAGTCCGATCGGCGCGCGCAAAGTCTCGAGCCATGAAGCGGCCATTGCCGCACCGACCGATCCGGGCGACTTCAGACGTGATGAGTCGATGAGGAGTGAAGGGCTTTACGAGCGGCACCATACCCTTGGTACGAGGCGCACGGGATTGGAAGGAAGGAATTCAAACTGAACCTCCCTTTGCTGGATTGAAGCATGAGAAGCCATCCAGGGCGACGAACAAAATTCGGAGTCTGTATTGACAACACGGGGTATCCGGCCTCGCTCGAAGCCGGGAAGTTGTATGCGGTAATAGCTGACGAAGACGCCGCAAGACGTGGGTACCTTCGTGTGATCGACGAGAGCGGCGAAGACTACGCGTATTCGGCAGAGCGTTTCTTCATGTTGGACGTACCCGAGGCTCTGGCGAAGGCTCTGCGGCCCCCCTCGGCCACGAGATTCCCTCGTGCTCACAACGGGTTGCAGCCGACTGCCGGCCATGCATGACTGGGCGGCCGTAGCTGAAGATCCGTCGGCCAACCCCGCCCTGGTCAGGAGCGTGCAGCCGTGGCCTCCGCCCTCGTGACTATGTGTCTTTCCTTCAATGACGAACCCCCGGTCAATACCTAAGACGAATTGGCCGTGGCTGCATCCGGGTCACACAACCTCAGGCGCCGTTCGAAGGGGTGAAGGCAATCACGAGATGCCGGGCTTGCCCTACCCGGCGTTCCGCAGGGTGAATGCGGAACCAGGGGGCGGGTCGCCGCGGCGACTCCCCCTACAGCGCACGGCCATGCGGACGCCGGGAGCCGAGAGTTCGTGGGGAACGCCCTTGACATCTTCTGACAATCAGATAATCTGAAGGCATGGCAGTGAAAACAGCAACCGCTGAGGAAAGGATCGGACGCGTAGGTCAGCGCCGGCAGGTGGTGATCCCGCGCGAGATGCTGGAAACGCTCAATATCCGCGAAGGCGATTTTGTGGCGTTTCGGAAGCAAGCGAATGGCGTGCTCATCAAGCCGAAGCGCGTGGTTGATCCCGATGACGTCCTCAGCCCCGAAGAGAGCGCCCAGATTGCGAAAGCCCGCCGTGAGATGCGGGCGGGAATGGGTATCACCCTGGCCCAACTCGAGTATGACCTGGCTCATAAACGTTCACCGCGACGCCGCAAAACAGCTTGAGGCGATCCCACCCGACCGTCGCACCCGAATTTTGAACGATATTCGGGACCTTGCCAATGATCCTTTTAGCGGTCTGGTAAAGCCACTGAAGGGTAAGAGCCACAAGGGTCTTTTCCGGAAAGTCTCGGGCCGCTACCGCATTATCTTTGAGCCCTTCCATTCGACCCATACGGTTCATGTCCTCGGCGTTCTGCTCCGTAATGAGGCGACGTATAGATAGAGAGAGCCACGGTCAACACGGTCGTTTATGTGGGCTTTTCTTTCGATGACGAACCCGCAGTCAATTCCCAAAACGAATTGTGCGTGGCCACCCCCGGGTCACACAACCTCAGGCGCCGTTCGAACGGATGAATGCAATCACGAGATGCCGGGCTTGCCCTACCCGGCGTTCCGCAGGGTGAATGCGGAACGAGGGGGCGGGTCGCCGCGGCGACTCCCCCTACGGCGAAAAGGCCTTTTCATTAAATCAAGTCCACGCGGCGCTTACTGCGGCGTGTCATCGCTTTCTTTGTCGAGGATGTTATTGATGTCGCGTTTTCCGTGCAGTACCCGGACCACCCGAACCCCGGCCTCGTGAGCCAGGTAATAAACGCGCACATCCTCAAATCCCTTGACGGGCCAGGATCTCAGGCCCTGGAGAGCTTCCCGGGAAAGACGCTTGGGCGCGCCGCCCTGCGGCGTCCGGATGATCCCCTGCATCGTTCTCCGGACGGAGCTCAGGAAGCGTTCGGCCACTTTCGGCTTGTCCTGCTCCACCAGGAAGTAACGGAACTGGCGCAGGATGTCATCCCTTGCTGCTGGGCGGATGATCGGTTTCACAGCTTTTTCCGGGCGCGGTGTTTACGCGCAATCCCGGCGGCCTCGCTCTTAAGTTCCCTCCAGAACTCTTTGGTCAGGGGAATCTCTTCCCCGGATGTCAAGCCTTCAACCAGCAACGTCTCCAGCCTGGCATCCTCGTCCCGGGCCCGAGCTTCGCGCAACAGGGTGCGGAAGTACTCGCTGACATTGCCGTAATCCTTCGTGGCAATCTGGCGCTCCACAAAGCCCTTAAGCGACTCGGGGAGGGAGATGGTCACGGTCTTCATCGGCGCGCCTCCATTCTTGTCCGCTCGGTGCATCGTATCCAACCTCTTAACTGTTCCCAATAGTTAAGATACCGCCAGATCTGGCCGTTGTAAAGCCATAGCCACAGCCAACGCTTTCGTGAACGTCGGCTTTTCCTATGATGACACACCCACGCTCATTTCCAGCCGCTGGAGCTTGATGCGGTCGGGGTGAACCTAGGCAAGGTCGTAGTGCGCCTGCTGCGTGAGCCAGCTTTCGGCACTGCCTCCGAAAACCTTCGACAGCCTTACGGCCATTTCGGGCTGGCCGGAGCAAAGCGCAGATGTGTGGCCCACAGTCAAGAATGAATTTGGGTAGACTTTACGGCGTGTCCCACGGATTGACGAGGGTAGCACCGATGCCCTCGAAGTCGCGCGTATTCCGGGTAACTATGGTTAGATCGTAGGCAAGCGCAGTCGCCGCAATCAATGAATCGACCGTGGGAAGAGGCCTCCCGGCCCGCGCTCCCTGCGCCACAAGCGATGCCCAGCGACTCGCCACCTGGCGGTCCACTGAAAGTATGCGGCCAGAGAACCACGCTTCCAGGTCTTGCTTCAGCCACTGTTCAAGCTGGAAGCGGCGTTTGCCCTCGGCAAGCAGTTCAATTCCCTTTTGAATTTCGGCCAGGGTGATGACGCTCACATGCTGGGATTGGCGGTCCGAAGTCTCAAGCCAGCGCTTGACGCCCGCATCTGGGCCTCCCGGCCGGTTGTACTCCGACAGAACATTCGTATCAATCAGGAAACCGCTCATTTAAGATCAACCGGACGCGGATAGTCTTTGGATCGATCGAGGTCGAGATTGGCTCCGGCAAAGGGGGAATTGAGGAGGAAGTCGGAAAGATTATCGAACCGCTTTTGAATGGGGCGCGGCTCTGGTGCTACGGGCAAACCCGCTTCCTTAGCGACAAGTTCCTGGATGTAGTCGTCCAGCGAGACACCCCGGGCATGTGCTCGCGCCATCAGGCCTTTCTCCACTTCAGAATTGAGGTTTAGAGTCACGGTCATGGCTGCCGCTCCTTCTTCCTCTACAATACCGTATAGGGGACCCTTCTGTCACGAAGCAAGCTCGGACCTGGTTTTCAAGGTCCGCGGGTCTTCTGACCGACCGTGCCGAAGTGCCGCGGACAAAACAGGTCCGCGCTACACCTGCTTTTCCTATGATGACAAACCCACAATCAATTCCAGCCGCTTGAGCTTGATGCGGTCGGCGCGACCTGTGCAAGGTCGTAGTGCGCCTGCTGCGTAAGCCAGGTTTCGGCACTGTCTCCGAGGACCTTCGACAGCCTCACAGCCATTTCGAGAGAAATCCCGCGCTTCTCGTTCACCAGGGCAGGCGAAGTGATCAGTGGCAAGAATGGTCTGACCGCCGTGATCCGCGCGGCCCGCATTTCAGTAATGGTAGCGGGCCTGGAGGAAATCGATTCGATTTTCGCTGACCTTGTACACCAGCCGGTGCTCCTGCGTGATCCGCCTCGACCAGCAGCCTGAGAGCACGAACTTCAACGGTTCCGGCTTGCCGATGCCGGTGAACGGATCCCTCATTACCGCTTCCACAAGGTCCAGAACCCGAAGGGCCACCTTCCGGTCGCTCTCCACCCAATCTTTCAGATCGTCACGAAACTCCGGGTGGAAGACGGCCTCGCGCTCAGTGGGACGCACCAAGACCCACCTCCCGCCGCAGCTTGTCGACGGATTCCGGCTTGCCTTTGCGCCCAGTGGCCCGCCGGAGCGCTGCCAGCAGCCTTTCGGCATTCCTTGGGGATCGCAGCAAATGGGCTGTTTCCATCAGGCTGGCCAGCTCCTCCGCCGGAATCAAGGCCACGTCTTTGGCGCCCCGGCGCCGCACAATCACCACTTCCTGATCGTTGGCGACCTGGTCCAGGACCGAAGCCAGCCGTGCCCGCAAGCTCGTGTAAGTAGTCTCCACCGGCATCGCATTCGCCTCCCATCATGAGCGTACAGTGTTCCTGTACGTATTGTCAAGCTGGCTCGCGGGTGGCGCATGCGTCACGACATCTTTTGTCGGGATGTATGCGACCCCTCGTACGCGGCGACGGTCAGCGGGCCACAGGGCTCTGGTGGCCGTGGGCTTTTCCTATGATGTGACAAACCCATGGACACGGAGGGGGCGGCAAGCCGTCCCCCTACGGCGCAAGGCCTTGCGACATCGGGGGCCAGGGTGGTAGCGCAGTGCCCGCTCTCCGGCGCTGCGGCTTTTCCATCGGTGCGGACTCTTGCCGCGCCGCCAGAAGATAATCCGAATTCTCATGGGCTGCGCCGCCAAAACCGCGTCACGGTGGAAAAGCCGCAAGGCTGGAGAGCGAGCCTTGCGCTACGTCTTTTCTTGCGTGCTTTCCCGCGCAGCTTTCCCGACCCCGAAGAGAAAGCCGCAATCATAGACCTATCCTCACTTTTGCCTTTTGCGTTTTGACTTTTGCCTTTTGACTTTCCTCCGATGTCCCCGATGGGCAAGGAAAAGCCGCGGACCTACAAATCAGGTCCGCGCTGCACTTGCTTTCCGGCAGCGACATTTTGTAGCCTCCAACACTGGTAGATTTCTCTTGACTTTCATAGTTTAAGTTGATATAATACCCAGGTGTTACTATGGGGTGCAGTCATGTCCGCGCGCAAGTCTCCCACCTTCTCAAAGCCGAGCCCATCCAACCTACGAAGTCAGCAGGGCAAAATTCCGGCGTTAGGATTGGAGGGACGAAAGTCCGGGGCTCATGCAGAGGATGGGAGATTCCCGCCGGCGGCGAATTTACGATTGTCGATTGCCGATTGCCAATTTGCGAAGTCCCCCCATTTTGGCGGCTCACAAGAATGTTCTTGATGGGCAAACGCCGACCCTGCGACGCGGATTTCGAGGAAAACCCCACGCGAGGCGACTATATTTATGAAAATACAGCTAGTTAGTGAAGATTTAGAAGATGCGAGTAAAAAGTCAAGTCTTTGAAAATAGGTAAGTTAGACCGCTAAAAATCGGGGCACTGGCACAAAAAGATGTTAAAAATGAAGGATGATCCGACTATACGCATGAAAACACAGGGGCGTCGGACAAACTGTCCGGCGGAAAACATGGCTTTTTAGACACGAAAATGCACCGATTGAGGCGTAATCGACCAAAATCGGTTGGGCTTATGCACAGGCTACGCGATAAAGGAGGACGGTGGGTGCCAGGTGCCAGGTGCCGGGTGTCAGGATCGAAGATTTACGATTGCCGAAGGCCGAAGGCTGACCGCTGGCCGGCCACGATCCACTGTCCACTAACCACTGCCGCTTGGGGGCTCTCCACGATGTACTGGAAATCAAAGGGGGTTAGCGTTTAGCGTCAAAGTGTCACAATGCTTATCTCGCTCAAATACAAAGAGTTAGCTTGAAGGTCGGAAGCCGGGGCGAGAAAGGGGACGCGGATCTCCACGATGTGCTAGAAACGAAGGGGGTTAGCAATGAACGGCAAAGATCCTCCAAAAATCTATATTATTGAAACTAAATGAGTTATTCAATCACCACGGATCAGGGTCATGGAGAAAAAAAGGAGTAAAAAATGAGGGCAAACTGCCTTAAATTATTGAAAACACATATAGAAAAAATGCCCGTTTCCCGCCTCTCCACGATGTTGATGGAAACAAAGGAGTTAAACCAATCTCTCCACGATGTTGATGAAAATAAAGGGAGTTATTGAAAAGCAGTGACAAGTGGCAAGAAAGAGAGTACGAAGTACGAGGTCCGAGGTCGGAGCTTGCGCGAGTGCGGCATGATACTGGGCGATTGCCTCATCGAAGCGGCCCAGCGAGACAAGCACGATGCCCAGGTTGGCTCGCGCCGCGATCATTTTTGGATCAAGCCGAATGACTTCCTGGTACTTGCGGATGGCCAGTTCCGTGTCGCCGAGTTGCTGGGCCTCGTCTGCCTGCTGAAACAACTGATGCGGATCAGGCGATTGCGCTGCAGTGGCGCGAGCGAGTGCGAGGATGAGCAGAACCGCTCCAAGTCCAAGTCGATCGAGAGAACATCGTCGTGCCGGCGGAATGGAAGCTATACTTATGAGGGCCGCAGGATCGAGCGACGGCGATTCGAATTGTCCTGGAGGTCTCGGCATGGCGCCGGATAGTGTACCGATGAGGGGGGACCAAATGCCAGCGGTTTACGCAAGTGTGGATCTGGGTGGCACGAACATCAAATGCGCATTCGGCGACGCCTACGGGCGGATCATCCGTTCTGATTCCACGCCTACCGAATCCCACGAAGGCCCACAGCGAGTCCTTGACCGGATCGCCAGCCTTGTGAACGCGCTCAGCCGGAAGGCCGGTTCCCCACCCGCGGCGCTGGGGATGGGATGCCCTGGGCTTGTAGACGTGAAAAACGGCGTCACGAAATTCTTCCCCAATCTCCCCACGAAGTGGCTCGACGTTCCCGTGCGCGAGGTTCTTTCGCCCAAGGTCGGCTGCCCGGTCTATCTGTTGAACGATGTGCGCACGGCGACGCTGGGAGAGCTTACCTTCGGGCACGGACGCACCGCCCGCACGATGGCGTTCTTCGCGCTGGGCACCGGAATCGGCGGCGGAGTAGTTATCGACGGCAAACTCCATCTGGGGCCGTTGGGCGCCGCGGGCGAGCTCGGTCATCAGATTATCCTGCCGGATGGCCCACGCTGTGGTTGTGGGAATCGTGGATGCTTGGAAACTCTCGCGAGCGGACCCGCCATCACCGCCGAAGGCATCCGCTTGATGCAAACTGGCCTCGCGCCAAAGCTCTACGACCTCTGCCAAGGAGAAGCCTCGCGAGTAACCACCCGGGAGATGGCGGAAGCCGCGTCCGCCGGCGACGAGACGGTGCGGGAGGCCGTCGTCCGCGCCGCCGAGTATCTCGGGATCGGCATCGTCAACGTGGTGGTGACCCTCCATCCCGATCTCATCGTTCTGGGAGGAGGTGTATCCCTGATCGGCGATCTGCTGTTCTCAACTGTTCGCCGGACGATTCACGAGCGCGTCCACATGTTCCCCACCGAAGGCATTGAGGTGAAACCTTCTGAGCTGGGGGAACACGCCGGAACGCTCGGAGGCATTGCCCTGGCGATGAAAGGCGGAAATCTCGGCAATTGATTTACCCTGTTGAACCTCGAAGAACCTATTCTCAGGAACGGAGCGTGTTATGACTTATTCGTATGATGACATCGCAAAAATGATTGATCATTCCTTGCTGAACCCGTCTTTGACCGGCATCGAACTCGAGCGCGGCTGCCACCTCGCGCTCGATTACGATTGCGCCAGCGTTTGCATCATGCCCTATTACCTGAAGCGGTGCGCAGAACTTCTAAAGGGTAGCACGGTGAAAACCAGCACCACGATCGGCTTTCCCCATGGCGGCCATACCACGGCAATTAAGGTTGCCGAAGCCAAGCGCGCGCTGGAAGATGGCGGCCAGGAACTGGACATGGTCGTGAACATCAGCAAGGTCCTGAGCGGAGACTGGGATTATGTGCGGCAGGATATCAAGGCCGTGCTCGATGTAACCCACGGCCGCGGGCAGAAGCTGAAGGTGATTTTCGAGAACTGTTACCTCAAAGACGAGCACAAGATCAAGCTCTGCGAAATCAGCGGGGACCTGGGGGTCGATTGGGTGAAGACTTCCACAGGTTATGGCTCCGGGGGCGTCACCATCGAGGACCTCAAGCTGATGCGTGCCCACTCCCCCGCGCGCGTTCAGGTGAAAGCCGCCGGAGGTATTCGTGATTTGGATAAGCTGCTGGAAGTCCGCGCTCTGGGTGTGACGCGAGTCGGAGCCAGCCGCACGGGGGAGATTCTGGACGAGTGCATCCGCCGGTTGGAGGGCTTAGCTTCCTAGCCAGACTGCGGCCCGCATCAAGCCCGCAAACCCGCGAATGCAGCGCTCGCCGCACTCAAGGTAGCTGCCACGTCGCCTTCGCTGTGGGAGGTCGAAACGAATGCAGCCTCAAATTGCGAGGGCGGAAAGTAGACGCCGGAATCCAAGAGGGCGCGGAAGAAAATCCCGTAGGCAGTCGCGTCCGACTTCTTCGCGCTGGCGTAATCACCCACAGGGTTGGGAGTAAAGAACGCTGTGAACATGGAGCCGACGCGGTTGACCGTCAAAGCCACGCCCTGACGCGCCCCTTCGGCCATCAGTCCATTCGTCAGTTTGGCCGTCAGCAAATCCAACCGCTCATAGAGCCCTGGGCGCCGAAGGATTTCCAGTGTCTTCAGCCCCGCGGCCACGGCCAAGGGGTTTCCCGAAAGCGTTCCTGCCTGATAAACCGGCCCGGTGGGGGCCACCAGGTCCATCAACCGTGCTTTGCCTCCGTATGCTCCCACCGGCAAGCCGCCGCCAATGATTTTGCCGAGAGTGGTCATGTCCGGATCAATCTTATAGAGCTGCTGCGCGCCGCCGTAGGCAACCCGAAAGCCTGTCATGACTTCGTCGAAAATCAGGACCGTTCCCTGCTCCTCGGTCAAGGCCCGCAGTTTTTGCAGGAAACCCGGGCGCGGCAGCACGCAACCCATGTTGCCGACCACGGGTTCCACGATGGCCGCCGCCAGCTCCATGCGATGCGCGCGGAAGGCTTCCTCCAAAGCTTCAATATCGTTGAACGGCACCGTTACGGTTAGTTCTGCGAGGGCGCGGGGGACACCGGGACTATCCGGCAAGCCCAGGGTGGCCACTCCCGAACCGGCCTTCACCAACAAACTATCTCCGTGACCGTGATAGCAGCCCTCGAACTTCAGAATCTTGTCGCGCCCGGTCGCCGCCCGCGCCACTCGCAATGCCGAAAGCGTGGCCTCGGTGCCGGAATTCACCAGCCGTACTCGTTCGATGGAGGGATAGGCCTCCACAATGCGCTCCGCCAACTCCACTTCCCTGGGGGTGCAGGCGCCAAAGCTGGTTCCCGTTTCGAGCACCTTCGCCAACTCTTCCACCACCTCCTGGTGGGCATGGCCGAGAATCAAGGGTCCCCATGAAAGCACGTAGTCGATGTAACTCTTGCCATCGATATCGGTCATCGTTGCGCCTTTGCCGCTAGCGATGAAAACAGGGTCACCGCCAACGGCACGAAAGGCGCGGACCGGAGAATTCACTCCGCCTGGCATTAGCTGCCGGGCCTTCGCGAAAAGCACTTGGGATTTGGTTGGCATGGATTTGGTTCCCGGTTTGAAATGCGGGTGTTGAAATTTCTCCGGCGCTGTCATCCTGAGCGAAGCAGTTAGTTCCCCGCCCCTCTGCTCAACGTAGTAGGGGGAACTGCAAGGCTGGGGGAGAGCGCCTAAATCTCCCCTGACGTTTTTGGCCCCGCGCGCAGTTACTCCTGCGGCAACTCGAACCCCGCAAGCAGCTTGCCCACGCCCGTTTCCACCAGGGCGCGGGCCAATCCCACATGGAGGCGTACAATGAGCCCCAAGTAAGACTGCGAGCCCTCCACGAGATCCTGCACCACCTCGAGAAACTTGCGGCTATGCGTCCCGAACTCTATCATGCGGGTGGTAATACTGCCACCCACAAACTCACCGTGATAGAACATCTTTGCCAGGCGCGCCCCCAGCGCCAAGGCCCTGCCGAATTCGTTTCGCACGCTCTCGGGGTAAAGTTCGGGCAATCCCTCGAGCAAAGCCTCCGCCAAAAGATTGCCGGACCGCATGGCGTAATAGATACCTTCGCCGGTGATGGGATCCACCAGGCCGGCAGCGTCGCCCACCATCGCCCACCCCTGTCCCTGGAGGCGCAGGCTTTCCCATCCTTCCACGGAAAGCGACGGCAACAAGTGGCTGAAGATTCGTTGCGGGTCCGGTGCATAGCCAAACCTTTGCATGAAACCGCCCAGCCTCTCGCGCAACGCAGCCATGGGTTCCTCGCCCACCTTTGCGCAGATGCCCACGGAAGCATGGTCCTGCCGTGGAAAGGCCCAGGCATAGCCCTCAAACTTCTCGTAAAACTGTATGCGCAGCAGGTCGCACGTGACGGGCAAGTAGTAGCCGAATGTCAACATAAAATCGCGGGGGAGAAGATCTTCTGCCAGCGTCTGCCGCAGCCGGGTGCGTGCCCCCGCCGCCAATACCACAAAATCCGCCCGATACGTTTTCCCTCGGCCGGTAATCTCCCAGGCCGAGTCCTTGCGCTGCAACCGCAGAATCCTATCAGCCACTATCTCCGCACCCGCTCCCTCGGCGCGCCGGAGGAGCAACTGATTGAGCGTGGCGCGCGAATAAATCGCCAGGGGCTCGCGCAGATGAAAGCGCATGGCAGCCCCCGTGTGAGCCAGAAACTCCGCGTCGTGAACCAGGTTCCCGCCGCCTGCCGCCTGTGCCAGAAAAGGATAACGCCGCAAGGCCTTGTGGCTGAGCCCGCCCCCGCAGGGTTTTTCCCAGCCCAGCTTTTCTTCGAAGACGAGCACACGATGCCCGCTACCGCCCCCGCCGCGCAGCCCCCAGCCCTGCGCCAAACTCTCGGCGGTCGTGGCGCCCGCCGGGCCGCCCCCGATGATCGCGATGGTTTGTGTTTTCATTTTAGGAGTTCGAAGACCCCCGACTCAGGCCGGGCACGCTTCCGTGCCCGCATCACCTTATAATTTGCAACAATCAGCCGGGGGAGAGCAAGCCCTCTGCAATTACCGGATCGCCCTGAACTCCCCTGAATAATAGCAAGGTCCGCTGGCACGGTTGCGATCGTGCATGTATACTGGCCGCCGCTCGAAAATTTCGTGCTGGAAATTCCGGGTATTGGGGAGTTGAGAATCATGAAAGCCTTGCCTCGATCTATGCGGCCCCGCGCCTCCACTCTTCTCACTATTTCATTATTCATTGCATTGAGCTTCTGCTTCCCGGCATGGACCCCTTCGTTAGGCAGCATGGGCCAAGGCGTTTCCGCCAATTACGACGAGTCCAAGGCCGGAACCTTCACACTTCCCGACCCACTCGTTTTCAATGACGGCAAGCCGGTCAAGACCGCACACGAGTGGAGGCAGCGCCGTCGCGCGGAGATTCTCCAGCTTCTGGAGACGAATGTCTATGGACGCACTCCAAAGCCCCCGAAGCAAATCCGCTTCCAGGTTTCCGATGTCGACAGATCGGCATTGGGCGGCAAGGCCATCCGCAAGCAAGTAACGATCTATTTTCCCACGCCCAAGTCGGAAGCGCACGAGGATCTGCTCATTTACATTCCCACCAAGGCGCCCAAGTCGGTTCCGATGATTTTGGACATTAATTTCTCCGGCAATCAATCTGTGACCAACGATCCCGGCGTCAAGGCTGCGAACCTTTGGCTCGGTAAACCGCCTGCGCAGCAGCAGGCGCCGGAACGATTGCGCGGAACTGATAAGGAGTTCGACATTGCGAAGCTCCTCGATCGGGGGTACGGCTTTGCCACGCTTTGCTATCAGGACATCGAACCGGATTTCAAGGATGGGTACAAGATGGGCGGCCTTCGCCAACAGTTCTTTCCACCGGGCCAGACCGAGCCTGCGCCGGATGGCTGGGGAGCAATCGGGGCATGGGCTTATGGATTGAGCCGCGCCATGGATTACCTTGAAAAGGACAAGGATGTTGACGCCCACCGGGTGGCGGTCATGGGTCACTCGCGATTGGGGAAAACCGTCCTCTGGGCCGGCGCCCAAGACCAGCGCTTTGCCATGGTGCTGTCGAGTTGTTCGGGAAGAGGAGGCGCTTCGCCGTGGCGGCGCAACTACGGCGAAACGCTCGAAAGCATGTCCGGGGCTTTTCCGTTTTGGTTCTGCCCGAACCTTTGGAAGTATGTTGGCCAAGTGGATAAGCTTCCGGTCGATTCCGACGAGCTGATCGCATTGATCGCTCCCCGCCCCGTTTATATTACCAGTGCGGAAGAAGACCAGTGGGCAGACCCGCGAGGCATGTTTATGGCGGCGGTCGCGGCGGGGCCCGTCTATCAACTGCTTCATGCGGAAGGCCTGGGCACGGACCAGATGCCGGCTCTCAATCAGCCCATCATGCACACCATCGCTTTTCATATTCGAGCGGGAAAACACGCGGTGACGGCATTCGATTGGGACCAGTTCCTGGCTTTCGCTGACCTGCACCTGCGCGCACATTGAGGGAGCTTGTATCCATAATCGTTAGGAGGAGGCCACCAGTCTCATGGGGAAATGCCTTTCTTCACTTTCTGCGTTACTTCTAGTCATTCTCGCCAGCGCGATGCCGCTTGCCGCCGGAGACTTTCGCGCGGGTGCGGCCAAAACCGTGATCACTCCCGACATCCATGCCGCCCGCGTTTACATTGCAGGCTACGATCAAAACCGGGTTGCAACCGGGGTCCACGACGATCTTTACGCGCGTTGCCTTGCCCTGGGCACGGGTGACCAGACCTTGGTGGTGTGCGCTGCGGACCTGATCGGCCTCTTCAATGACGACGTCGTGAAAATCCGAGAACTGGTGAAGGCCCAGGCGCCGAAAGTGACGCACCTGATTGTGGCCTCCACGCACGACCACGAGGGGCCCGACACGATGGGACTTTGGGGCCCGGAGGCTCTGCAATCGGGCATCGATGAGAAATACATGACATGGCTCCGGGAGCGCATCGCCCAAGCCGCCGTGGAAGCGGCGAGGTCGATGCAGCCGGCGCGGCTCACCCTCGGACGCGACGATCACCCCCTGCTGGCGCTTTTGCAATCTGACAGCCGGCCTCCTTACGTGAAGGACCCCTATCTTTTCGTGATGCGCCTGACCGCCGCGACGGGTGGTAAGCCTATTGCCAACTTGATTAATTGGAGCGACCACCCGGAAACCTTGGGGGGAAAGAATACGGAGATTACCGCCGACTACCCCCACTGGCTGTGCCAGTACGTGGAGGCGCATTTGGGCGGTACGGCAATATTCCTGAATGGGTCGATCGGCGGGCTGCTTTCAACCAATGGCAGTTCCGTGGCGCTCCAAGATCCTGACACCGGCGAAGTGGCTGCCGACGACACCTGGCGCAAAGCCGAGCTTTTCGGCAACACCCTTGGCCAGCTTGCGGAGCGCGCCGTGAAGGCCGGTGAAGAAGCCAATGTGGATTTCATCGCCTTCCGCGGAGCCACAATTTTCGCGCCCCTGCACAACGATCACTTTCGCGTCGCAAGCGCGGCGGGAGTCGTTGGCGGCCGCAAGCCCTTCTACACGAACGGCCAGCTCGATCGGACGGTCGTGGAAAAGGAAGTTCCCGGCCTGGGCAAGCTGAAGTTCGCCACAGGCAAGGGCCTGCGAACGGAAGTCAGCTATATTCGCCTCCTCATGGGTGTGCATGTGGTGGCGGAAATCGTGACGGTGCCCGGCGAGATTTATCCTGAACTCGTGAACGGGGGCATTACTCGCTACCCCGGTGCCGATTATCCCGACGCGCCGTTTGAGCCGACCATTCGCCCGCACATGAAAAGCAAATACCAATTCATTTTCGGGCTCGCCAACGACGAACTCGGTTACATCATTCCCAAAGCCGAATTTGACGATCAGCCGCCCTGGCTGCGGAACAAGAAAGACCGCTGGTACGGAGAGATCAATTCCGCCGGGCCTGACATTGCCGGCGGCGTCACCAGGGCGCTCGTGGGGATGATCGAGGGCAAATAGTGGCAGGTGGGCAGATAGGCAGATGGGCAGTAGGCAATCGAAATCTCTCCATTTGCCCCCTGCCTACTGCCTTCTGCTTTTTGCCTACTGCCTTCTGGTTACTGCCCGCTCCCTACTGCCCATCTGCCTACTGCCTTCTGCTTTAGCCCGGGCCGTTGGGGTAGGCGGGAAGGTCGGGCGGCCTTGGAGGCAGACGCTTTGGGTGCTCCTTGATCGCCTTCATCACCTCTTCGATGGCTCGTTCGAGTTGCGGGTCCTGTCCTTTCATGACAAGGTCGGGAGTGTTATCCACTTCAATATCGGGCGCCACGCCGTAATTCTCGACCACCCACTTACTATTGAGTCCATAGACGGAAAATTCCGGTCGGGTGACGTAACCACCATCAAGCAGCGGAATTTCGCCGCGGATCCCGCGGACACCTCCCCAGGTGCGCATGCCAATGAGGGGGCCGAGGTGATACTGCTTGAAGTAGTAACTGAAAATGTCGCCGTCGGAAGCGGCGTAGGCGTTGGTAATGCAGGCCATGGAGCCGTGAAAAACCACGGCAGGGATGGTGCCGCTGGCAAAGTTGCGGGCTGAATCCATGCCCGACAGGATACGGCGCAGGCGCTCGAAGATGAGCTCGTCGACGAAGCCCCCGCCGTTATAACGAACGTCGATGATCAGCCCTTCCTTGCGAATCTGCGGGAAGAATTGCTTGACGAACTCATTCAGCCCCTCCGCTCCCATGTTGGGGATGTAGATATACCCCACGCGGCCGCCGGTGGCTTGGTCAACTTTATGGCGATTGGTCGCGATCATATCGAGCATGCGCAATCCGTACTCGCTCGAGATGGGCTTTACCACCACGTTGTGCGCGCCGGCCGAGGTGGGATTGGAGTTGACGCTGAGCGTCACGTTTTCGCCGGCGGTGTTTACGAACAACTCGCTCGGCGCCTGCGGGGCTTTGAGGTCGCGTCCATTCACGGCGATCAGGTAATCGCCTTCCTTCACGCCCACGCCGGGCTCGGTGAGGGGAGAGCGCAGGCCGGCGTCCCAGTTTTCTCCGGGGTAGATTTTCTTGAAGCGATAAAGGCCGCTGGCCGCGTCGAGTTCAAAGTCCACGCCCAGCAGGCCGAGATTGACGGGATGCAGGTCGGGATAATCGCCGCCGCCCACGTAGGTGTGGGAGTTGGAAAGCTCACCCACCATCTCTCCCAGCAGATAGGTGAGGTCGAAGCGATCCGCCACGTCGGGCAGTAGCGGCGCGTAACGATCGCGTTCCTTGGTCCAATCGACACCATTCATCGAAGGTTCAAAGAAATAGTCGCGTTCCTGCCGCCACACTTCGTTGAACATTTCTTTCCACTCGGCGCGCGGGTCGATGCGCATTTGCAATGAAGAGAGATTCAGGGCGCCGTCGCCCACCTTGTGGGGGGAGCCAGAGGGCTTGGCATCGATGATCCCGTATGTCTGCGCCCTGGATCCCCCTTCCCCGCCGCCACCTCCACCGCCGCCGGACCCGGCATAGAGCAACTTGGAGCCGTCAAAGGAGAGGGTGAAGGAATTTGCGCCGGCCAGGAGCACCTCATCCTTGTGTTCTTTCAGGTCGTACACGTGGATGGCGGGTTGCTCACCCGGCAGCGGTCCGGAAAGGCCGTAGACAGGCGAAGTGGAGTAACAAACGCCATTCTTGCCCACTTGTAGCACGCCAATGTTGGCCGGCGGCATAGGCACGGCCACGACGCGGTTTTCAATGCCGGGCAAGTCGATGCGGAAATTCTTGGCGACGTCTTCCGCTTCTTTTTTCTCCTTCTCTTCGGGCTTGGCCTTGTCCTTACCTGCGGACTCATCCGGTTTCTTCTCCGCGGATTCATCCGACTTCTTGCCGGCCTCATCACTCTGAGGCGCGAATGGCGAAGGCAGGTCGGCGCGTAATGTGACCACGTAAACCCGTGTAGCTTTGGGGTTCGAAAACTCCATATCGTAAACGCCCAGCACCTCGTTGTAATCGCGCTGGGAAAGGAAAAAGAGGTACTTGCCCCCGGGGTCAAAGGCGGGAGTCGTGCTGCTGGTGAAACTTGTCGTCACTGAAGTAATCTTCTTGTCGACGAGCGAGTAGAGGTTGATGGTGCTGTAGTTGTTCTCCTCTGCTTTGGCGTAGGCCACCCACTTGCTGTCCGGCGACCACACGTACTCGGTGATGTCGCTGTACTTCCCCTGGTCGATCAACACCGGAGTCTTCTGTTCAACATCGACATAGAACAGGCGTACGTCTTTATCGGCAAAGGCCAACTTCTTGCTGTCGGGCGACCAGACGGGCGGCATGCGGAACATCTTGCCGTCCGTGGTAATGCGCGTTTCCTTGCCCATACCGTCTTGCGGCGTGATGTAAATTTCGTCTTCCCCGCTGCGATCGGAAAGATAGGCGATCCATTTGCCGTCAGGCGACCAGGCGGCGCCCCTCTCGCGGATGCCGGGGGTTTGCGTGAGATTGCGGATGCTGCCTTCCTTCGCGGGGATGGTAAAGATATCGCCTCGTGCGGCGAGGGCGGCGCGATTGCCGTCCGGGGAAATGTCCATATCGGTTACAAAGCGGGCGACGTTCGCCCAGTGGGGACGCGCCAAGTCGCGATCACCAGGCAGAAAGACCGTGAGCTTCTTGGGCTTTTGCGATTTCAGGTCGAAGGTATAGAGATAACCACCGTTCGTGAACACGATGGCGTCAGGCCCGAGGCTGGGCCAGTCCACGTCATAATCCTTGAAGTCAGTGAGTTGCTTCGTCTCTTTGCTCTTCAGGCTGTAACTGTACAGATTGATGCGATGCTCCGGGCCGCGGTCAGAACCGAAGTAAATTGTATCACCGTGCCACATGGGGTAGGTGTCGGCTCCCGGGTAATCGGTGATGCGCTCATAGGTATTGTTCTTGAAATCGTAAATGGCGATGTCCTGAGCCATGCCGCCGGTATAACGCTTCCAGGTGCGAAAATTGCGAAAGATGCGGTTGTAAGCGATCTTAGTACCATCCGGCGAAAATGAGGTGAGGCCCCCCTTGTCGATGGGCAGGCGCTCCGGCAGGCCGCCGTCAATGCTCACTTTGAAGAGGCGCCCGAACCAGTCATTGAAGGTGTCGCGACGCGAAAGATACAAAATATGCTGGCTGTCGGGAAGCCAGGTGATGACTTCGTTGTTCGGCCCCATACGTTCGGGCATTGAGACGGGATCGGGTTCAAAGGTCAGTTGCTTGGGCTCGCCGCCGTCCGCGGGCATTACGTAAATATTGAAGTTGCCGTCGTATTGCCCCGTGAAGGCGATCCACTTGCCGTCGGGGGAAAATTTAGGAAAGAGTTCCAGCCCGGGGTCCGTGGTGATGCGCCGCGCCACGCCTCCCGAGGAATTGACCAACCAAAGATCGCCGGCGTAGCTGAAAACGATCTTGTCCTTGTAAATGTCGGCGAACCGCATCAGGCGGCCCTCCGGCATCTCCGCCGAAATCGCCAGAGGCACAGCTATGAACATCATGAGGATGAGCAAGCGGCAAATGCGAGCCATGATTTCTCCCTTCGACCTGCGCCAAAGTGCGTGCTGAACGGAATGGCCAAAGCGGCCGGGCGACATTGTAGCAGGAGAGAAGCCATCATGGTGATTTCTCATCAGCCCG
>Ga0208034_1000402_pt1 | contig 36386 bp, 36 predicted proteins | sample June2015DPH_8_10_FD_184699 | JGI IMG/M metagenome (GOLD analysis project Ga0208034, IMG submission 184699) | Peatland microbial communities from SPRUCE experiment site at the Marcell Experimental Forest, Minnesota, USA - June2015DPH_8_100... | ecosystem: Environmental > Terrestrial > Soil >...
ATATCCGAACCGCAAATAGTAGAAGCCTTCACGCGGAGCAAGACTTCCCCATGCCCGGGATGAGGCGTGGGCAAAGTGCGAAGCTCGACTCTATCGTTTCCGGGCAAAAACGCGGCGCGCAGTCGTCTTTCCCATCTCGCCGGGCCCGCGAGAAAAACGGTGCCAGAAAAGGTGAAACAGGTAATTCGGTGGGGGGCTGCCCGAAGCTCTGTCGGTAATGGTCAATGCTCCATTCCTCGTGCCTCCCTCCGTTGGAGTGAAGGTGACCGAAATCGTGCATAGAGCCGGCGCGGCTAGGGGTTCTTCGAAATGGTTTTGACATCGGAGACCAGCGCCGCCAAAGCGTGGTAGGCGGCGTCCTGGCGCAGATCGTGATAGCGCTGCACCTGGACGTGGTCCAGGTCCTGGTTCTGCTCGCTGGTCCGGTTAAGGCTGGAGTCCACGGGATTTCCCTCGGCTTCATAAACCACCTGCGTTGAGGCCTTATCTGTTACCTGGATCTCCGCGCGCCAGCGGAACTCGCCCGGCACCGGGTACACGACAACCGGGTCTTGAAGCAGCTGGCCCTGTATCGAGGGGCCTAGGATCACGCGAAACCCGAAGCGCATAATGGCATCTACTCCCGGGGAGGAGCAGTCTGCCTCCAACTTCCAAGGTAGCTTTGACAGCAATCCTTTCGGCCCGCTCTCCCTCTTCACCAGCTCGCGAACATCAAACTGTTCCGGCCTCGGAACGTCGCCTGGGTAAACAGGCTCCTTTAGGTTGCTTGTGTCAACGCAATAGGTCCTGACCTTACTGAGCGCGGCGGCGTCCACAACTTTGCCCGCCAGCTTCGGCCGTCGAGCCGCAGCAGGCGCTGCCGCGCAAGCGAGAACAACGAACACCCAAAGCTTTAAGCGCATTGAATTGACTCCTTCCTTAGCGAGAGTTGAATCCCAGGCCGCGCGGAATTCACTTGGGAATGGACCGCCACACCCCGAGGGATCGCCGACGCATTGCATTCCCTGACGATAGCAGGGGGCCGTTGCGCTGGGTGGAGTTCCCCGCCCAAGGCCGAGTGGACTTCTGCGGGAGCAGAACCGACAGTGCGCGACATGGCGTACCTCGCGCCTGATTAATATGACGTCTGAGCCGGTGCTACGGTTACTTTAGAACCCTCCCGTTGAAACACGCGTGTTATTGTTTTGTTGTGCTTGGTATAGCGACGGATGGCGCATGCGTCGCGGTTTGAGGCAAGTAACGCGGCCCTCTTAGCGCAGACCGCCCGCCGGCCGCCAGGCCCATCCACCGACGGGCTGACGGGTCTGCGGCTCTTCGTTGGCGAAGGCTAGCGTTGTAGCCTATCAATATTGGATGATGACCCACGACACGGAAAGGCCGCGGACTACGGCACCGGTGGTCCGCGCTACGGGCTGCCGGATGCAAGTCGATTATGTCCGTCTGCCGGAATCGTATCGGGGATGACCGAAAAGCCCGCGACACAAAAAGCGTGTCGTGATGCCTACCGGCTAAACTTCGCATCGCGCAAGAAACCCGACCTGCTGGGAATTCGTCACCGTTAGTAACAGGGCCGCCGCGCTTTGAGGAGCGGTGCCATGCAATATCAGAATCGGACGCCACGTACTCTCATGAAACGAGTCATCGTCATCCTCCTGGGGCTGGCGATGCTCGTTCCTGTGACAGCGGGTAGCCAGGTCACGGTGTTTGTGACGTGGGCTTTTTTGGTTGCCGCGACATTACGAACCCACGGCATACGGAACATGCTGTGGCTACCACTTGGTCAGTAACCTCTCCCGCTCGTGAAGCGTCTCCTTTTCAGAGGAGGCACATCATGGACGAACTTCCGCCAACCTCAAGGAATTACCCTCTGCGGCAGATTAAAGACAGGGAATTGGGATGGATTTCCAGCCTGATTTCGGCTTTTCTGCTGTTTTCCACAGGCGCTTACGGACAAACTGCGGCATCAACTTCCACGCCGCCTTCAACGTGCCCCATTCAGTTTGAGCGCTTCAATCCGTCGAGCCTGAGTGTGCGTATCAGAAATACCAGCGGCAAGAAAATCGTAGGGCTCGTCTTCAATGCGGCGCTTGCGGACGCCACCGAGCATTGGAAATGGTACCACTGGGACTTTGACGACGCTCGTCCCATCCGGAACTTTGGCTGGAACAAGACGATCAAAGAGAACGCGGCCAAAACACTGTCGTGGTCCTGGACGAACCTCGATTTCCAACATGGAGGCGGGGGCGCTTTTGTCCTGACCAGCGCGCTCTTCGAGGATGGCTCGATGTGGCAAACACCCGCCGGGCGCACATCGTGCATGTGCCTTTGGCATGACAGCCATAAGAAAGGTTTTATCCGCCCTGTGGAACTGCCCTACCCTCAATAGTGGGTAGCGCAGACCGCCGTCTTTGCGGCCTGCGGCCCCTTCTTGAAATGGGCTAGCGTTGTAGCCTATGGAGGTCGGGCGGCAGACCGACGGCGCGGAAAGGACGCGGACCACAAAATCGGCGCTACTTGCTGGGCGCCCAAGGAAGGAGGTCCGATGAAAAAAGCGATGGCGCTGGTGTTCTGCTTGGCTCCGATTGCCTTTGCTCTCCCCTCGGGAGGAAACCTGACGGCAGAGAAGGTCGTCGAGAGAGTTTCGCGGACCTACAGCAGCCTCCGCTCATTCCGATTGGTGGAGCACCGGGAGGGACGCGCGCCAACGGACTCGACTAATGGAGAACCTCTGCTAGGGATCCAACCGGAGCGCTTGAGCGGCAGCCGCATGCCCCTTGCCCGGTACATTTTCCCTCCGCTGTACGGAACGGACTTGGCTGAGTCCACACCGGGAAGAATCCGGCTCGAGACTGGTGGAGTGCTCGTTGTCTCGAACGGCGAGACAATGTGGGCGTATTTGCCCGTCCTCAACCAATACCTGCAAGCGGCTGCCGTCCCTCTGCTTCAAGAGATGTGGGCGCGTCCTGCCTACTACGGCAGCGATGATATCTTCCGGTACAGGAGCCTGTCTCACGAGGCCGGACGCGCGAAGCTGCGAGGCGAGGAAACGTTGAGCCTCGGGGGGCAGGAGGTGCGGTGCTACGTTGTGGACGTCCCAGATCCCTCGGGCTCGCGGAGGCTTTGGGTTGACGAGCGGCGTTTCATTGTTTTGCAGGATGCGTGGGTTTCCGGTCCGGGTTCCGGGCCCGACACCTTTAACCCGGACAGCAGCTATTTTGCGGACTCGGGTGTTTGGACGTCGCGATTGACCAAGGCCGACCTTGGCCCGATACCAGACGAAACCTTTGAGTTCGTCCCTCCCGCAGGGGCGCGTCGGGTCGCTTCTTTCAGGGCGCCCCTGAGCCGCTCCCAGGGTGGCGAGAATGCTCGTGCGTACCGGCTTCTTGAGAGTGGGGAGGAGGACTTGGTGAATCGCCTCGTGGGCGGGGACGTATTAGTAAGGATGAAGGCCAAGAAACCGCCGGATTTCACGGCGGAGGGCCTGGACGGCAGGGCGCTGCGGCTGAAGGACCTCCACGGGAAAGCGATCGTCCTGGACTTTTACACCACTTGGTGCAAGCCTTGCCAGCGGGATTTGCCCGCAATCCAGAAGCTGTACACAGACTTGAGAGGCAAGGACGTCGCTTTCTTAGGAATCGACGAAGGCGAGGACCGCGAAAGGGTGAAGAACTTTCTCACGAAAAATGGCTACACCTTTCCAACGCTCCTGGACTCAGACCACGCTCTGCCGGGGTTCTACCGCACGGGTTGGGTGCCCACGGTGGTCGTCATCAATCGCAAGGGCAAAATCGCCGCCCAGTACATCGGCGCGGGCGGCGAGGAGCAACTCCGCCCCGCCCTCAAATCAGCCGGGCTCAACACCACGCCTTGAGGGTGGATTTTTCGGGCGGGGTGTCTGAGTGCAGTGATTGGCTGGGGCCCCAGGGAACAGTTTCGCCGATGGTCGGGCTACTGGGCATGAGCGCAAAAAGAGGGGTGCATTATGAATAGCGTCGAGAGTCGTAGGGTGCGGCACCCACGAGGACCACGCTGGCGGGTGCTGGCGAGCGCGCTGGCCTCAGCTTGCCTGGCGCTCGCGTCGTCGGCCGCGCTCGGGGCGGAAGATCCAGCCGGTCTAACCGCCGATCAGATTCTGGATAGGGTCTCGCGTGAGTATCGGAATCTGGGCTGCCTCCGCTCTCTCGAGGACGTTTTGGTCACACCCGGCCCAAGCATGGCCGGCTCCATCTCCGCGCCCCTGAAGGTCGCGCTAAGCGAGTGCGATCCGGGGCAACTCCGCATCAGCACCAATTTCTACGATGTGGTTTCGAACGCCCGGGAGACTTGGGTCTACCTCCGCTCCGGAAATGAATACTTGCAGATCCCGGCCGCGCCGCTGCTCCAGGAGCGATGGGGGGATTGCCCTAAGCGAATGAGCCCTGTCTGGACCTTCGGAATAGACCACTATTTGTATAGCTGCATGGATCTCGAAGCGTTTAAGCCGAGCGCCAAGCTGGAGGGAGAAGCGGCCCTCAAGGTTGGAGCGAAGACCATCGATTGCTACATCGTGGAGCTTGACAATTCTGTCGTTAGCGATGGACTGCGGTCCGTCGGTTGGCGGAAGCTGTGGGTTGATAAGGCGACGTTTCTCGTTTGGAAGGACGAATCGAGCGACCTGGTGAGCGCCGACCCTCTCGACCAGCCGCTAGGGTACAGGGTAGTGACCTTCGAGCAAATCGATCGCGGGACTGCGCCGGGGTCTGTTTTCCAATTCGCGGTCCCGACAGGGGCGACTCGCGTTGACTCCTTCGGCCAGCGCCAGAGCTGGTTGCAGGACGACGTCTTTGCAAGGGACTGCTTTCACATTAAGCGGTTCAGAATCGGTGACCCAGCCCCGGAACTGGCACTGACCGACCTCGGCGGCAGGCAATTCAAGCTAAGCGACTCGCGGGGTCGGATCGTCGTCTTGGAGTTCTGGGCGAGCTGGTGCCAGCCGTGCCAGGAAGAGCTGGCGGCCATTCAGAGGATGCATGACGAGCTAGCATCAAAGGGCGTGGTCTTTCTTGGAATTGACGACGAGAGCCCCGAAACCGTGAAGAGCTTCGCCACAGGCCAGGGATACAACTTCCCGATGCTGCTCGACATGGATCAGACCGCCCACGAGCTTTACGATATTCGTTGGGTGCCGATAACGGTCGTCATCGACCGCAAGGGGAAAATCGCTGCCCGGTACGTTGGCGCGGGCGGCGAGGCGCAACTCCGCCGCGCCCTCAAATCAGCCGGGCTCAACACCACGCCTTGAGGGTAGCAAGGAAGGAGGCTTAATGAAAACCCTAATGGGCGTGCTCCTAGGGCTGGCTTTGGTCGTCCCCGCGGCCGCTTTCGCAAAAGACCCCACGGCCGAGCAAATCCTGGCGAAGGTTTCCCAGACGTACTGCGGCCTCAGCTCGTTCCGTTTCGTCGAGCGGAGGGAGCAGTCGGTGGGCGGCGTTAAGCCCATATTAGGGCCGCTAGATCTGCCCGCCCCTTTCGGGAGCCGCCCGGCGTGGTGCACAACCGACCTGGCTATATCCACCCCTGGAAAGATCCGGCTGGTTGTGACTTCTCGGGAGGCCGAGATTTCGCTGGTTTCGGATGGCCGGATGACCGGTTGGTACACCCCCAATCTGAGCGGGTACACCGAGATTACCGCTGCCCCGCTGCTTCAAGAGCTGTGGGCGCACCCCGTTCGCCTTATCAGCGACGACCTCGCCCGGTACCGGAGCTTGCCTCACGAGCCGGGGCGCGCGAAGCTGCGAGGCGAGGAAACGTTGAGCCTCGAGGGGCAGCAAGTGCGGTGCTATGTTGTGGACCTGCTAGCCGGCTCCGTCTGGCGGACGCTTTGGGTCGACGAGCAGCGTTTCATTGTTCTGCGGGATGAGGGGCATTTCAGTCAAGGCACCGGTGACCCGAACTATTTTGCAAACGCGGGGTCTGAGACGTCGCGCATGACCAAGGCGGTCCTAGGACCGATATCGGACGACGTCTTTCAATTTCCCGTTCCGACTGGTGCACGCCCTCCATCCAGCGCTGCGGCCGGGCCCGCGCAGTCCGCCGAGATGGCGCTCGCGGACCTCCTCATTGGCTCGGAAAGGCAGGACGAGCATATTCTCCAGCCAGCGGGGCACCCCCTCCAAGGCAGGAAGGCGCGCGACTTCACCGCCGCAAGCCTGGGGGGCAAAAATGTACGCCTTCGCGGGTTCCACGGCAAAACCGTGGTGCTGGATTTTTCGGCGAGTTGGTGCAAGCCCTGCCAGGGAGAATTGGCGGCCATCCAGAAGTTACATGACGAGCTCGGGTCAAAGGGAGTGGTTTTCCTCGGAATTGACGACGAGAGCCCGGAAACCGTGGAGAATTTTGTCAAGGCTCACGGCTACACATTTCCGATGCTGCTGGACTCGAACGATACCGTGCATGGGCTTTACGGCGTTCGCCTAGCGCCGACGACGGTGGTGATCGACCGCAAGGGAAAAATCGCCGCCCACTACGTTGGGGCGGGCGGCGAGGCAGGACTCCGCCGCGCCCTCAAACCAGCCGGGCTCAACACCACGCCTTGAGGCTAGATTTTTCGGGCGGGGTGTCTGAGCGTCGAGGTTAGCACGGCGGCAGCGCAGAGATTCGTTTTATCAGTACAGGTAAGTTAGGGCGGGAATCCAAGCAAGGGTCATTGGAATGAAGTAAGGATGCCTAATCGTTTCAAAGCGTCTTGACATCACAGCTGTGTAGGAATAAAAAAGTCCGCGAATTTGAAGAAAATCCAGAAATCCGGAATCAAGTCATGTGTACTAAATTCAACATCCTTGATCGTCGCCGTTTCCTTTTCACCTCCACAATTGCCGCCGCTGGCACGCTGCTGCCGGCGCCCAGGCTTGGCGCTGGTCCGGCGCAAACCTCTCCCGCCGGGACCTCCATCACGTTAGAGGAGTTGCCCTCCGCAGTTGTGCTGCGGAATGGCACAGAAACGGTGCGCATCACCGTTTGTGCTCCCGATGTGATTCACATCGTGGCAGGCCCAGGAGACCCGGCGGGGGCCTCGCCAGAGACACCCTGGATCGTCGCTCCGTGCCTCCCGCAGCGGCCCGAGCTTACTCGCACGCCGGATCATGCGACTTTCCGCACGCCCAAGCTGTCAGTGGAAATCAATTTGAAGACGGCGCTTCTCCGGTTCCTGGATTCAAATGGAAAAATACTTTTGCAGGAATCCGAGCGCGTTCCACGGCGGTACGTCCCCACAGAGGCGAACGGAGAAAAGCTTTACCGCGTTGACGAGCGCTTCTTTCCCGACGCCCTGGAAGGTTTTTACGGGCTTGGCCAGAATCAAAGCGGCGTTTTCGATCAGCGCGGCACAGTAGTCGAGCTGGGGCAGGCAAATACAAATGTGGCGATTCCAATGTTCCTCTCCACACTCGGCTATGGCCTGCTGTGGAATACCGCGTCCAAATCCTGGTTTGACAATCGGTTTCCCACTGAGCTGAAACTAACCGCCGAGGCCGCCGATGCCATTGATTACTATGTCTTCTACGGGCCATCCATGGACCGGATCATCCAGATCTACCGCAGCATGACCGGGCACGCTCCGCTGTTCGGCCGCTGGGCGTACGGCTTCGTGCAGTCGAAGGACCGCTACCGCTCAGCTAAGGAATTGCTCGATATCGCCGCCGAGTATCGCGACCAGCACGTGCCCCTGGACCTCATCGTGCAGGATTGGTTCTGGTGGAAGCGGCAGGGCGATCCGCAATATACCGACAGCTACCTGAAGCCTTGGGCCGACGTCCCCACCGCGCTCGAGAAGCTGCACGCGGAAAAAGTCCACGCCATGATTTCGGTCTGGGCGAAGTTTGAACTGAGCTCGAGCAATTTCCAGGAAATGAAGCGGCGCGGGTTTATCGTGCCTGGCACGGACATTTATGACGCCACCAATCCCGCAGCACGCGATTACTATTGGGAGCACCTGATGGGCGTCAAGTTCGACGAGGGGTGGGACGGATTCTGGCTGGACAGCAGCGAGCCGGAAATTTGGAACGGACAAAGCGATACGGTTCTCGATGCGCTGCGGCTGTCCATCGGCAACGGCGCCCGTTACACCAACGTCTTTCCGCTGATGCACACTGGCGGCGTTTACGATCATTGGCGCACAACCACCCAGCGCAAGCGCGTCTTCATCCTGACCCGCTCCGCTTTCCTGGGTCAGCAGCGCTACGCGACGACGGTGTGGTCGGGCGACGTCATCGGGACGTGGATGACCTTCCGCCGCCAGATCGCGGCAGGCCTGAATTTCCAAATGTCAGGACTCCCCTATTGGACTACCGATATTGCCGGCTATGGCTGGCCTTTGGAGCGCGACACCCGCGACCCAGCTTATCAGGAACTCTACGTGCGCTGGTTTCAATATGGCGTCTTCTGTCCCATTTTGCGCACGCACGGTCATCGCTCGAACAACACCAACGAGCTTTTCAGCTACGGGCCCCAAACCCCAACCCTCATCTTCTTTGACAAGCTCCGCTATCGCCTGCTGCCCTATATCTATTCACTCGCCTGGCGCGTCACCAATGACGATTACACCATGCAACGCGGGCTGCCCATGGACTGGCCCGCAGACCCCCGCGTGCGCGACATCGGCGATCAATTCATGTTCGGCCCCGCCTTTCTGGTCGCTCCGGTCACTGAGCCGGGCGCCACCAGTCGCGAGGTCTATCTGCCGCAAGCCCTGGCTTGGTACGATTTTTGGAGTGGAAAGCGCCTCGACCCCAACCAGAGCATCCAAGCGCCCGTGCCGTTGGACCGTATCCCCGTCTACGTCCGTGCCGGCTCTATCGTGCCGCTCGGACCTGAAGTCGAAGATGCCGATAGTCAAGTGGATTCCCTGGAAGTACGTGTCTATCCCGGCGCCAATGGCGACTTCGAATGGTACTCGGACGCCGGCGATACCTATGACTATGAGAAGGGTCAACGCAGAGTCGTTCCGATGCATTGGGATGATTCTGCTCGCACCTTGGAGCTGGGCGAGGCACAGGGCGGCTATCCGGAGATGCCGAAGCGCGTACTGATTCGTTTGATCGTGGTGAGCGAAGGTCATGGCGTCGGAACCGAGGTGGCTGCCGCGAGTGACGGTGAAGGCGCCTACGCCGGCAAGGCGCTGCGCATTGCGGCACGCTGAGGCGTTCTTTTGAAAAGAGGCCATTATGTGCAGGTTTATCCTCAGTTCATTTCTCTTCGGTCTGGTGGCTGTAGGTCCGCTTTCCGCGACCGATCCCGTGCTCTATAAGCATCCGGCCCAACGATGGGGACCCTGGGCGGCCACAGTGAGCCTGTTACGAGCGTGGCCTGGAGCCCAGACGGGAAGCGGCTAGCGACCGGGAGTGAAGACCATACTGCGAAGGTGTGGGGCGCGGAGAGCGGCAAAGAATTGCTGACCCTGCGCGGCCACAGTAGCCGCGCCGTCGTTTCAAATTCCCATTCGGCAACGAGGCCGCCGGATGCTTGGCCAAGTTCGTCGGCGTGTTTTTGCACCTCGGTGAGATATTCGAAGGGATTGGCGCCGTTCAGTTCGCAGGTGTGGATCAGACTCATAAACAGGTCGCCCACTCCAGCACTGTTCTCGGTCTTATAGAACAGGCTATTCTTCCGACTACGGAAAGATTTCCGTAGTCGGAATTATGTGCACCAGCCGATTACGGAAACGGCTTGGTACGAAGCCACGAAAATCGCCGAAGAAACCGTCGTTTCCTTCCTAAGCTCCTGCACATAACAATGGACGCCTGCCCACCCTCCGGGTGGGGAAAGGAGCGTCAGGGAGGACAGAGGCTCCCTGAGTGACTGAAAAATGGTCGGGGCGCCCGGATTTGAACCGGGGACCTCTTGCGCCCAAGACAAGTCAAAATCTTGTATCTTGTTGGTTCGCTTGGCTTCTTCTTCGGTCCCGTAGCATGGTTTTCTCTGGTATTCGGGGCTTGTTGTTCCCCATTTGTTCCCTCCAAGGAGGGCGAGGCGCCGTATTCCCTACGAGGCGTCAAAAGGTGATATCGAGTATGGCGTTCTTTTTCTCCGTGTATTGCTACACCACCTTTGAGCGTTCAAGTGCACCTCGAATGGCGCATTGAAGCAGCGGCCACTGATTCCCCCCGATCAGTTGCAACGACTATTATGACGGCGTGTTTTTGTTCCGGTTGCAGCGAGGGCAGCCGGGATTTGTGTGCACCGCGTGTGCAGCGCACACGTTCAATCCGAGATGGACCGACCGAGGCGAGCTTCGGGTCCGTACCTACGGTCCGCGCCGCCTCAAGCGGGGTTTGAGCGTAAGAAAACCGTAACAAAACCCACTTCCTGGCTTATGTAAATGTAAGAAAATGGGTTCCAGCTTTGAGCGAAAGCAGGTTCCCGGAATTGATGTAAACTCCTGAAGACCATAGGAAAGGATGTAAGTGGTGTGAGAAAACCCGATTGCCTACGAAGCAGAGGGTCGGGTGTTCGAATCACCCCGGGCGTACCAACCCCCGCAATTGGACTGGTCAGCCTGCAAATCCGAGGGACAGGGCACAGGCCTTGCTATGCTGTCCCGCCTGTCAGCCAGGGCGCTTCACCCGCACGCGCCCGGCAAAGAGTGAGCCCGTCCATGTCGACCTCGCCGGCGTTTTGCCCCAGCCTTTGAATATCAGCGTTCGGTTTCCCAGCCGGCAGCCGATGACCAGTTCGACCACGACTGGCTCGCATCGGTCAGTCTCCACGACCATGATCAGCTTCCGACGATATTCTTACGGATCATCGATCTCAAGCCGCCTCATGGCGACGACGCACATCCGGATTCCCAGACTGACGCGCGGTTGCGGAGGGCCTTTAATGGATGCTTTCGCCATGTACTCAGCCACGCTCAGCAGAGTCTTCAGCTCCTTCCAAGAGCTGTGCCAGTCGTGCCCATTCCTCAGGCGTGTTCACGTTAACCAACTCCACTTCGCTCAGGCCGGCGCTCATCATCTCTTCGTGGGTCATCTCGTCCACCCGAATTTCATTGAATAGCCCAATGATGCTTCGGCGACCCTGCTGAACGGCTCGCGCAAACGCCCTTCCGCAACGCGCATGATAGGCTGCTGATAGCGGCTGCCAGCCATCCTCAGTGCGCGGCACCACGGCATCGGAACACGTCGCACGAACTCGCTGAACCAAGAGCTCCATGAATCTTGGGCTGACGAGTGGGAGATCGCAGGCAAGGAAGACGTTCCATTCGGTACCAGACGAAATCAAACCCGTACAGATGGCCGCCAATGGTCCCTGGTCCGGCCACATATCAGCGATCACGGGTAAGCCGAGGTTTCCGTATCGGTCCGGCGGGGCGAGCAGCGTGACATTGTGCACCAATGGCCTGAGGATCTCCGCCGCCCGCAGAATCAGCGGCTGGCTTCCGAGGCGCATCAGCGCTTTGTCCCGACCCATGCGGCTGCTGTTGCCACCCGCCAGCACAAATCCGTTGATTCGCGCCTGACTTGCCATCTTCCTGCGCCTCAAGACCTGATTCTACATCGCTGTCCTGCCAAAAGATTGCTGCGAAAGTCCGCAGCACTCTCACGTTATCCGAGCGGGATTCTGAAGAGAGCTTCTGCCTGGCACAGTCTGCGCTCTTACGAGAAGGAACTCCCCTGGCTAGCCCGACGCCAAAGGAAGGCCCGTTTCCCGCGAGGATTTCGTATAACGGCAAGCCTCGCCGGAGCCACTCACATGGCTCGGTCCTGGTGGTTTCGTTTCACTTGGGCGGCGAGAATGATGGCTTCGGCGACTTCCTTCATCGGTTTGCGTGTTTGCCGGCTTTGTCGCTGTAACGCGAGGTAGGATTGTTCTTCGGTCAGCCCCAAATCGCGCTGAAGAATTCCTTTAGCGCGCTCCACGAGTTTGCGGGTGGCGAGTTGGTCGGACAGTTGCGAAACTTCGCCATCCAGGCGGGCCGACTCGATTTCGGCGCCCACCAGAAAGCCCACGGTGGAAATCAATTTGATCTCACGAGGCGTGTACGTGTGGGGCAGGCGATGCTGCACGTTGATCACGCCGACGGCGCGGCCGCGAAACAGAATCGGGACGGACAGAAACGCCTCGTAGCAATCTTCCGGCAGCTCGCCGAAGAACTTGAAGCGCGGGTCCTGGCACGCATTGCGCTCCAAAGCGACGGGCTGTCGGTGCTCTGAAACCCAGCCAGTAATGCCCTGGCCTACGCGGATGCGGAGGCGATCCACGACATCGGCGTGGGGATTTTGGGATGCCCGGAGAACCAACTCCTCCTCTTCCAGGATGTAGACAAAGCAGGAATCACATTGCATCAGATCGGAGATCAAGTTGACGATTCGGTCGAGCACTTCGTGCAGCGGGTCCGCGGCGGCGATGCGGCTGCCGACCTCGTGCAGAAAGTCAACTTCAACATGTTCGCTCATCAGTGTTATCACTCCTTCACTTCCAGACTAAACGGCCTTGCCGAATGGCGTCCAATTTAAGGAATTTATGCGCCGCATAAATCCATGGAGCGTCCTTTCATACGTCGCCGGATCTGAGCGAGCCTACGATTCTCCTGAGCCAATGTGCGGCGCGAGTTGGCCGCGCGGTTTCAGCGAGAGATTCATCCTTCACAAATCACAATCATGACTTCTCACACACACCAAGGTCCCATTATCCATGCCTCCGTCTCATCGCTAAATCACTCCATCACCCGATCGCCTCATCCGACATCGCAACTCCCCGATCCCTGCCCTCACGGTCACACCGAAGTGTGATCCCGATCACAGACACGCAAAATTTACTTGACAAGAATAGTAGCATATGCGAATATTCGCATATGTGAGGCGACAAATGATTTCGTCGAATCGAAAGGTCATCGAAGCAGTGGCGCGGCGGTTCAAAGTGCTGGGCGAGCCGCAAAGACTGCTCATCCTGCAATCGCTCGAGTCCGGAGAGAAGGCCGTGGGGCGCCTGGTGACGCTGTTGGGCGCCAACCAGCCGAACGTCTCGCGCCATCTCCAGGCGCTCTTCGATGCCGGGTTGGTGGCGCGCCGCAGGAACGGGAACACCGTCACTTACTCCGTCTCCGACCCCATGGTCTTCAAGCTCTGCGAGCTCGTCTGCGACAACGTTGTGGAACAGGCGCGCGCCGGGATGGCGGAAATGGCGTTAGGTGGGGACGAACGGCGTTCGGCCCGGAGAATCCTGAGGCGGCGACAGCCCTAGGGCCGAACGGTCCCGCCAAGCAGGAGCCCTCGGGCGATCCGTCGGCCCGCGGACGCTCATGGCCCATACAGGAAGCGGGAGGTTCCAATGATCGAAGGCAAGCTGAAACTAACTACCGTGGAAGGCAGCGGAAGACAATTTGTCGCTGAAACAAAGTCAGGCCACACCGTCGTGATGGATGACGCCCAGGGACAAACCGGTCCCAAACCCATTGAATTGGCCCTGCTGGCGCTCGGCGGGTGCACGGCGTTTGACGTGATTGGAATTCTGCGGAAGATGCGGCAGGCAGTCACGGGCTATGACGTGGAAGTGCGAGCCGAGCAGCGCGAGGAACCGCCGAATTACTTCACCCGCGTCGAAATCAAGCATCGTCTGAGCGGCCAGATTGATCCCGAGGCTGTCCGGCGGGCGATCGAGCTCTCCGAAACGAAGTATTGCTCGGTCGGCGCAATGATCTCAAAGACGGCCAAGATCGACTCGACCTTTGAGATAGTCCCCGAGTCGTCAACCCCCAAAGTGACCGAGGTAATTCGATGAAGCGATTCGGCATCGTTTTTGTGGTATGGCTGTTCATGAGCGCCAGCGGCAGCCCTGCGCAGGCGCCGCAGGAACAAATCCCGCCTGCCAGCCCTGACGCAGCGGGAACGCTCACTCTGAAGGAAGCGGTCAACCTCGCGCTGAAACACAATCCATCGATCCAGGCGGCGGACGCTTACGCCGACGCCGTGCGCCGAGGCATGTCGATCGCGGCGTCGGGCCGGTATCCGCGCCTCGATTTTTCCGAAGGGGTCGAGCGCGGAAATAATCCCGTGTACGTTTTCAGCAGCCTTCTGACCGAGCGGCGGTTTACGCAGCAAAATTTCACGCTCAGCGCGCTGAACTTCCCAACGCCCATAGACAACTTCCGCACGCAATTTGCTGCGAGCGCGCCCTTATACGACGCTGGCCAAACGGTACGCCGGGTGCGCGACGCGCGGCTGGACGCGCAAGGCGCTGAGCGCGCGCTCCAGCGCACCAGCCAGGAAATCATTTTCAGTGTTATCCAGTCTTATACAGACGAATTACTGGCGCGGGAAAGTGTGCGGGTGGCCGAGGCGGCAGTGAGATCGACCGGAGAAGACCTGGCGCGCGCCCAGTCACGGCAGGAGCAGGGCCAGGCGCTGCTTTCGGACGTCCTCCTGGCCAAGGTGCAACTGGCGCAAGCGCAGGAAGAGTTGATCCGCGCCCACAACAGCGAAGCGATCGCACAAGCGGCCCTCAACGTCGCGATGGGTGCTCCCGAAGACTCGCCTCACCGGGTGGAGGGCGCGCTGGCCGAAACCACGTTTGAGGCGGGCATATTGGAAGAGCGTCAAAAGCGAGCGCTCGCCGCCCGCCCGGACTATCAGCAAACACTCATCGGCAGAGAAAAGGCCGCGAACGGCATCAGCCAAGCGCGCGCTGAATTTCTTCCTACGCTCAACACGTTCGCCACTTGGGAAGTAGACAGCCAGACCTTCGCGGCGCGCGGCGGCAACGACTGGATTGCGGGAGCCTCGTTGAATTTCAACCTCTTTGACGGCGGAGCGCGCCGGGCGCGCGTCGGGCAGGCGCGTGCGCGGGAACGCCAGGCGGAAGCCGTCGCTGCCCAGATGGCTTCAGCGATTCGGCTCCAGGTGCGCGAGGCGTTTCTGAATCTCGATGCGGCTCGCCAGCGAGTAGAGGTTTCGCGCCAGTCGGCGGACCAAGCGCAGGAAAGTTTGAGAATTTTACAGGACCGCTACGAAGCCAGTTTGGCCACTATTACGGACGTGCTGGGAGCCGAGACGGCACACGATCGCGCCCAGCGGGATTATCTGAATGCGGTGTTTGATTACCGGATCTCCTATGCCGCGCTGGAGCTGGCCACAGGCGAGCTTTCGGCTGACTCGCAGGCAGTGGTTCAACAGTAGCAGGAATCGTGACGCGGAGTTTGAAACATGATTACAGAACGGACAAACGCTCTCTTTCTCGTGGTGGCGGCAACTATCGGGCTGGCCGCGTGCGGTTCCACGCCAAAGGTGGGAAAGCGGACGGAAGCGACAATCGCCGGAGTCGATATTGCAACAGTCCACCTGGAAGCTCTGCCAGAGACTTATGAGGCGGTGGGCACGGTGCGCTCCGCGACCACCAGTGTGCTGGGCGCGCAGATCTCGGGCACGGTGCGTGAAATCAGGGTGAAGCCGGGCGACCGCGTGAAGCGCGGGCAAGTTCTGGCTTTGCTGGATGACCGCAGCCAGCGCGCCCAGCTTGCGGCGGCAAAGGCAGGTGTGGAAGAAGCAGAATTCGGACTTGCCGAGACTGAGCAGACGCTCGAAGCCGCTGCCGCAGAGCGAAAGCTGGCAGAGGTGACGTACAAACGCTATCAAGAATTGCTCGCCAAAAACTCCGTGACCCGCCAGGAATTTGATGGCGCCGAGGCTCGTTACAAGTCCGCCCTGGCGAATGAAGCAGCGATCGGGGCAAAAAAGAAGGCAGTGGAAGCGCGAGGCCAGGAGGCGCAGTCGCAGCATGAGTCGGCGCAAACGCTCTTCAGCTATGCGAGCATCGTTTCACCGATCGATGGCGTTGTGACGTCGAAGCCTGTGGACGCCGGCACCTTGGTGATGCCTGGGACTCCACTGCTGACCGTCGAAGACACCGCGCACTTCCGGTTAGAAGCGACCGTCCCGCAAGAACTGCTTTCCAAAATTCGCCTGGGGCAGAGGGCGCCCGTTTGGACGGAGGGAGGGCAGTTTGATGGAGAGGTGATCGAGATCGTGCCCGCCGCCGACCCCGCCAGCCGAACGTTTGTGGTGAAGGTCGCGTTGCCGGCGGCCTGTGCGTGCCAGTCAGGCGAGTACGGGAAAGCGAGCTTCGCTACAGGAGAGGTCAAAGCGCTAACCATTCCTCGCTCCGCAGTCGTGGAGCGCGGGCAACTGCAAGGTGTTTACGTCGTGAGCCCGCAAGGCACGGTGGAGTACCGTTTGATTACAACCGGCAAGCGTTTCGACGAGCAGACCGAGATCCTTTCCGGCCTCGGGGAGGGCGAGCGCGTGGCCACCTCTCGCCTTGACCAACTCAGGGATGGAACCCGCGTGGAGTCACAATGAGGACAAATGAAACGGGCTTCGCCGGCCGCGTGGCCCATTACTTCATCAATTCAAAGCTGACTCCGCTCTTTATTGTGTTTGCGGTCTTACTTGGTGCTTTTGCGGTGCTTGAGACGCCGCGCGAGGAAGAGCCGCAGATCATCGTCCCCATGATGGACGTGTTCGTGGAGATGCCGGGCGCAACGGCGAAGGAAGTCGAAGAGCGCGTCACGACGCCGATGGAGAAGTTGATTTGGGAAATTCCCGGCGTCGAGTACGTCTATTCAACCACCCGTCCCGGCCTGAGCATGGCGGTGGTGCGGTATAAGGTGGGCGAGAAAGAAGAAGACTCCATCGTCAAGCTCTACAACAAACTCTACTCGCATTTCGATTTGATTCCGCCCGGAGCTTCGAAGCCCTTGATCAAGCCGCGGTCGATTGACGATGTGCCCATCGTGGCGCTGACCCTGTGGAGTTCGCCCCGATCTGATCGGGGCGAGCGCTACGACGGGTACACGCTGCGACGCGTGGCCGCCCAAATTGAGGGCGAGATCAAGAACATCGACGACGTTTCGCTCACTCAGATCATCGGCGGAGAGCGACGGCAAATCCGCGTGTTGCTGGACCCGGTGAAGATGGCGGCGCTGAGCGTGGCGCCAGCGACGATCGTGCCCGCCGTCGAGCGGGCCAACCAGCGGCTCGAAGCAGGCGAGTTCGCCGCTGCCAATCAGGAATACGCCGTCCAGACAGGGGACTTCCTGCGCTCCAGCGAGGATGTCGGCGCAGTGGTGGTGGGTGTCTCGGCCGGCCATCCGGTCTACCTGCGCGACGTGGCCTCGATTCAGGACGGGCCGGAAGAGCCGGCCAATTACGTTTTGTTCGGTTACGGAGAACACGCCGCAGGGCCGAACGATTTGAAATCTCAGATTTCAAATTTGAAATTTCAAAGTGAATTTCCCGCCGTCACGATTGCCGTCTCCAAGCGCAAGGGCAAAAACGCCGTGGTGGTGGCCGATCGAGTGCTCGAGAAGGTCGAGACGCTGAAGGGCAGAGTGATTCCGTCCGGCGTTCAAGTCACCGTTACGCGCAACTACGGCGACACGGCGCAGGAAAAATCCAATGAGCTGCTGAAGCACCTCTTGCTCGCCACGCTGTCGGTGACCGCTCTCATCGCGTTGGCGCTGGGTTGGCGGTCGTCCATCGTGGTGTTAGCAGCGGTGCCGGTGACGCTCGCCCTGACTTTGTTCATCTATTTCGTTTTTGGTTACACCCTCAACCGCGTCACGCTGTTCGCGCTGATTTTCTCCATCGGCATTCTGGTGGACGACGCCATCGTCGTGGTTGAGAACATCACGAGACACTTCCATTTGCCCGAGAACAAAGGCCGGCCGCTGGCGGAGGTCGCTGTCGAAGCCGTGGATGAAGTCGGGAATCCGACTACTCTCGCCACCTGGGCGGTAATTGCGGCCATTTTGCCCATGGCGTTTGTGGGCGGGTTGATGGGGCCGTACATGCGGCCCATTCCGGTGGGCGCGTCGCTGGCCATGCTGTTCTCACTTTTCATTGCCTTCGTCGTGTCGCCCTGGGCGGGGCTGCGGATGCTGGCGGGCGCCAAGACATCGTACGACGGGACCGACGAAGGCCGCGAAGGCTGGACCACCCGGCTCTACCGACGCGTCATGACGCCGCTGCTCTTGAATTCCGCCAGACGCTGGGCATTTCTCGGCGGCGTAGTGGTGTTGTTGGTGGCCGCGTTGATGCTTCCGGTGCTGAAAATTGTGCGCGTCAAAATGCTGCCCTTCGATAACAAGAGCGAGATGCAAGTAATCATCGACATGCCCGATGGGACGACGCTCGAGCAGACCACACGCGTGGCACAGGAAGTCGCGCGGCGGATCGCGCAAGAGCCGGAAGTGCTCAATTACCAGGTCTACGCGGGCACCTCCGGGCCGTACAACTTCAACGGCCTGGTGAGGCACTACTTCCTTCGCCAGGGCGCGAATCGCGCTGACATCCAAGTGAATTTAATTGGCAAGAAGGAGCGCACCGCGCAGAGCCACGATATCGCCAAGCGATTCCGACTGGCCATCGATCCCATCGGGGAGAAATACGGCGCGCGGCTCAAGGTGGCCGAGATCCCGCCCGGCCCGCCGGTGATCCAGACCCTGGTGGCTGAGGTCTACGGGCCGGATTACGGGCAGCAGATCGAGGTGGCACGGCAGATTCGTGACAAATTCAAGGAGACCCCGGGCGTGGTGGATGTCGATTGGATGGTAGAGGACCCCGAGACCGAATTTCGCTTTGTGGTGGACAAGGAGAAGGCGGCGCTGAATGGCATCGACGCGGCGCAGGTGGCCCAAACGCTCCGCTTGGCGCTCAGCGGCGCGGTGGTCGGACTCGCGCACCAACCGCAGGAGAAGGAAGACGTCGATATTCTGCTGCGCTTGCCTCGCGCCCAGCGCGCCAGCGTCTCCGACCTCGGCGCCATTCGTCTGGTCTCCGCAACTGGCGCCATGGTCCCGCTCAGCGAGCTGACTCGGGTGGAACGCGGCACGATCGAGACGAGCATTTATCACAAAAATCTGAAGCGCGTGGTTTATGTGACGGGCGACGTGGCGGGCCGCGAGGAGAGCCCCGTCTACGCCATCCAGAAGCTCTCGCACGAACTCGACTCGCTGCGCGCTCCCGGCGGGTATTCCATCGAGCGCTACGCCACCCACCTGCCCTTCACTACGGACCGCATCACCATGAAATGGGACGGCGAATGGCAGATCACCTACGAAGTCTTTCGCGATCTCGGCTTCGCCTTCGCCGTGGTGCTGGTGTTGATTTATGTGATCGTGGTCGCCTGGTTCCAATCGTTTCGGGTGCCGCTGGTAATCATGGCGCCGATCCCGCTCACTATGGTCGGCATTCTGCCGGCGCACGCCTTGTTCGGCGCGTTTTTCACCGCCACTTCTATCATCGGCTTCATTGCCGGCGCGGGCATCATCGTGCGAAATTCCATCATCCTGGTCGATTTCATCGAGCTGCGCCGCCGCCAAGGAGTGCCTCTCGAAGAAGCCGTAGTGGACGCCGGCGCCGTGCGCTTTCGCCCTATGCTGCTGACCGCGGCCGCCGTGGTGGTGGGCGCGTTCGTGATTCTGTTTGATCCGATTTTCCAGGGCCTGGCGATCTCGCTGATGGCGGGCGAGGTGGCTTCCACGCTGCTGTCGCGCCTCGCGGTGCCGGTGCTTTATTACTTGCACGCCAGGAACGAGGAGAAAAGTCCGGTCGGCGCGCCGGTTTCAGTCGGATAGCTGGAAAGACAGCGGCAAGTGGCACCTTATTTTCGATTGACGATTGTCGATTGCCGATTAAGGGGATGAACATTTCTTTGTTTCTCGATCGTCAATCGACAATCGAAAATCGGCAATCCGTTGCTTGCCACATGCCACTGTTCGAAGAGGAGGCACGACCATGATCTACAAGGTGGAATCGACAAAAACTCTCGGCGAGGTGACGCGCGCGCTCGAAGCCGCAGCGCAAAGGCACAAGTTCGGCGTAATCGCGGTTCACGACCTCAAAGCCAAGCTTAAGGAAAAAGGAGTGGACTTTGAGCCGGAGTGCCTCATCTACGAGCTGTGCAATCCGCAGCAGGCCAAGAAAGCGCTAGAAGGGAACCTCGACGTCTCGACCGCTCTCCCCTGCCGTATTTCCGTGTACAAGACGGCTGATCAGGTGGTGCTGTCAACCATTCGGCCTACGGCACAGATCGGGATGTTCAACGTTCCGGAACTCCAGACCGTAGCAGAGGAAGTTGAGAAAACAATTCTCGCAATCATGAATGAAAGTGCATGAAGACAGTGGCCAGTGGCATGTGATTTTCGATTGCCGATTGTCGATTTAAGCGGATGAAGATTTCTCTGTTTCTCAATCGTCAATCGGCAATCGAAAATCGGCAATTCGGTGCTTGCCACATGCCACTCGCCACTTGCCACAATTTCTCATGAGAAGGAAATGAACATGGATCTAAATCGCTGGCTTCGATTGATTGCGGGCTTGTTCGTTATGGCCTCGCTGGCTTTGGGCTACTGGGTGAGTCCATATTGGTATTTGTTTACGGCATTCGTCGGCCTGAACCTGTTTCAGTCCGCCTTCACCAACTGGTGCCCGATGATGACGTTCCTTCGCAAGTTGGGCGCAAAGCCGTAGCGGCTGGTGGGGTGTGTGCCGAGTCCAAACGCGGAGACACCGCAGGCTCGCTTCGGTTGTTTGCGGACAATGTAGCCCGCCGAAGGTGCGGGCCCTGGGTTTACCGCGTCCAAGAGTCTGGTGCCGAAGAGAGGACTCCGTCCATGGGTGCTCCTCTTTTCTCCGTTTTTATCCTCAAACGTAAGCCTCTGAGACACAAGAGGAAACAGCACCTGTTTTTCGGCACCTTGAGTTTTGCGGTTAATTTCGACGAATCTGAGCTTCCAATGACCCTGAAAAATGGTAGGAAATGGTAGGACGGAAATGGCTCCGAACGGTGAAAACACAATGCCGCTCGTTGGAAGGTCTCGTCCTAATTTGGATTCTACTACGACTCTCGCTTGTGCGCTGGCGACCCGCCCTCAACTGTTTTGGGGAGCCACTGTTTTGTAAGCCACTGTTTTGTTGACGCAGGGCAACGCTTCGATTATTCTCTACGCCGCTTTTTCGAATCCCCAGATTTCACAGATTGCACGGATGAAACAGGAGCGGCGGCAATTCTTGCGGGCGATTGGCGGCGGGGCGGCCATCACGCTCAGCGCGTCGGCACACGCTCTAGGGCGGACGCACATTCTGAGCCTGTCGGGAAGCGGCCCGCCGGCTCCGCCCCTCGGGGGCCACGACCGGCTAGAGCCGGAGTGGTACAAAAGGAAAATTGCCCAAGTCCAGGAGCAGATGGCCAAGCGCAAGCTGGACGCGCTGCTGCTCATGAGTCCCCACAACGTGATTTACACCACGGGCTATTTTCATCTCTCCACCGAGCGACCGCTGGCCGCGCTCATTCCGAAGACCGGCGATCCGGCGCTCTTTATTCCTGAGCTGGAAGCGGACCAGGTGAGGCTCTGGTGGGTGAAGGATTACGAATCGTATTTTGATTTTCCCGGCCCCGTGAACCGCGTGCGGTGGATTTTCGAGCGGTTGGCGAAACGCGGCTTGGGAAGCGGCCGGATCGGCATTGAGGAGCCCACACCCAGCCGGTTGAAACAGATGAAGGCCGGCGCGCCGCACGCGACCCTCGCAGTGGCCGGCGACCTGATCGAGCACCTTCGCTGGGTGAAGGACGAAGACGAAATCGCCATGATGCGGCGCTCGATGGAATTCGCCGATTTCACGGTGCAAGCGGGCCGCGATTTTGTGGCTCGAAACGGCGCCGTGACGGAAGACCAAATCCTGAAGGTCACCGCCGACGCCGTGGCGGAGAAGATGTCGCGCGAGCTTCGCGACGTGGTGGGTGTTGGCATCGAGCCGCCGTTCGGCGGCCTCGTGCCCTTCGGCAAGCGCTCGGCCTTTCCGCACGCCGTCCCCAGCCAGGAGCGCCTGGCCAAGGGCGACGCGCTGATCTTGAGTTTTGGGGCGCAAGTGGGCGGTTACAATGTAGAATGCGAGCGCTCGTTTTCGGTGGGCAAGCCGACGGACTACGCTCGCCGCCTGTTCGAGGCCATGCTCGCGGCCCACGACGAAGGTGCGCGCAACCTGAAGGAAGGCGCGGTGGCCGAGGACGTCGACCGAAAGAGCCTGGACCAGATTCGCCAAGCCGGCTTCGGCCAATTCCTTCGCCATCGGACCGGGCACGGGATCGGCCTCGAGGGCCACGAATCACCCTGGATCGCCGAAGGCGACAAAACGGTGCTTCGCCAGGGCATGACGTTCAGTTGTGAGCCCGGCGTCTACGATCCGGATTTCGGCGGCTTTCGCCACTCCGATACGGTTGTGGTGCGCAAAGACGGGGGCGAAATTCTGAATCACTATCCGACGAGACTGGACGAAATGGTGATTGACATTTAAGATGGATACATAGAGGAGGTTCGAGGGGGAAGAGTGTAACGGCGGGTTCAGCCCGCCACCTCAGGCCGCGTTGACTTTCAGCGCCCCGGCGTAGTGGCGGGTTTACCCCGCCATCCTAACGGCCGCGTTGACTTTCAGCGGCTTCTTGAGGTAAGTTCCCGAAGCGGGCTCGGCTTCGACCTCCGTCTCAAATGGCTGCTGAATCCAGCGTCGTCGAGGTGACTCTCGAGAGCAACCTGAATGAAGTGGAGGTCGCGGACGAGATTACGCGCCGGGTGTCGTCCACCGCAGGGTTCGACGAGGACGACCAGCAGAAGATCGAGATGGCGGTGCACGAATCGGTCATCAATGCGATCTTCCACGGCAACAAGAACGACGCGACCAAGCGCCTTTTCTTGCGTTTTCAGATTCTTCCCGACCGGCTCGAGATTCACGTGCGCGATCAGGGAGCCGGTTTTGATGTGAGTGCCGTCGCCGATCCGCTGGCCAACGAGAACCTGTTGAAGGTCTCCGGCCGGGGGATTTTTTTGATACGCGCATTCATGGATGAGCTTCGAGTGAACGTCCAGCCTGGGGCGGGCACCGAAGTCACGATGATCAAAAAGACCAACACGAATATGAAGCCCTATCAAGGAGGAACTCACCGTGAGCATGAAGGCCACAATACGACAAGTTGATTCCGTCACCGTCATCGACGTGAGCGGGAGAATTACGCTGGGGGAGGGATGCGTCCAACTGCGTCAGTTGATTCGCGAGGAGCTCGCCAAAGGCAACAAGCATATGCTGGTGAACCTGGCCGAAGTCACTTACATCGATAGCTCGGGCATCGGCGAGCTGGTGAGCGCTTTTACGGCGGTCTCCAACCAGGGCGGCCAATTGAAGCTGCTCAAACTCACCAAGAAGGTCCACGACCTTTTGCAGATTACGAAGCTTTACACCGTGTTCGATGTCCACGACGACGAAACCAAGGCGATCTCCAGCTTTGCCAAGGCCGCCCAAGCTTGAGCCCGCGCCTTTTGAGTTCATTCGACCCGCTCGCCGGACCGGCGTTCTCGACGTTTTCGGCGAGGCAGCCCGAGTGATTTTCGATTGACGATTGTCGATTGCCGGTTAGCAAGGCCGAGCACTTCACTTGGTGTCATTTGGAAGTCGAAAATCGGCAATCAATCGGGGGTGAAGTGATAGGCAACTCGGAAGACCCTGATTCCTCACACCGAACTCCTCATTTGGTTCCGAATTAAAAACGGGTATAATAGGCAGGACGCTACTCCACGACCCTGGATGTTCGCGCGCTGAAAAACGATGACGAAGACGCTCTATTATTTTCGACCGTCGCCGGTGGCCAACGCCCTCCGAAGGTTGCCGTCCTCCTATAAGCTGATTCCCCTCGATCGCGACAAGGATGGCGATCTCGCCTGGCAGTCGCCGGCCGTCGTCATCGCGGATGGGGCGCTGGATGATCCGCGGCGGCTCGAACATCTGCTCCCCAAAGCAGGCAGCCTGCGCGTGATTTACCTGTCGGATGGAAAATCTATCCGGCGCCCCGGCGCGGCCTTGGACGACCGCATCTTCGCGGTGCTCTCTCACCGCGCTTCGCGTTTTGCCCTGCTCAAAACCGTCGAAAAGGCTTTCGAGCACCTGCGCGCCGAGGTCGAACACGAACAGACCCGCCAACAACTCCGCCTGGCCGCCTCGGAACTCGAAACCGTCAACAAGATCGGCATGGCGCTCTCCACCGAGCGCAATACCGACGCGCTGCTGGAGCTGATTCTGACCAAGAGCCGCGAAATCACCGCCTCCGACGCGGGATCACTTTATCTCTGCGAAGAGGAAGCCGGCGGCGGCAAACACCTGGTCTTCAAACTCACGCAGAGCGACAGCCACTCGGTGCCTTTCCGCCAGTTCACGTTGCCCATCGACACCACCAGCATCGCCGGCTATGCCGCGGCGACGGGCGAAGTCCTGAACATTCAAGACGCCTACCGCATCCGCAAACATCCTTTTCGCTTGAACCGCGACTTCGACCAGAAATTCGGCTACCGCACCAAGTCGATGCTGGTCGTGCCGATGAAGAACCAGAAGGACGAGGTGATCGGCGTCGTCCAACTGATTAATGCCAAGAAGGATTCTGCCGCGAAACTGACCTCTCCCAAACGAGTTCAGGAAGAAGTGATTCCGTTTTCGCGGCGCAGCCAGGAACTGGCTTCCTCACTGGCCAGCCAGGCGGCGGTGGCGCTCGAAAACAACCTGCTCTATCGCGACATCCAAAGGCTGTTCGAAGGCTTTGTGAAGGCGTCAGTGACCGCGATTGAGTCTCGCGACCCGACCACCTTCGGGCACTCCGAGCGCGTGGCCAAGCTGACCGTGGGACTGGCAGAGGCCGTCGATCGCTCCGATAGCGGGCCTTACAAAGACATCCGTTTTTCGCGGCAGGAAATTCAGGAGCTTCGCTACGCCTCGCTGTTGCACGATTTCGGCAAAGTCGGCGTGCGCGAGGATGTGCTGGTGAAAGCCAAGAAGCTCTATCCCGAGCAGATGGAGCTCATCAAGAAACGCTTTCTGTACATCAAGAAAGTGGTGGAATCCGAGGGCCTGCGAAAGAAGCTGGACTATGTGCTTCGCCACGGAAACCAGAACTACGAAGAGCTCTTTGCCACCATCGACGCTGAGTTCGGGAACGAGGAAGCGCGGCTGGACGATTTCTTGCAGAATATCCTCCAGGCCAACGAGCCGACCGTCCTGCCCGAGAAGACTTCGGAAAAACTGGCGGAAGTGGCGGGCTGGACTTTTGAGAACCCCGGCGGCCCTTCGGAGCCGCTGGTCACGCCGGACGAGCTGAAATTTTTGTCCATCCCCAAGGGCAGTCTCGACCCCGACGAGCGACTGCAAATCGAATCGCACGTCATCCACAGCTTCCGCTTCCTGAGCCAGATTCCCTGGACCAAGGAGCTGAAGAATATCCCCCTCATCGCCAAGGCGCACCACGAGAAACTGGACGGCAGCGGCTATCCCTATCACATGAAAGCCGAAGAAATTCCCTTTCAGTCCAAGATTATGACCATTTCGGATATATTCGATGCCCTCACGGCGCGCGACCGCCCCTATAAGCGTGCCGTCCCCGTCGAGCGCGCCCTCGATATCATCGGGCAGGAAGTGAAGTCTCAGCTCCTCGATCCTGTCCTCTTCCACCTTTTCGTTGAAGCTAAAGTTTTCCAAATGACGGCGAAGGATTAGGCCGTCGTCCGATGTTCGTTGTCGCAGAATAGATTCTTTGAGGCAGCCGCCAGTTATAATTGTTTTCGGGCACCCCAAACCGCGCCACCACAAGCAATGTCAGTGCGCTTGCGGGTCTGATTAGCTTGTGCGATGCTACGAAGGTGCCACGAGGATGAACGATGCGCAACACCTATCATGCAGTACTCCGAGGGAATCGGCTCGAATGGAGCGAGGAGGTGCCCGACCGCCTGGTGGGGGATGGGCCACTTCGGGTAAGCGTAACCATCCTCGAGACCAGTGCGAGTCAGGGGCAGCGTATGGCCGAGGCGCTGGCCGAACTGGCGAGATTGAATGCCGCAACCGACATCACAGATCCGGCGGCTTGGGAGCGCCAGCAGCGCCAGGACCGACCGTTGCCGGGTAGAGATTCGTGACACTGATTGATAGCAACATCATCATCTATGCGTCCAGGCCTGAGCACGCGATGCTCAGAGAATTTATCGCAAAAAATTCTCCAGTGGTTTCGGCGGTGAGCTTCGTTGAGGTTCTTGGATATCCGCGGATCAGCGACGAGGAGCGCCAGCATTTCGAAGCATTCTTCGCTGCCGCCACAATTCTTCCAATCTCTGATGCAGTGCTCCATGAAGCAGTGCGACTGCGCCAGCAAAGAAAGATGGCACTTGGTGATGCTCTGACGGCAGCGACGGCATTGGTTCACGGCCTCACCCTGGTCACGCGCAACACCGGTGACTTTGAATGGGTCGAGGGGCTTTCGCTCCACAATCCCTTCCAGCCATAAGCTTCGCGACACGACCGCGAAAGAATAGTCCGTTGGCATGCCGTTGCCTAACCTGTTCTTCCATGCAACAAATTTGAATTACCTGCAAGGGCGCCGTCCGCGTCGAGCGCGCCCTCGATATCATCGGGCAGGAAGTGAAGTCGCAGCTTCTCGACCCCGTCCTCTTCCACCTCTTCGTTGAAGCCAAAGTTTTCCAAATGACGGCGAAAGAATGGCCTTATGGTTCTCCTTCCAGTCCATGCGTCAGCATCACGCGGCGCGCATGGCGAACCTGGTAGACTTTCGCCTTTTCGCGGTCACCGAGCGGCGCGGCCGTCGCTTGGGAGGCTGCCGTAGAAATTGTGCGGCCGGCGCGGCTCGACGCGGCCGCCCCAAGTCTCGCGCAGATGATTGGGGGCGGAATAATGCGATCGGCAAACGTGGAAGATCGCCCTGATCCATCGGGGCGCCGGTCTGCCTTGTCACTTGGGGTGGGCGTGCGGCGGGGCGGATTCCAGGGTGGCGATGCCAGAGAGTGTGACGGGCTCGCGGTCGGGAAATTGAGCGATCAGAGACAGGCTGCCGCCCAAGGCTTCGACGGCCCGGCGCAGGGTTGAGATGTGCATGTCGGTGCGCTTCTCGATATTCGAGATTTGTTTCTGCGCGATGCCGAGGGTCCGGGCCATCCGAGCCTGCGTCAGCTTGCGCGCCCGGCGCAGCTCTTCGAGCGTCATTTCCTCTGCTATCAGTGCGGCGGCGCGCGCCTCGATTTTCTTGCGCCGAGCCGGGCTGAGCTTCCTGATAATTTCATTCACGTTTTCAACCATTGGCTGGGTCTTCTTCCATGAGCGTTTGAACTTCCTCGGCGCTGAGGCTTTTCCGTGCCCAGTGTCTCACATGAAAGACTCGGACGGTTCCCGTGGAAGGCCCCTTATGTCGGATCGAATAGTAAATCTTGTATTTGCGGTTGCGCCGCCCGTACAGCAAGACGCGTACTTCCTCTCCGAGGTCTTCAGACTCATCCGCGATCGGCGAACGGCTCGGCATCGCCTCCAGCGTTTGGATGGCGTCAATGATCCCATTGAACCATTCTTCGGCGCGTTCGAAGCTCCCCCGCCGCTTGATGTACGCGGCGATTTCGTCCAGGTCGTTGAAAGCCCGCGGTGCGATCTCAACGCGAAAAGCCATGTTGCTTCCGGAGTCTCCGCTCCGCCTGCTTCAGGGACATGCCTTCCCCGCGCTCAAACTCGTCCATGCCCTGGCGTATCGCCGCCACGGTTTCTGCGCGTTCCAATCGGTCGAGTAACGCCTGATAGCTCCCGGCATTCTGGACGATGAGTTCCGCCCGCCCGTTGACCGTCAAAACCATAGGCGTTTTTCTGTCTCGGAGTCGCCCGACGTAGCCCTTGAGGTTGCGTTGGAATTCCGTGACCGAACGAACTTCGCGAAGATCGATCATGAGCGTGCCTCCGCTTTAAACATGCTTTAAGCAGATAATTGCATGTTGCGGGAGAACTGTCAAGCGGCCAAAACCGTAGCGCTTTCCAGCGAGGAACCCGAGGGCCATTTTGCAGCCTATCCACGGTTGTGACGGTGGAATTTATGTGACTCTGCCAGCAGAAGTGGGCAGATGGCAGTGTTTTCTGGAGGGAGAAGGTCACATAACTTGCAGCGGGTCGGGGACGCAGTAGTAACTCTATGGGAGACTTTGCAGATTCTTCAGAAGTGGGTCACTCCGAACTGCATCGCATACCGGCCGTTCCTGATCGACGCGACCGGCACTAGGCGGTATGCCTGCCCGCCAGCGGCCTGCTCCCGGCAAGCTGACTACCATCAAAGTGGACTCATCCAGGCTGGGCCCCTATAGAAGGTCCAACTTCGCCGTTGGCCGTAAGAGGGCCGTTTAGGTTGCGGGACATCAGACGTTCGGGCGCGATGGCCTCCGCTTATCCTTGTGTCGCCACCACAACCACAGCGCGGGAGGGAGCAAACAAAGCATAGACAACCACTGGACATGGCGCGAGGCGGCTACGGCAGTTCGAAAGAAGGTGCTGTCCCCCATGAAGGCCACGGCGGCTGCGTCGTTGGCGTGCCGCGCCAAGGCCACCGCACCAACTGCGAAGTCATGGGAAACAGCGACAGAACCTTGAGCGGCCGTCCAGCTCACCGCGCAAGCCCCGAGCGCATACCAGCCGACTGCCAATCCGCCGCACGCCCAGGAACCGAAGCTCAACGCCCCCAGAGAGACAAGCCCAAGCGCGAGACCGCCAAACGTGAGAAGGCCGACAGCTATGCCACCCAAGCTGAACGGCGCGACCGCCAAAGCCCCGAGCGCGAAAATCAAGCCGATGGCTGAATCGCCGACCGCGATCCACGCTTTGACCGGTCCGCGTTCCAGCCCACCGCGAATCCGAATGTGAACCACGGGCCAGCCCAGCAGAAGGAGCCTGCTCCGATACTCAAAGAGCGGCTCGAATGCCGGCAGGTCACGACCTTTGTCGGTTTCCTGTTGGCGGAAGGTGCGCCGCCGCGCCATCCAGATATTCAGCGCGATAATGAATAGTCCGTAAGCAGTAAACAACGCAATGATTAGCCCCGCGAAGACGCTCGGGTAGTGTTGGATCAGGGGCCGTCCTCCCATCATCAGCGAAAGAGCGGCCAAGGCAAACACTGCCATGGTAGCGACTATAATGCGCCAGGCTTGGATAACAAACTCGCGCCGCTGAGGTCTTGCGTTGTCGCGATCCAAGAGGTACCAGAAGTACAAGCTGAAAAACGCGGCGATAGCTCCGAAAACGACTTTGACTAACCCCGCCAGCCCCGCTGACTTCACCGCCGCGCCACCTTTCGTGGCCGTTGCACCCACGGCGGCAGCTTTCGTGGCGGTTGTCATGGCGGGCAGCGCCGCTAAGACGCCGAGTGAAAACGCCTTCGTCGGCCCGCTGGCGTGCAGCGTTGTCTCGATAAACTTCTCCATGCGCTCGCCCAGCATGGTGCGCCCACGTGAGAGCCGTTGTTTGACCGTATCCTCGGAAAGTTCCAGCGCCTCCGCCACTTCGGCCACCGATTGTTCCTGTCGATAAAACAGGACCAGCGGTTCACGATACGTGGGCGGCAATCCTTCCAACACTCGCCAAAGGATGTCTTGCTCTTCCTTGCTGATCGCCTGCTCGGAGACGGGAGCGATGGTTTCTGCCACGGTCGTGGCTTCCTCAAAAGACGCTGGTGCGGCGATGGGATCACGCGCGGCGCGGCGATAAGACTCCTGAATCAGGTGGCGCGCGATGCCGCAGAGCCATTGCTTCAAGCGGCCGGTGTCCTTCAAGTTTTTGAGACTGTGCCAGGCAGCCAGAAACGTTTCCTGTGCCAAGTCCTCACTGCGAGCGACGTCGCCACAGGCACTGTAGGCAACCGCACAAACCAATCCCTGATACCGTTCCACGATTCGGCCAAATGCGTCGCGATCGCCTCCCAGGCAGCGATCCACTAATTGTGTATCACTGGCAAACTTGGTATGGGTCATGGTGCTCATTCTCCTCTCCACTTGCCAAGTCGTCCAGCGAAGAAAAAAGTGACGGAAAAGTTGAGCCAGAGTCAAACAGTCGGGATCGCGGCTAGGTGTTTTCATCCAAGTGGCTCCTCCAAGCCGGCGAAATTGGTTCCCTTGCAGGCCGGTGCTAGTGTAGTGCGTCATACATATCTTTACCTATTTCTGGCCTTCGGAGTATCATCCCGCCCGTCAAAACCGGGCGTCTGACGGAGGTCGCGAAATGTAAAGAAGCGTTGGACGCACTACACTAGCATCCTGACGCCTGCTCGCTGTAGATAACCACCAGCTCAGCGAGCCCCGCCAGGTCGTCAATAGCCTTCCTGGAATGGGAGATGGCCTGCATTCCTTTGGAGCTTGTAGCGCAGGGCCCGCACTTCGGCTCTGCGGCTATTCCATATGTTTGCCATGCTGTTTCCATACAACAACCGCGAGGCCGAAAGGGAAATGGAAAAGCCGCAAGGCTGGAGGGCGAGCCTTGCGCTACCAGTTCGTTTGTTCTTGCGGTTAGCCAAGCGGGAACGAACACGGACGTGGAAGACCTGGGACGCGGCGTGGTCCAACTTGCCCCTATTCGGGGAAGATTCTTTTTTCCCAAGTCCGGGGGTCGCGGTGCTGGTGGAGAACGGCGATAAGCTCCACGATTTCCGTGGTGACTCGAAAATACACGGAGTATGGAAACCGGCGCAGCAGAGCTCTCCGAACGTCGACTTTGATTTCTGGAAACTGAAATGGGCTCTTGATGACCCGTTGGAGGATGGAATCAAGCTCGCCGAGGAATTCGTCACCCAGTCCTCCCCGTCGCTCTTCATACCATGCCGTCGCATCGCTGACATCGAGTTCAGCTTGGGGCAGGATTGTGAAGCGTCGCATCACTGGGCGGATTGACGCCGGCGCAGCTTGGCGCGGAGTTCTTGGCGAAACTCGTCCCAGGATCTGCTGTCATGAGAACCGGCACGGCCCCCAAGTGTGCGCTGCTCGATCACTTCGAGATGCCAATCCGGTACGGCAACGGCCTCGGGCATGGCAGCGATGCGGTCCCAAAGCGACTCAACGTATTCGAGCTTTTCCTCGACGGTGAGATCGTCAAAGCCCAGCGGCGGATTTGACACGGTGTTCGCCATAAGATTCAGCGTGAGTATAACTCTTCGAGTTTCCGAATTTCTAAGGTATTCTCTTCCGCAGCGTTCTGTCGCAGCCGGCGCGCCGGAACTCGCCACACTTGCCGCCGGCCGTGGGATTGTCTGCCAATAGTCCGGCGGTAGGTCATCATCAGGGCTGCTCGCCCTGGCGACGCTCTCGCGCCTCACGTTTCAACTCATCGGCGAGCCTGGGCAGTGTCGCGTCGGTATGATCGGTGTAACGGCCAGCCTCCAGATCAGCCTCGGCTTCATCGAGCCCCGCCAATAACTCGAGTCGCGCCCGCTCGCCTTCCTCCCAGCGCGCCAGGGCATCACGCACGGCGTCCTCGGCGCTGGGGTAGCGACCGTTGGCGATGGCCTTGCTGATAAATGCTTCATGGTCAGGCGTGAGTTGCACTTCCATGGCCCTCAGCGTAATGCATGCAGGAAGCTCTGTCAAACAGAAGCTGGGACTCTCCAATCACTCTCCTGGCCGGCGCCGCGCACGCACACGCTCCGGCAATGGCATTTCAGATTGCACATTCGAGATTTGAGAATCAGGCAGATCGGGAGGGGAGCATGCCGCGGCCACGCAATCCGGGCAGCACTTCAACGCCACCGACCAAGACGAGCTAGTTCAGGGGTGGGGTGTCCGCGATAACAATCACGAATGTGATTCCGCGTCGTGCAGTTCTTTCAGTCGCCGGCTGGTTTCAATTTCCTACCCGACTTCCGCGCGTGTGTACTCGAACTAGGCTTCATGTTGCTGAAGGAACCGGTGGGCATCGACTCGATTGCCAAAGCCAAGCAGCAGTTGCACCTGCCACTCCATTAGCTCGCCGGAGCGGTAACCCTCCAGCGCAATCGCCCCCAGGGCGCGGCACGGAAGGGCCTTCCACTCGGCACGGAGTTCTTTGGCGATGTCTTCGGGCAGGTCCAGGGTAGCGTGCGGCTTCCCATTCACCTCCGTTTTTCTACACTTCAGCGCCGAAAACCTACACTTCACCGGATTTTCGTTGACAGGGCAGAATCAGAAATTGGAAAATTGAAGCTGGAAATTGGACGCGTTGTCAGCGGCGACGAATCAGAAGCGAGATTAGAGAATTCACGATTCGGAGAAAGCGGAAACCGGAGAGACGCACAAAACGGAAATTAGGAACCCGACACGGGCAGCGTTGGCGGGGCCGCCAGATTGCGCTCTCCCGTTAATTAATGCTGATGGCGAAATCGTATAAGTGCCCGTCCAGATATCGTCTAAAATTGCTTAAAACTGAATATCGATGGCTTGCAGGGGGATACCCCCCTATGTTTTTTGAAGGAACGAACCCAAGAAGTTCTTTAGAATCAACAAAAGTCTCTGGAACGAACCCGAGATTTGTGCACTTTTTGGTGAAATACGAACCCAAGAAGTCCTTTAGAATGAGTGGAGCTCGGGTTCGAACCCAAGGATTTGCAGAACGAACCCGACGCTTGAAGTTAGTGCCGAGTGACCGGCAACGAGTGACAAACGAAGCGCGCTGTGGGCTATTCTTTCTGGCGGATGAGAAATGCACCGGTGGTGAAATTCTGATGAACCGGATGCGGCGAGGAATTTCTGAATTATGACGCGACGCTTCTTCTTGGCGAGACTCTGCTTTTTAGCTGAAGCACTTTTTGCGCTGCTGGCTGGGGCGGTCGCGCCCGCACGCTTGCGGGCGCAGCAATTCGATCCTAGCCTTTTTTCCGGCTTGCATTGGCGGATGATTGGCCCCACGCGCGGCGGCCGGGCGATCACCGCGACCGGCGTGCGTGGCCAGCCTTCGACTTTCTATTTCGGCGCGGTGGGCGGCGGCGTCTGGAAAACGACCAACGCGGGCGAAACATGGACGCCGATCTTTGACCGCGAGCCCATCGCTTCCATCGGCGCGATGGCCGTCGCGCCTTCAGACCCGAACGTCATTTACGTGGGCTCGGGCGAAGCCGACATGCGCGAAGCCATTACTTACGGCAACGGGATGTACAAATCGACGGATGCCGGAAGCACGTGGACGCACATTGGACTGGAGGATAGTCAGCAGATCGGGCGCGTGCTGGTCGATCCGCAGAATGCCGACATTGTTTTTGCCGCCGCCTTGGGCCACGCTTACGCCCCGAATGCGCAGCGCGGCGTTTTCCGGTCCACCGATGGCGGCAAGAACTGGGAGCGCGTGCTCTTCAAGGACGAGAACACGGGCGCCATCGATCTCGGCTTCGACCCGCGCGATTCGCGCATCATTTACGCCTCGCTGTGGGCGACGCGGCGCCCGCCCTGGAACGTCTATCCGCCGTCGTACGGACCCGGCAGCGGCCTGTACAAATCCACGGATGGCGGCAACACGTGGGATCAGATTGCCGGCCACGGACTGCCTTCCGAGGGCCTGGGGCGGATCGGCATCGCGGTCGCGCCGACCGAGCCCGATCGCGTTTATCTCGTGGTGGACGCCAAGCAAGGCGGTGTTTATCGCTCCGACGATGCTGGCCAAAACTGGGTGCTTACCGATCCCGAGCCGCGCATCTGGGGACGCGGGTGGTATTTCGGCGCAATTACCGTCTACCCCAAAAATCCGGACATCGTCTACGTCTGCAACACCTCGACTTATCGTTCCGTTGACGGCGGCAAAAGCTTCGACGCCATCAAGGGCGCGCCCGGCGGCGACGACTATCACAGCCTGTGGATCGACCCCGACGATCCCAATCGGATGATCCTTTCGAGCGATCAAGGCGTCGTCATCAGCGTGGACGGAGCCAAGAGCTGGACGTCGTGGTACAACCAGCCAACTGCGCAGCTTTATCACGTGATCACGGACAACCGATTTCCCTATTGGGTTTACGGCGCGCAGCAGGACTCGGGCGCGGTGGGCGTGGTCAGCCGCAGCCACTGGGCAGGCATCAGCTTCCGCGATTGGCGTCCAGTGGGCGCGGGCGGCGAGAGCATGTACATTGCGCCTGACCCGCTCGATCCCAATATTCTTTACGGTGGAGGGTTCGGTGCCGGCGTTGTCCGCCACAACCTCACCACGGGCGAGACCCAGAACATCACGCCCTCGCTCGCGCATCCGGGCCACTATCGCAGCGCCTGGACGTTGCCGCTGGTCTTCTCGCCTCGCGACCCACACGAGCTTTACTTCGGCACCCAGGTCCTCTTCCGCACAAAGGACGGCGGGCAGTCCTGGCAAGTCCTCAGCCCTGACTTGACGCGTGAAGACCCAGGAGTGCCGCCCAACCTCGACGCCGCCACGGTTGCCGACGTCAATCCGGGCGATGGGAAGCGCCGCGGCGTGATTTTTGCAATCGCGCCATCGCCGCTGCGCGCCGGCGAGATCTGGATCGGCACTGACGACGGGCTCATTCAAGTGACTCGCGATGACGGCAAGACCTGGCGCAACGTCACGCCGCCGGAGCTGACGCCCTGGAGCAAGATTGGAATTCTGGAAGCGTCTCGCCACGACGCGAACACGGTTTACGCCGCGGTGGACCGGCATTGGCTCGATGATTTTCGCCCGCACATTTATCGCACGCGCGATGGCGGCAAGACGTGGCGGGAAATCACCGCGGGAATTCCGGCAGGCAGTTTTGTCAACGCGGTGCGCGAAGACCCGGTGCGCAAGGGGTTGCTATTCGCCGGCACCGAGACGGGCGTTTTCGTTTCATTTAACGACGGCGATGGCTGGCAGCCGCTACAGCTCAACTTGCCCAACGCTTCGGTGCGCGACTTGGTGATTCATGATGACGACCTGGTGATCGGCACCCACGGCCGTTCATTTTGGATTCTCGATGACATCACTCCGCTGCGCCAGTTGAACCCGGAAGTAGCCGCGGCTGAAGCGTGGCTCTTCCGGCCGCAAACCGCGGTGCGCGTTCGGCCCGCCGGATTCGAGGGCACGCCGCTGCCGCCGGAAACCCCTCAAGGAGAAAATCCGACCAACGGCGCCGTGATTGATTACTTTTTGAAATCACGGCCGAACACGCCGGTTACTCTGGAGATCACTGACAGCGAGGGGAAGCTGGTGCGGCGATATTCCAGCGGCGACAAGCCACCGCAGCTCGACCCAAAGAGAATCGACGTTCCTATGTACTGGATTCATCCTTCGACTCCGCTCTCGGCCGAAGCCGGGATGCACCGCTTTGTGTGGGACATGCATTACGCCGCCTCGACGGCCCAACAAAACCCGCGAGCGGCGTTCTTCGGCGGAGGTGGAGCCGGCCCGTGGGCGCCGCCGGGGCTTTATAGCGTGCGACTCGCGGCGGAGGGACATAGTCACACTCAGCCACTCGCCTTGAAACCGGACCCGCGCGTCAAGATGCCTCCAGCGGATCTCGTCAAGCAATTTACGCTGGCGCGGGCGATCAATGAGAACCAAGCGAAACTTCAAGACGCTTCGCGAGAGGCAAATCGTCTGCACGACCAATTGCACGGCCTCGTCGCGAAGCTGGGCGGGCAGCAGGCCTTGGCGGCGCAGGTTGAATCCCTCGACAAGAAGGTGATGACGGTGGCTGGCCCACCGAGCGCCAGCGGGTTCGGAGCGGAGGCGCCCGCCACTGCTCAGCCCACCCTCCGATCTGTCAGCGCGGCGTGGGGAGAGCTCGACCGCGCGGTGGAAAGCGCTGACGTGGCCCCAACCGTTGACGCGCTGACGGCTTTCGAGCACGATCGCCAGCTCACGCAAAAAGCATTGAACGCGTGGGCGGAGTTGAAGACCAAAGACGTTGCGCATGTGAACGAGTTGCTCCGCCAAGCGGGCCTGCCCGCGTTGACGTTGGAAAAGTAAAGGAGATTGTCGGAGTTGGGCACGAACCAAGCGGCCAGATTGCTGGCTCTGTCTGCCGATTCACGCAGGGAACGTCGCTCTCGAATTCCACGTCGCGAATGGGTGGCTTTTCTTGACAGAACTTTTTTCGAATGGCAAGATGAGAAACTGCAGCCGGAATAGATTTCATATCCGTTCAGCGGTGACCGTATCGGTTGCATCTTGCCGAAGTGGCGGAATTGGCAGACGCGCTACATTCAGGGTGTAGTTCCCGTCAGGGAGTGGAGGTTCGAGTCCTCTCTTCGGCACCAGAGTTCAAGAAATGCCAGCAAAAATGCGTTTTTTTTCACTCTAAGGAAGCCGTCCTACCACTTTCCTGCCACTTTTTCGGGGGTCTCCCCAAAAACACCCCGGAACTAAGTATTAATCCGGGGAAGGAGACCTCATGGCCAATCGTTCGGTTCAGCTTTACCTATACGCAGACCTCCCCGGAATCGGGTGGCGCTACTGCCGCGCTGTTTTCGGGGCGAACAAAACCCTTAAGCCCCACGTCCTGTTGCGACCTGACGGGACCGAGGAACTCCAGGCCGGGGCGTTCAGGACAAGCTCTTCGTCCACAGAACGGACTTAGAG
>Ga0208034_1000405_pt1 | contig 36276 bp, 32 predicted proteins | sample June2015DPH_8_10_FD_184699 | JGI IMG/M metagenome (GOLD analysis project Ga0208034, IMG submission 184699) | Peatland microbial communities from SPRUCE experiment site at the Marcell Experimental Forest, Minnesota, USA - June2015DPH_8_100... | ecosystem: Environmental > Terrestrial > Soil >...
CTGGTTCAAATTGAGCATTCGCCGAGGGTCCCGCCATGCCGGGCGCTTTGACGAAAAACGGCCATAACTGTGCTTATGGCAACTTGTGAAGGTACAGGCGGCTACAACTGCGGATTCCCTTGCCCAAAAACCCTTGCCATTCCGCTCAATGCAAACGATTGATTCTCAAGTGCTGGTTTGAGCAGATTCCGCTGCCCGGAATCAGATGGTTTTGGGCAACCTAGCGATGAAGTTGCTGGCTCTCCCCCCCCGGCGTTGAAAACCTCGATCGTCTTCACCCAGCGCGCCTGCGCCGAGCCATTCAGCTCGCCCAAGTAGCACAACGTGCGCTGGCGCGGCCCGTCCGGCGTCCGCACCGTTTCCACCAGAGACCAATACGTATGATCCTTGCCGTCTTTGTGCCGCGCGTGGCGCCGCAGAAACATTCTGGGGCGATGTTGTCATGCCGGACCACGCCCTTCAAGAGGGTAGGTCTGATTAGATAACGGCATCGGCTCCAAGCCCGGTAGACTTGGGTTGTCACGACCAAGGCAAGCCGGAAAAGGAGCCGAGCCATGAGTATTATCGGATGTGATGTGCATACACGCTACCAGGTTGTGGCGTGGATTGACGAGGAGACGGGAGAGATCAAGGTGCGCCGGCTGGAACACGCGGGTGAGGAAGTGGGGAAGTTTTACGCGCAGTTGCCGCGCGGGACGGTGGTGGGAATCGAAGCGACGTTCCCGGCGCTGTGGTTTGAGCGGCTGCTGGCGGAGCTGGGGCACGAGTTATGGGTAGGTGACGCGGCGCACATTCGGGCTAGCGAAGTACGCCTGCAGAAGACCGACGCGCGCGATGCTGAACATATTCTGGATCTGCTGCGCACGGGACGCTTCCCGCGCATCTGGGTGCCGTCGATGGAGGAACGTGATCTGCGGCAGTTGCTGGTGCACCGGATGAAGCTGGTGCGGGCGCGTACCCAGGTGAAGAATCAACTGCACGCGCTGGCGATCAGCCAGGGACTGTGTCGGAAAGGCAAGCTGTGGAGCGCCAAGGGACGTGCCGAGTTGGAAAAGCTGGCGCTGTTGCCGTGGGCGGCGCGGCGGCGGAAAGAGCTGCTGGAGTGGCTGGATCAGTTGGACGAGCAGGTGCGGGAGTTGGACCGGGCGGTGGAAGAAGCCGGGCGCGCGCGTCCCAATGTGGCGCTGTTGCGCACCCATCCGGGGGTGGGGACGGTGGCGGCCCTGGCCTACGTGCTGAGCGTCGGACCCGTCGCGCGCTTCCCCAGGAGCGGCAAGCTGGTGAGCTATTGGGGACTGAATCCGCGCGAGCACTCCAGCGGCGGCCACCAACGACTGGGCTCCATTAGTAAGCAAGGCAATACGATGATGTGTTGGCTGCTGGTGGAAGCCGCGCAGACCGCGGCGCGCCTCGATCCTCAGTTGCGCCGCACCTATCAACGCTTGAAGAGCCGGCGGTCGAGCGGGGTGGCGAAAGTAGCCATCGCCCGCCGCCTGGCGATCCGTTTGTACTGGATGCTGCGCACGCGCCACAACTACGCGCAGCTCGTTCACATGTCCGGTAGCCCGAGTAGCGCAGTGGTTCCGCCCCAGGCGGAATCGAAGCTCTGATTGGGCGCCGGGCCTCCCCGCACGACGGCGGCGAGGTCGTACGGTGAATCATGGCCCCGATGTCCGGGATCGCATAGATGAGTGGTGGAACCCCAGCGTTCCATCGTGAGATTCGACGAGGCGAGCCTTGGTCGGGATGAGCCAAAACGAATCACACAGTGTCCCTTCGGTAAGCCTGCTTAACTCAAGTATGTCGTCGTGGTAGCGTCAGTCTCATGCCCAGCGGGGGCAAGGAGGACGGACGATGGCCAACGAGATTCCTGACATTCCCCCTAACATGCAGAAGGTTTACCGACGCCTCCGGCGGTGGCGGAGTACGCACACGGGCCGGTTGCCGATTCCGGAGTCTTTGTGGGCGGCGGCGGCCGAACTGGCCCGCGCGCATGGGATTAATCCCACCGCGAAAGCTCTGCATCTGGAGTATGGCAAGCTGAAGCAATGGGTAGAAGCGGCGAGCGCGGTGGCGAAGAGACCGGTATCGAAGGCACCGGTAGCCCTTCGACAAGCGCAGGGTGGTAAGCGCCGTCAAACCACGTTCCCGCGCCGCGCACGGTCGGCACCGCCGACGTTTGTGGAGCTGATGGCACCGTCTCCCGGTAGTTTTCCGGGAGCGGTGGTGGAGCTGGAAGGGCCGCGGGGCCGGATGCGCATCGAGCTCAACGGTGTCGCCACCGCCGAGTTGGTCGCCCTGAGCCGGGCGTTGTGGAGCGGCGAGGCATGATCCAGGTCACCCCGCAGACCCGCATCCTGGTGGCGGTGGAAGCGGTGGATTTCCGCAACGGGATTGATGGCTTGGCGGGGGTGTGCCAGGAGCAGTTGCAGGCGGACCCTTTTTCGGGCCGACTGTTCGTGTTCCGCAACCGTCGGCGCACGGCGCTGAAGATATTGGCCTATGACGGCCGGGGATTTTGGTTGTGCCAGAAGCGGCTCTCGCGCGGGCGCTTCGGTTTCTGGCCAGTGAGCCTGACGGGAGTGACGAAAGCCCTGGAGGCGCACGAGTTTTACGTGCTGCTGGCGGGCGGGGATCCCACCTTGGCACCGGCAGCTCCCGTCTGGCGGCCGGTCAGCGTCCCCGGCTGAGGAAAAATGGCGCTGGGGGCTTGCGTTCTTATTTCGTCTCTGTTACGCTCGGGGGCATGGAAGGAGAGTTTCGCTACCGGGGCCGAATCGTTACTGCCGCGGAAGTGGAGTTCATCCGGCAGTTGATGGTGCAGCATCCGGGCGCCAACCGGCGGCAGCTCTCGCTGCGGTTGTGTGAGGCGTGGGGATGGAAACAGGCCAACGGCGCACTCCGCGACATGGTCTGCCGAGGACTGCTTTTGGAACTTGGGCGGGCCGGGCGCCTGGAGTTGCCGCCCGCCCGCCATGTGCACCGTAACCCCCTCGTCCGGCGCGCGACGGAGGGGGGAAAAGGCCCGGTCCCGCTCCTGCTGGATACCACTCCCCTGGAGACATCGCTGCGGGCGCTTCGGCCGTTGGAGTTTCAGCAAGTGCGGCGCACACCCGAGGAGCCCCTCTTCAACTACCTCGTCGCCCAGTATCATCCGCTCGGCTACACGCGGCCGGTCGGGGAACACCTCAAATATCTGGTCTCTGCTGCGGGTCGGGTGATTGCCTGCCTGACCTGGTCGTCGGCGCCGCGGCATCTGGGCGCCCGTGATCGCTTTATCGGCTGGTCGGCAGAGGCGCGGCGCCGCAATATCCGTTTTCTCGCCTACAATCCTCGCTATCTCATTTTGCCTTGGGTCCGCGTCCCGCATTTGGCGTCGCACGTTCTCGGTCAGATGGGGCGCAGAATCGCGGCAGACTGGGAACGGATCTACGGGCACCCCATCTATTTTCTCGAGACCTTCGTGGATCCGGAACGCTATCGCGGCACCTGCTATCGGGCGGCGAACTGGGTAGTGATGGGGCGAACAACGGGCCGGGGCAAGGACTGCCCGAACAAGCGGCCCAATCGGTCGATCAAAGAAGTGCTGGGGTATGCGCTCACGCCGCATTTTCGCCAATGGCTGGCGGAGGTGTAGGATGAAGCCGGGACGCGAGGTGATCGAGGTGAACCTGGAAGAGTGGCAAGCACTGCTGGAGCGGGCGCGCCAGGAGGCCCTGGACGAGGAGAGTTATGAGAAGCTCCAGGCCGCGCTGCGTGCCTTCCGTCATCTGACCGAGTTGATCGGCGAGAAGGATACGACGATCAGCCGGCTGCGGGCCGTGTTGGGGAAACCGAGCACGGAGAAGACGAGTAAAGTTCTGCAACAGGCCGGGCTGGAGCCCTCCGCAAAAAGTCATCCCACACCCGGCGGGAAGGGGAGCCCGGGCGAAAAGGTGAAACCCGGCCACGGACGGAACGGGGCGGCAGCGTATCAAGGTGCCGAGCGAATCAAAATCCCGCACGCTTCCCTGAAGCCAGGGGATCACTGTCCAGAATGTATGAAGGGGAAGGTTTACGTACGCAAGGAGCCCGCCTTGAGAATTCGGGTGGTGGGCCAAGCGCCGCTGGCGGCCACCGCTTACGAGCTGGAGAGCCTGCGCTGTAATCTGTGCGGAGAGGTTTTTGAGGCCGCCGCGCCGGAGGGCGTGGGGGAGAAGAAATACGACGAGAGCGCGGCGGCGATGATCGGGTTGCTGAAGTATGGCAGCGGCGTTCCGTTCTATCGGCTGGCGGGTCTGGAGGCGAGTTTGGGGATTCCCCTGCCGCCCGCGACGCAGTGGGAGATTGTCCAGGAAACGGCGGAAGTGTTCCAGCCCGCTTTCGCGGAATTAATCTGCCAAGCGGCACAGGGGGAAGTGTTCTACAACGACGATACGGCGATGAAGATTCTAGCGCTGGCGCGGGCCAGCCCGCACTCGGCCGGGGTGGAAGAAGAACCGTCGAGCTCGCGGGAGCGCACGGGGTTGTTCACTTCCGGGATTGTCTCCACCTGGCAGGGGCGGCGGATGGCGCTATTTTTCACCGGGCGGAGGCATGCGGGGGAGAATCTTGCCCGGGTGTTGGCACAGCGGGCCGCCGGGCTGGCTCCGCCCATCCAAATGTGCGACGCGTTGTCCCGCAACTTCCCCAAGCTGCCCAAGCCCCTGGAAATCATAGTGGGCAACTGTAATGCGCATTCCCGGCGCCGTTACGTCGACGTCGTGCCTAACTTTCCCGAGCCGTGCCGTTATGTGTTGGAAAGCTTGGGCAAGGTCTATGGCTATGACGCCCAGGCGGCGGAGCAAGGGTTATCGCCGGAGGAGCGACTGCGCTTTCACCAGGAGCACAGCGGCCCGATTATGGACGAACTGCACGCCTGGCTCCGCGCCCAGTTCGAGGAAAAGAAGGTGGAGCCCAACTCCGGGCTGGGATCAGCGATTACTTTCAGCCTGAAACATTGGAATCGCCTGACCCTCTTTCTCCATCAAGCCGGCGCCCCGTTGGACAACAACATTTGCGAAAGGGCCTTAAAGAAGGCGATTTGCCATCGAAAGAATTCGCTCTTCTATAAGACCGAGAACGGAGCGGAGGTGGGGGATCTGTTCATGAGTCTCATCCACACGTGCGATTTGAACGACGCCAATCCCTTTGACTATCTCATCGAACTGCAGAAACACGCCGTGGAGCTGGCGAAAAATCCTGCGGCGTGGATGCCGTGGAACTACCGCCAGACCCTCCAGCAAGCCACCGCTAACGAAGATTCCGCGTAGGCCCCCGCCCGAAGTAGAATATCTCCCGCCTGGCCGGAAAGGATAGCTTACGGCCGCCATCAATCATTACTCGAAAGCGCCCGCAAAACGGCCTTCTGAGAACGCCAGCTCGCAAAGGTTTATGGCCAACACGCACACTCACAAAAATGTTCCGCGCCGGTCACTACATTGGCTACCAGGGCGTTGGGGAGGAAACTGCGACGGACATTGTTGAACTCGCGAAGACAATGCTTCTGCATCGGAAGAGTTCTCGCATTCGAAAAAAGATGAACGGCCCTGAGTGTGGCAAGCTCCTGGACGCGCTGCAAACGCTTCATTTGGTGCCTGGTTTCTAGGTGTGAGGTACCTCTCTCCAAACAAGTCAGCCGCAAGAAAGAAGCTTCGTATATGAAGGTGTCTGCCGATGTTTTTGAGGCATTTATGGACTGTGCCACCAAGTGCTGGTTGCGGGCCGTTGGTGAACCAACTTCCGGCAACGCGTATGCAGAATGGGTTAATTCGCAAAAGGAATCCTATCGCGCTGATGCCGCCAAACGATTGATGGCAGACGTGGCCGCGAACGAATGCGATGTAGTTCCTAGCGCGGGGAATCTGAAGACTGCCAAATGGCGTGTCGCGGTGGGCATGGAACTTTGTAGGTCTTACGCATCGCGCAAACCGGCGCCGGCGGGGACTGACGGCACCCTGCCACCAGACAATTCGTCTATCGTCCCCTGTTCCACGGCAAACCTGGAAGCATCGCCATCCGCAGGCAAGGTTCAAGAACCACTTTCACTAGTTGCCTGTCTCCATGCCGTTGAACGCGTGCCATCGGAAGGTCGGGGAAAACTCGCCCAATTCACCCCCATCCGTTTCCTTTACAAGAGTAAGCTCGCCAAGAACGACCGACTCCTGTTGGCTTTCGATGCTTTCGTGCTGTCGGAAACGCTGGGACGCGATGTTTCAGCCGGTCAGATCATTTACGGCAAAGACCGCGCCACATTGAGGGTGAATACCTCGGCTCTGGTGGGCGACGTGAGAAAAAGCCTGGGAAAGATCGCTGCTCTGCTGTCCAACCCGACGCCACCTGACCTTGTCCTGAACCGGCACTGCGCCGCGTGTGAGTTCCAGACTCGGTGTCGGCAGAAGGCGATTGAGAAGGACGACCTTAGTCTGCTGGCGGGTATGAGCGAAAAAGAACGGAAGAAATTCCACAGGAAAGGCATCTTCACCGTCACTCAACTCTCTTACACGTTCCGGCCACGTCGCCGGCCCAAGCGACGCCGCGACAAACGCGAGAAATATCACCACTCGTTGAAAGCGCTCGCAATTCGGGAGAAGAAGATCCACATCGTCGGTAGCCCGGAACTCAAGATAGAAGGCACGCCGGTTTACCTGGACGTCGAGGGCTTGCCCGATGACGATTTCTACTACCTCATTGGCGTGCGCATTGGCAATGGCGCATCTGCCATCCAGCACAGCCTGTGGGCGGACAGCATGGAGGACGAGAAGAAGATTTGGCGAGAATTCCTTGGCATTCTCGACAGCGTTGAGAAGCCAGTGCTGATTCACTACGGGAGCTACGAGACGATCTTTCTAAGACGAATGAGCGATCGTCACGGAAAGCCGCCTACACGCTCCATTCCAGACGCAACGTTCGAAAGAGCTGTAAACCTGCTATCAGTTGTCTTCGCCCAGGTATACTACCCTTGCCACTCCAATGGCTTGAAGGAAGTCGCAAAGCATCTTGGATTCCAGTGGTCTGACGACACGGCGACGGGGATGAAAAGTATAGTTTGGCGCCAAGAATGGGAAACGTCAAGAGCGGCTGCAGCGAAGGAGGCGCTAATTGTTTATAACGTCGAGGATTGTCAAGCTCTTGAAGTCGTGTCAAATTGCCTTTTTGAACTGCGTCGAGTTTCCTCTCAGGTAGGAAACACGCCTTCCAGCGACGTCGTTAACACTTCACAGTTGAAGCGAGAACACCCCTATGGTTTCAAAAGGAACACATTCGCCTTACCGGAATTAGATGCTATAAACAACGCGGCTTACTGGGACTATCAGCGAGAGCGGATCTATGTGAAGTCCAACCGAAGTAACTATCGCGAAATCGGGCGAAATGCGAGGCGCGCGAGGGGTCTGTCCCCCACCAAGACAGTCGAGTGTGCCCGGCCTCGCTCCTGTCCGAAGTGCAGTTCGCCGCACTTCTTCAAGCACACGAAATCCAGTAAGACCGTCTTCGACCTCAAGTTCATGCGGCACGGAATCAAGCGGTGGATCACGCGGTACTGCTTCCACAATTACCAATGCCAAAACTGCGGTGCTGTCTTCCCGCCCGAAGAGAAATGTTGGGCACGCGGCAGGCTGGGCAGCGAGATCATTGCCTATGCGCTCTATCTGAACATCGAGTTACGATTGCCCCAAATACACGTTGACCAGAATCTAAACAAATTGTTTGGCTTCCAACTTCCGGTTGGTGGGGTGACCCACGGCATCAAAGAACGAGCAGCAAATACGTACCGAGGAACCTACGAAGCACTGCTCGCCAAACTATGCAGTGGTCGGTTACTCCATGCAGACGAAACGAAGATCAGCATTCGTGGCAATGATGGATTCGTGTGGATATTTGCGAGCACAGAAGAAGTGGCCTATGTCTATAGCGAGACTCGGGAGGGCGACCTACTTCAGACCATGCTGAAGGACTTCAGGGGCGTGTTGGTCTCCGATTTCTACGCCGCCTACGACGCAATACCGTGCCCTCAACAGAAGTGTTTGATTCATCTCATCCGAGACTTGAACGAGGACTTGTTGAAGCACCCCTACGACGAAGAACTGAAGCGACTTGGATCGGCTTTTGCGGTCCTGCTCAGGGCGATGGTGGAAACAGTTGATCGATTTGGCCTCAAAAGCCGCTTCTTGCGGAGGCATCTTTCGGCTGTGGATCGATTCTACCGGCAGATCGCGGATGTGCCGTTGCAGAGCGAAATAGCAATAAAGCTCAAAGATCGGTTGGAGAAGAATCGCGACAAGCTCTTTACGTTTCTGATGTTCGACGGTGTACCGTGGAACAACAACAATGCTGAGCACGCTGTCAAACCCTTCGCCGCGCTTCGGCAGATCATCGGGGGAATTACTTCGGAGAACGGTATCCGCGACTATCTCGTCCTGCTCAGCATCTGCGAAACCTGCAAATACATGGGCTTGGACTTCCTCGATTTCGTACGGTCGGGGGAAAAGGACATTCACACCTTCCGGGATAGTCGGCCCGCGGCGAAAGCTCGAAAGGTGTAGTCAGGGTTGTCTTCAGGCGGCCGACTCTGTGGTTTCCCTTGGTTACGCATTGTTACCGAAAGCTCACATCACACAAGGGGAAAGGCGTGAGAAAAAACCAACCGCCACCCCAACGGAGAACTTTTGCTTGACAACGCCGATGCCGTTATAGATGCACTGCATCGGGTTTTCAAAACGGTCGGACTGAAAACAAAACCCTTAACCCATCACCTGAGCGCAAAAATCATCAAAACCGCCCCCACCGTGACGAACTTGGGCTAAGACTCTGTCTCAAAACTTTGTGCCCAAAGGGGCGAAACCGGTCGCGACAGTGCTGAACGCCTCGGCGCAGAGTGCGGCTGGGTACGGTGCGACAGAGGGCCGGAGCCGGGCCTTCCCGCCAGGACCAGTCGGCCTGCCGCCCAAGCCTTGTACAATTTCTTTAAGTGGAACGACATGCAAATCATCACCCACTGGGCGGGGACACCTTCGGCCCCCAGACCGTCCAGCAGCCCGAGCACTCTACCTGCTTCATCATCCCCAAGGCCGGTTCCACGATGTTTTCCCAGCGTTTTGGTAACTTCTGCTCCTCGAGTGCTTGCTGCTTGGCGCGCTGTCGCTGAACCACCGCATGATGTGGACCCAGTTCGATCCGTGGGATGATTCTGCGGCACCCAGTCCTCAAGCACTTGCGGCGGCAAATCCTGCTGATTGTAATTCGGTCGAATCTCTCGCCGCATGCCCCACTCGCGGAGCATTCGCGTTTCATGCACCGGAGTCCTGAGACAGCCCCCCTCGTGGTCGCGCAGAGCTATAGAAAAGCCTGCTACAGAAATTATTCGAAACAATCATCTCTGGGCTTTCATTTCTCTGGTCCCTTCAGCCAGCAATCTGTTGCACCTTCTTGTTGCGGATGATTTCGTTCGCGATTAAAGGTTTTGCCCAAAAGGAGACACACATGACCCAACCAAAGGTGAAGTACAAGAACATCATCCCCGTGCGAAGCCCGAAGGCATCACCGATACGTCCGATAATCAAGGGCACGATGGCTCCGCCCATGATGCCGGCACAGAGTATACCTGCGAGCGGACCGTGGTATTCGGCAACTGAGTTCAACCCCAGAGAAATAATGATCGGCCACATGACCGATGCGCAAAAGCCCGTTGCAGGAAATGCCAGTTTCGCCACGGGCCTAGCGCCGAACAAGGCGATCGTCAGGCTCGCGAGTGCCCCGAGGCTGAAGCCCAGCAGAACTTTGCGGCTGTCGAACAATTTCAGCAGCAGCATGCCCAGCCCGCAACCTGCCGTGAGCAGTCCCCAGAACCAGGCAACTGCCGTCGCGCCGGTGGTGTGCGGATCGTAGCCGTGATACTGCGCGAGAAACTGAGAGATCCAGTCGGCGGTTCCCTGCTCGGACCCAACGTACATGAATACACTGGCAAAGAACAGAAGCACGGTCGGCTTCCTGAGGAGACGGCCATACATATGGACGGCCCCGGCCCGTTCCTCTTCTGTGCGCTTCACATGCGGGAACCTGGATGCCGACACCGCGGCCAGCATCAAGATGATCACCCCGCCAAAGATCCAATACATCGACACCCATGGCAGTCCAGCCGGAACCAGCCATTTCAGGATCCGCAAAAGGAAGTCCTTCTTTTCCGACGAAGCCCCAAGGTGAAGGACCACATAAGAATAGAGCTGCGGGCTCAAAAATGATGCGGAGCCGAAAATCAATTGGGCGAACGCGGCGTTGAAGGCAAAATGCGCTTCGCCACCGGCGACACGCAGGAGGGGATTGATCGCGACCTGAAGCGAAGCCATGCTTCCGCCCATCAGAAACAGGGATACAATGGAAACACGATAAACTGGGTCAAATGCAAAAAAGAGGGCACCGGCCAGCGCCACACCGAAGGAAACCAGCATAACTTTCTTCTCTCCCCATAACTCCACCAGGAAGCCGGCAGGGACAGAGAGCACTCCGTAGGCAATAAAGAACGAAAACGGTAACAGGGCAGCGGCGGCCAGGCTGACATGAAAGCTCTGGATGATGTCTGGGATGATGGGTCCCAGGATGTTGGTAAGGAACGACATGACGAAGAAAGTCGCAAAGACCAAAACCAATGTGTAGTTACTTCGCTTCATGGGTGAGAGCAGCTCCCTCATCCGCTCGCTTTACTCGACGGTCGTCACTTTGGAGGCCAAGGCGAACCGGCCTGCCTCACTCCCGTTTCGTGTCGCCAATGCCAGCGTGATCATCTGCACGGGCAGAATCTCAAGGATCGGCAGGGCACTTTCCGGCACTACGGGAATCCGCAAGGACGGTAGTTCTGCATCTTTGCCAAGCAACTCGGCTCTGCCACCCTTCTGCCGTACGTCCGCAAACAATCTTGTGTTCAATACCCTTGTTTTCTCATCTCCTTCGAAAACAATCACGAATGCTTCCTCGCTCAGCATCTCAAGGGGTCCGTGCCGGAAGGCGGCGCTGCTCATCCCTTCAGCATGACAGTGAACCGACTCTTTGACGATGAGCGCTCCCGTCCCAACTGCGGCTAGCGACCCCCCCCGCCCCACCAAGAAAAGGTGACGGACGCCTTCCAGGCGGGCTGCCAGTTCGATGACATGTTCTCTCCAAGAACGCAGGTAGGCGGCGACGGCAGGGGCAGCCTGTGCCAGTTCGGAAATGGTCTCTTGAGGATCCGTGTCGCCGAGAAGCGCTCCCATATGGCGTAGCGCCATCAGCGCCGTCACATAGGTCTTGCACGAGACTGACGATTCCTGGCCCGCGCTCGTCAGGAAAACAGCGTCCGCCTGCAAAGCCAAGGGGCTATCGTCTGTGTTGGTGACCGCAATGATCTGGGCACGTCGTCCGTTTTCGGCCAGAAGACGAACGATTTCGGCACTTTGTCCAGATTGCGAGACAGCGATGATCAGGGTCTGGGAATCGAATAACCTTGGAAGGTAATACACCAGTTCCGAAGTTTCAGCCAGGATGGCTGTAAAACCACGAGATATAAGCAGTGCGTGCAACGGATACAGCGCATGAAAGGATGACCCCATCCCGGTCAGCACAACTCTTCGCAACTCTCCCCTTTCTAATCGCTGGAGAATCGGCGGAGGACCGTCGGGGACGCTAAATCCTCGGAGGGTGGCTTCCAGTGCGCGTGGCTGGTCTAAAATGTCACGCAGATAATCGTTTTCGATAATATGATATTTGGTATAAGTATCTATGATGCACCTCCGCATTCATTAAAGTGATGATGCCAGACCTGTGCCGCGCCAATCAACGCCACGTCCGGGCCTAAAGAAGCAAGCGAGATCTCTACACGTTCAGAGGGAACAAGACGGCAATTCTGCCGAATGACCTGATGGATGCGATCCATGAATATATTCGCACTTTTCATGACACTGCCGCCCAGCACTATGGCATCCGGAGCAAACAAGCTGACGACGTTGGCGAGACCGACGCCCAGGTAGTAGGCCTCGCGCTCCACGGCGCGCCGGGCCCATTCGTCCCCTTCCTGTGCTCGCTCGCAGATGATCTTGGCGGTCAAATTCGGGTTCCGGCAACTCGCCGGAGCATTTGCTTGGATCCACTCCACCATGGACGGACCATTGGCCAGACTCTCCCAGCAGCCGCGCGCGCCGCACGAGCAAAGCGGACCTGAGGGTTCAATCACATGGTGACCGATTTCGGGATGGCACCCACCGGCTCCGCGATAAACCTTTCCATCGAGAATCACACCGCCGCCAATTCCTGTGCTGATGGTCACGTAGACCAGGCTGGCCTTTCCCTTTCCGGCTCCCCAGACAGCCTCACCAAGGGCCGCCGCGTCAGCATCATTTTCCATCGCTGCCGGGACACTGAACTCCGCTGACAACCTTTCGACCGGGTTGCCTCCCTCCCAGCCTGGCAGCAGGTTCACATTACCCAACGAGCCCGTCATCGGGTCCACAGGCCCAGTACACCCAAGCCCGATTCCTCGAAGTTTAACTCCGGACCCTTCCGCACATTGGGCAAGCATGTTGATCGCCCGCCACATAGCATGGCCGAACCCCCGTGGCACATCCGTGGGGCACTCTGCCTTGGCGAGGATGTGCCCGTTCTCGTCCACGACCCCAGCCGCAATTTTGGTTCCTCCGATATCAACGGCCCCAATCATGGCGACCCCCTCCACTGGAAACTGGCAAGGCGCCGGTCATCCGTTACCTCCACGCGAAAATCGCCGCTCCGTAAGGCTGCACATCCAAGTCCCACTGGGAGCCGCGCAACGAGACGGGCTCCTCCCCGTTTGCCGTCATACATTGAACGGCGTGCAAGGCCAACGTGGAAGTCACCGTTACCTGCCAGGACCTCGCACTGTGATTGACCACGACGACATAACCATGGTCCGCTGCATCCAGCGACACGGCTTCAACGGAGGGTTGGTTGGAGTGGAACCGCGGCTGGACTCCCGCCCAGTCTCGAAACGCGTGATAAATGCGGTAGGTGTTCTCCTCTTTGTCGAAGGCTGCGGGACGGTTGGCTAAATAGCTTTCCAGGGGATAAGCGGAAAGCAAGGTGGCGCCTTTGCCCAGGCGGTTGGCCACCAACGCCGGACGCCCGTCCTGGTCCACAGCAACCACAGTGCCGCCGTGAACCTCCAGCGTCGCCGCCCAGTGCCGGGGATTGTCCGCTGCGGCGGAATAGCGGAAAGTGTCTCCAGGGTTCAAGCCTCCCCAGGAGGTCACGACCTCTAGCGTCACTTCGCTCGCGGGAGCATGATCCACTAATCGCGCCCCGAACAACCTCTCCATCTCCGGAATCGCCGCGTCTCCGCAGAGCGAAGCGTAGAGGGCTCCGCCTCCCGCCACGTACTGTCGCGCCTTCTCCCAGAAGTCGGTGTGCACGTGAACCAGAAAGCTACCCGTGCTGGTCAGAGGGGAAGGCAGCAACAACATGGACCTGCTACGCCAATCGGAGTATTCGCGGGGAAGGTCCGCCTTCAGGCCTGCTTGTCGCGCTAGGATTAGGGATGACAACCAGCTCCCCGTCAGCCACTGATTCTCTTCCGAGAAAGCAGGAAGCCTCTGCCCAGCCACTGCACCTCCCTCATCCATCGAGGTGTAAGGCACTATCGCCGGCCCGGAAAGCCCGAAGTGGGAGTCATCGCCGTAAGGCCTCGACCACTCGTCGGGAACTATGATCCCAGCCTCGGCGGGAGCTGGCTCAATTCCCGCGAGGTCAAGCCTGCCTACAATCTTCTCGAATTCCTCAAACATTCTCGCGGCGGGGCGCTCCTTCCCCTCCCACGTCGTCAAGCCAAACTGAGTTTCATGTGGCGACCGCAAATATGGGACTAGGCGATACTGTCGGGGCGCGGCGTCGGTATAGCACCAGATCAGGAACCCATTGGCCCCTGCTCCCAAGGCGGAGTAGAGATTGGACCGCAGGTATGCAGCAATCTGCCCGGGCTCGTACTGCGCCGAAGAAGCTCCGATTTCCTGGACCATAACCGGGCGTCCGGCACTACCCGACAGGGCCGTTTCAAATGCTGCGCCATAAGTCCCTCGCCCGGAGAGCATGGGATCGGGAAAAAGCTTCGGGGCATAGATCGAGTAAGGATGCACGCTGAAGAAATCAACGTCGTCGCGGAGGTTGTCGGGACGGAAGGGCCCGCGTTCCACATCTTGCATGCTGGTTCCCACCACCAGGGGGTGCAGCGAGTCGTGACGGCGGATCGCACCCGCCAGCAGCCGTGTCCAGTTGATGGCCATGGAATCCGTGGTCTGATCGGAAATCCAGAAGGGAGGTTCGTCCGTCAGGTCCCAAGCCAGGATGGCGGGTTCCTTGCCGTAGCGCCGGGCAAACTCGGCCGCGAAATCGGTCTCCAATCGCAGCATGTAAGGATCGGATTGTGGATTGCGACCGTTGCGGTACGGCACATCCCAGAAGGCCTCACCTACTTCGCCGCCAATGAGCAGCATGGGATGGAGGTAAATGTGGTAGCGGTGGGCGAGTGAAATCAGAAAATCAAGTCGCTGAAACGCCTCGGGATTGAAATCACCCGGCCGCGGCTCGAACCATGCCCAGACCATATCGAGCCGTATGGTGTTGAAGCCCAGTTCGTGCATGCGCGCGAAGTCCGCTTCAATCCCCTTCGGGTCCCATTCGTAGGGCCACTCCATCGCTGCTACGGCGGGAACCCAGTTTGCGCCCACAGGAATGAAGCGGTGCCCCTCGCGGGAGAAGTAGTTTCCGTCCAGACGAACGGCTGGCAACTGCCCGCCTTGGAATTCATGCTGCACGAACGTCTGCGTTTCTGTTTTCGGTGGGCTTGGATCTCTGCCCACGACTGGAACTAGCAAGATGACCCATAATGCCCCTACTCCGAATAGGTACCACAAAGCACGATCAGGAAGCCAACGGATATTCATGGTTCTTTGCATCGTTTTTTCTCCGGGCGAGCTTGGCGCTCAAGAGCGTTTGTAGCAACCAGATACTATGCCACTTCCCACGGGAACGGTCGCTCTGGCCGTCAGCACAATTGTCGGAGAGAATGTTCGTCTATGCCAGATGCGGACCCAACGAAATCAAACCGGAAACTCTCTGGTTGAGTTGTGGAAGAATTGGTCGTGACGCCGAGGCCTCCGCAAAGGGACCCAGAGCCAAACGAACAGCGCGGTCAGCCAGCAAGCACCGTTAAGGAGGCAACCAAAGGATTTGCGCCCTCGAGAAATCCACCACCTAGGAGCCTGTCGGAGATAGATTTTGCTGTATGTAGAATCAACAACTTAGCGACTTTACAATGCTTGTAAGTCGTTGATTCTTCGTCGAAGAACTTCTATCTCCGACAGGCTCCTAGTATTACTTTGTTAGGTTTATGGCGAGAGACCCTTGAAATGCGCTTCGGAACGACTCGGACGACACCGGCTTTTGGACAGGCTCAGATTCCACTGACAGAGCCAGTTTCGTTGGTTTTCATGGACCTCAGGCCGCAAGAACTTAACAAAGTAATACTAGGCCGCCTCTTTATTCTTCGAAGCCACTTACACTTCTTAACGAGAAACCAAATGCCCCTGCTCCATGAGCTCTCACTTCCCCTCAGTCGGTGAGTTCCGTTCTTTTGGCCCAGACCGACTCTACCTTTATCCATTCTTCTGATGCAGAGGGGTCTTCATCTCTGCCTCCTTTCTGCCGTTTCACTGCTGCCTGAAGATCCCGCGCCAATACCTCCTCGTGAATCGGCTGGTTCCGTTGCAGGGTCTACGCCGGATGCACGCCGTACTCTACCGCTGGCTTGTTCATCGCCCCTTGTCCCACGCAGGTTTCTCGCGGTAGACGTCTTTGCCGGCCTGGGCGGCTTCCACCACGACGCGGCGATGCCGGTGGTCCGGTGTGGCGCAGATGACGGCGTCAATATCCTTGCGATCAAGCAGGCGGCAGTACCCGCGCGTGGTCTCGATGTCTTTTCCGCCCAGCTCTTCCTTGGCCGCGATGTGGCGCCTGTCGTAGAGATCTGCTGCCGCTACGCACTCCACGCCGGGAATGGGCAGCGTGGCATCGAGCAGCACGCAGCCTTCCACTCCAGTTCCGACAATCGCGAATCGGACCGTGTCCGAAGGTGGAACTGGTCGCGGTGCAGCAGCAAGATGCAGAGGTTCATGCATGGTAACCTTGGCAGCCAGTCCGGGTGCGGCCACCCCCGTCCCCAGCTTCATGAAATCTCGTCGACTAACAGTGCCCTTCTTCATAAATAATAAGACCTCCTTCCAGTATTATTTAAGGCGATTTCCGAAGTTCAAAAATCTCAAAACTAGCTAAGTAGTGTCGTGACCATGACTTGTCTTGTGAAAATCAAACTTCGCGCAAGTTGGAATGGCCACTCTGGGCGGCGGGGCAAGAAACCGCCCCCCCAGCGTCAGGCAGGATGCCCAAAACTTCCTTCAACTTACGAATTGCTTTCCCGGGTGACGGTTAGACCGGGCAGAGGAGGGGAGACATGCTCCCGCCTTCGGTGACGGTCGACTCACGTGGAGGGCCGGTCCCCTTTGGAGGCCAGCACCTGATTTCGCCTAAGCTGGGCCGTCAGTTCTTTCTTCGCCTGCGCGATAACACTCTTGATATACTCCAACCCCAGTTGAGTGTTCGTTTCTACGAAGTCCAGGCCCACTAATTGTCCATTGACGGCGGGAAGGGGATGGCACAACTCGTAGCCGATGTACCCGTGGTATCCTATCTCTAGCATAGCCTTGAAAAAAGGGAGATAGATATCCTCCTTCTCATAACCATCGCGCACATATGCACCGCCCCAAGTCCCCGCAATGGCCGGACGAAGAATCGGCCCATTCGGTTGCTGCCGTTCATATTCGCCTCCGTAATGCGAGTGCACAATGAGGGAGCCTGCATCCAGTACTGCCTGCCGCAAATAGGCAGCATCCTGTTTTTCCATAATGGGCGCGTCGAGGCAGATTTTCAGATGAGGTGAGCCTACCTCTTTTACCATGCGGATCGCATCGTGATAGGTCTTGAGCACGGGCCGGTGGTTCTGCAGGGCCAGTGTTACACCATAATCACCCGCAATCTTTGACGCTTCGGTCAGCCCCTGCCGACACCATTCCCAGGTCTGTTCCTCCGAGAAATATTTATGCACAAATGACCAGCTGTTCTGAGCAATGTCGTAACGGCTGCCACCCTCAGCCTTAGGATTCTGGGTGACGCCGGGCCATGCGAAAAAGACACGGAGCGTTTTGGAGTTCAGATCTGACGTCATCCGGACCAGATCTTTCACATTTGCCAACTCGGCTTCACGGTGTTCCGGGATCGGACTGCTAAAATCGTTGTTGGCAGCCACGGCAGCGATTAGCAGCCCGCTGTCCTCAACCTTCTTACGAAATTCAACACACCGCTTCCTGGGCCAATCCAAGACATAGCCACTTGGGCGCTTGCCGTCGACTTCAATGCCAGCAAAGCCATACTTCTTTGCCCGCTCAAGGACCTCGTCGAGGCTCAGAGCGGGACCCTTATACCAGACTCCTCCGTAAGTAATGCTGTACAGCACTGGTTTTATGTCCCCTACTTTTGTCCCACTAGGCGCGGCTTGGGCGGCGAGTGTGGCGATCACGCTTCCTTCTACCACCAAGGTTGATTGTGCAAGAAACTCCCTGCGGGTTATAGGATTCACCATAGCTTTTTCCCTCCACCTATGAAAAATTAAGGTCTTTTAGCTGGAATTTCCAGTTTGGCCTTCCAGCGGCCCCTAGTGTACATCTGACTGGTCTTCGATAAGGGCAACAAGTCCGTGCGCATTCAGGAGGGCCTCGACCGCAGCGACCTCCACTTTGTGGGTTCACTGGTACCCGCCCACTTCCCCGGCCTGCTGGCGCTGCCACCCGAGAAGTTCCAGCCGCTGAACGACCCGCGTCTGAAACCTATCCCCGCGCTTCGTCTCACGCGCCAAGTGTGGGACAGGAACGCACCCTGGTGGTTACCTTCAGCCCGGAACTCCAGCCCGATGTACGGTTCGCCAGAGAGGTCGCGCAATATCGTAACTGGCCACCCCCTGCCGTTCGGTCGTACCCGGCCAGGCCAGGAATACGCGCACGGTTCGGGCGCCCAGGTTAGAAGCCACGCGAATGCGTTCGCACACGTAAAGAACCTGCATCTCGAGATGCTCAGTGATGGGGCCGGAGAAGTCGTTGTTGGCGGCGACGCTGTAGATTTCCACGCCCTCGCCGTCGGCGATGCAGCACAATTCGCGGCAGCGGGTCGCCGGCATGTCGATGTTGCCATGTGGCCGCTTGACGTCGATCTCCACTCCGTCATAGCCATAGTGGCTCCTGCGCCTCAGGATTCCCTCGAGCAACGGCGCGTCGCCGCGGTACCAGATGCCCAGAAAGGTAATGGTGTAAAGCCCCCCCGTGATGCCCGGTTTGCGGGTACTGGCGTCATAGCCGGCGACAGTGAAGCCTTTGCTTACCGCATTCAACACGGAACGCCGGGGGATGTGGCAGCAAGCTCCTGAAGCGTGCTTCTGCATCGTCCTGGATTTCTATCATCCTTCAATCTTGCGAGCACCCTCATTCCACACGGCCAGGCATTTGTTGAAATAGGAATAATTCGCCATGAGGGCGGCGATGGCGGTGTTCTTCCCGTAAACCGCATCCTCCACGGAAGGCTGCCGGGTGCGCACCGACTCGAGGAAGTTATTCATGTGGTCAACCTGGCAGTCGTAACCGCGCGGTGCCGCAAAGCTCTCGGCGGACTCGATCAAGCGATATTGGCCGGGCAGAGGAGCCGGGTGTTCGCTGTGCCATTGTTGCAGGTATTCCATTCTCAGCTTTACCGGCCAGCCCATAATTGAATAGTCTTCCGGTTGTGGTTCCGTGTTTTGCGGAGTGAAGCTGAGGGCGTCATTTTTGACTTCCAGCGTCCCTTTCGTACCGTAGAAACGCGCCAGGGCCGGCGATTCGTTATTCAGGTTGCAGCGCAGCGAGAGGCGGAAGTTGGGATATTCAAAGAGCGTCCACATCAGGTCGGGCACTTCACGGTTTTCGGTCCAGCGGAAAAGTCCCCCCATGCTCGCCGCGCGCAGCGGCGGTGCGGTGATACCGGCGATATAGTGGATTCCCGTCAGCCTGTGCACGAAGAGGTCGCCAGGCAAGCCTTCCCCGTAATCCCGGAAGCAGCGCCAGCGGAAGAAACGGATGGGGTCGAAGGGCCGCTTGGGTGCGTCTCCAAGAAACCGGTCCCAATCGATGGTCTTTTCGCTGGCGTCCGGCGGGATGGGATAAACCCACGCGCCGCTGGCGTCGTTGCGATCGAGGGAGGCCTCGACCGCGGTCACTTGCCCCAGCGCGCCACCTTCGAAAATCTCCTTGGCCTTAGCAAAGACAATTGAACTCCGATACTGGCTGCCCACCTGCACGATGCGGCTATGCTTCTGCATGGCCTCAACCATCGTGAAGGCTTGCCCCACGGTGTGCGACATGGGCTTTTCGCAGTAGACGTCTTTGCCTGCGGCGCAGGCGTCTTCGGTGATCTTGGCGTGCCAGTGGTCCGGCGTGGCCACGAGCACGGCATCCACATCGCTGCGATCCAAAATGGCACGGTAGTCCTTGGTGGTGAAGATTTCCTTGTGCGCATACTCTTTGGCGGCTGTGATCCGGCCGTCATAAAGGTCGCAGGCAGCAACAATCTCGGTGCCCGGACAATGCAGCGCCGCCTGCAGAATGGTGCACCCCTCCACCCCCGTGCCGATGGAAGCGAAGCGCACCCGGTCACTGGGCGGCACGCCGCCGGGCGCGGCCTGAAGAGGACGGGGCGAAAGCAGATTGGTCTTGACGGCGGCGCCGAACGCGGCAGCGCAGGCGCTGGTGCGCATAAATTCCCGACGATTCATTGCGTTTCCAAACATGTGAGCTAATCCTCCTTTAATGTTCGACGCTCAGCATGAGGTAGCCGCGCCAGGCTTTAGCTTGCCAAAAACGGTGCTCGCACAGAAGACCCCCCTTTGAGGGCGCGATGATTTCGGGCCGCACAGAGTTGCCTGGAAACTCGCGAGCGGCTGCATAGCGCCCTGGAGCGTCCTGGCAGCGCGCGTCAGGCCCCTTCCGCGGCGATAACCCCACGCATGAACTCCGCGCCCATTTGCGCGTTCTTTTCCACGTAGTAAATGCCCACCGTCCGGCCCCACTTTGTGCGGAGGGTGGCAGAGTTCGTACCCGATGTAGCCCTGGTAACCGATCTCCTTCATGGCACGGACGAAACGCGCGTAATAACTTTCGCCTTTCACCTTGCCGTCGGCGCCGCGCGTGTAGAGGCCGCCGGAGCGCGAGAGTACCTGCAAGGGGCAAACGTCGTGGGCCGGCTTGCGGATGGCCTCCGGCGTTTTCACCGGCATGATGGGCGCGTCAAGCAAAACCTTGAGCACCGGAGAAGCAACCTCTAGAGAAGACCCCCACGCTCAGGAGAGTGCTGACATCGGCTACCAGCATCAGACCTGCAGATTGCGAAGGTAGGGAACGCTGGCCTTCATCAGCGGCAGGTCCATTTCGACGTAGTAGTTCTTGATGCCACCGATTTTCGCCGCGGTAAAGATCTTCCTCCAGTCGAGCGAGCCCTGGCCCACGGCCGTTTCTTTCCTGGTCTTCGTTGACCAGCCTTGAACGTGCATGGAAATGAAGCGGCCAGGATACCTGGTGAAGTACTGGGCAGCGTCGTAGCCGGCGCTGATCGTCGAAACCTGGAATTGGAACCTGACCAGCTTCGGATCAAGCAGCTTGAACAGCAAGTCATAAGTGCGCTGGCCGTCGACGTGGGTGAGTTCGAAGTCTTCACTGTGGAGGCCCTGTTGGATGCCGGCCCTAGCGGCGCGTTCACCCATTTTGTTGTACTCGTCGGCGGCGCGCTTGACATCATCCATCGTGGGGTTCTTCGGGCCATCGAGGCTGGGCACGATCATTTGGGTCAGGCCGACGTCTTTGGCCCAGGCAATGCTGCGCCCCTGGTCTTTTCTCAGTTCCTCGATGCCGAAGTGCGAGCTCACGCATGTGACGCCAGCATCGTCCAGGATGCGGCGAAGTTCGGCCCCGCTGTATTTGCCGACGTCGGCGAACCCGTCGTCGGCGTAACCCACCGGCGAGCACAACTCAATCGACTGAAATCCGACCTCGGCAAGCAGCTTGACTGTGCCAGGAAAGTCCTTGGCGATTCTTTCCCTCACCGGCCAAGTCTGGCACCCAATCGGCATGCCGAGTGGATTGGCACGAAGCATGCTGGTTGCAGACAGAAACCCAGCCACAGCGGCATTTGTCGCCGCATTCTTGAAAAACTCTCTTCTCGAAACTGGGGGCATTCACTCCTCCTTACGCATTGAATCCGTCTCGAGCATGTTCAGCCAACAGGTAGCTGAAACAGACCTTGACCCAATCCGCTTGGGCGGCGAGCCTTAGCAAGGAGACAAACCTGGGGTCGCAGGATCGACGTCTGATCGGGCGGCTGGGAAGAAGCGAGATGGTCGCGGTGTGACATTCCATGCTGATGATCGTCTAGCATTTGTCGAAAGACGCTACGCCTCGCAGCGACCTCGGCGGCAACTTCTTTGACCGTCTCGAATCGGCAGGCCTCAACCTCCACTGCATCAAGCGCCTCGAGGCTCTCGGCCATAACGTCACCCTCGATTCTGCCGTCCCCACCTGACCGAAATCTTCAGGGCAGGGTTACAAAATGAAGTGGGAAAGGGACTCCGTCCTGCCTTTTCCTTGCTCTGATTTAAAGCAGCACCTAAGTGACCCTTTCAAGCCCGCAGCGCTAACCTGATCATGCCCGATTGCATCAGAACCCTCGCCTTGTCGGGCGGGCGCATCCGTCCCTTGACGTGCTTTCTTCGGTTCCCGAAACCTTTCAGAAAAGGACCTTCATCCCAAATTGGATGTCGCGCCCGTCACCTGCGCTAGCGAGCTGGCCGATATTTGAACTGCCGACTGTGTCGACCGGGTACCCGAAATGTGCTTGGTTGGCTATGTTAAAAGCCTCTGCCCGGAACTGAAGCTTCAAGCGCTCCCCAAGCCGGAAGTCTTTCATCAAGGCGAAGTCTAGGTTATTCAGCCCCGGCCCATCCAGGATGTTTCGGCCCGAATTCCCAAAGCGCGGTTGCCCGCTTGCCAGAGCCTGCGCCAGTGCGGTCGTAGTGAAGCAACTCGCATCGAACCAGTTACTAACCGTTTTATGGCCCGCTCCGCTGCAAGTCCTGTCGGGACGCGGTTCGTGCGAATCCGTGTTGGAGAAGTCCTCCGACGAAATGACCGTAAAGGGAAAGCCTGATTGGATGGCCCACACAGCGGAAATTTCCCAGCCCCCCATCAACCCATTGACAACACCGCTCCGATTCAAATATCGTCTGCCATTCCCGAACGGCAACTGCCAAACGGGGCTAAATACAAACCGCTGCTCCGCGTCAGCCACGGACCGCCCCCAGTTCGCGTTGCGATTGTTATCATCCTGTGGCCAATTGGTACCAAATTCACCTTCTTTCCCCCCTCCGTCGTCAAGGCTTCTGGCGTACGTGTACGAAGCCAGAAACGTGAAGCCCCTGGAAAACCTCTTGGTCAGCTTACCCTGAAGGGAGCTGTAAAAAGAGTTATCGTCGGAGGTGCTGTCGTGAATGTTATTGAAATCAGGGTAGGGGCGGCGGGACTGCAAGGGGGCGGCACCGAGTTCGGGCTGGTTGAAGTACGAATGGACGGTGTCGAGGTGGTTCGCCTTGGTGCCGATGTAGTCGACCTCCAGGGCCCAGTTGCGAGCCAATTGCGACTGGATACCAAAACTCCACATCTCCACACGCGGAGCTTGGAAGTCGGGCGGGACAAACAGGCTCTCGAATTCCTGGCTGAGAGGCGGAACGCTGCTAGTCGCAAAAACATTCGCAGTCGTAGTAGGCAAGCCGCCCGTCAAAGGTGGAGGCGACCCGAACGATGTATTGTAAAGCACAGTAGGCGCGGCTATCGAGTTGCCAGTCACGGACTGCCAGATATTCAACTCCCCCAAGTCGTAGAAGATTCCATATCCCGTCCGCACAATCAGTTTGTCTGAAGCCAAGGGTCGCCAACTCAAGCCAAAACGTGGCGCGTATTCACGGTAGTCGCCCCTGTTGATCGAGCGACGCGTGCGTCCCGTAAAGCCTCTCTGTCTCCGCTCCGCCGAACTCATCACGAGGCATTCGCCGGAGGCGGATATCAGATAGGAATGCTCGGTGCAAAGCGCATCATTCTGCGCGTCGGGTAGCGCCGTGACCAAAAGGGCATTTCCAGGTCCAGAGAAGGGCGGTGCCGTGGGTATGATCTGTACAACGTTATCTCTCTTATCCACCATGGGCCGACGGTACTCCCAGCGCAGCCCCACATTCATGGTAAGCCTACTTGTAAGTCTTATATCGTCCTGCCCATAAAGATTATCGAAGGATCCTCCTACTTGATTTGCGTCCTCGTATCCCAACATGCTACCCGCATTGTAGGGATACCCTAGCAAAAAATCGGCCAAGTCTGACACCGAACTCGCGTTCGGAAGCTCACCCGCAAGACCCGCATATTGGCCGTCGAAATAGAATTGGCCGTGAGGTGACCAGGCATTCTCCTGTCGAAGATCCTGCCACGGCTGTAAAACCCCGCCGACGACGATGGTATGTCGCCCGTGGGCCCACGTCAGGTTGTCTTGGTAGGTCTCCACCATCTCCACGTTCGAGATCGGACGATACTCGGCATCTCCGATAGCTCCGTAGTTGACAAAGGCAAAGAATGGGAATCCTTCCATGGCTGGCGATAGCGCCTTCAAATTCTGAATCCCGAAGCTCTCCATGAAACCCGAAGCGCGGGGACATTCCTGGCAATTCTGGACCGGATTGTTACGTTGAAATCCGACGCGCGCCTCATTCAAAAGCTGCGGGCTAATCGTGTGTATCCATCCTGTTGCCACATTTTGACCTCGAAAGAAGATATTGTCGCCAAAACCTGCAAGCGTGCTGTAACCGGCTGATGGATCCGTGATATTGGATTGGCCGAACATGTAGCGCGCGAAGAACTGGTCCTTTTGGCTGAAAGATTGGTCAATGCGGATATCAAATTGGTTATCAGAGCGTTGGTAGGGGTTCTGGTTTACATTGTTCGGGTACCCGGGACGGTTGGGCGCAGGGAAGGCCCCCAAGGCTTTCTGTGCCACGGGATCGATGTCCGCGATGATATTGCGGGGGACAGGGCTTCCTATAAGGATCGTTGAACCCGCGTTTGCGCTCCCGAGCGGGCAAGTGAACAGCGACTCCGTACCCGGATTAAATAGTTGGCCAGTGTCAAAGTTGAGGTTTGCCGGCCCGCCCGCGCCGCACAGATTCATCGTCTGGCCGGTCAGTGCGCTACTCAAATCCCCGGCTCTCTCCGCAGCCGTGGGGACCTGGTTTGTTAACGACAAACCCTTGCTTTCGCGCAACGCGTCATAATAGACAAAAAAGAAGGTCTTGTCTTTGCGGATGGGCCCGCCCAGCGTAGCTCCAAACTGGTTGCGTCGGTATGCCGGTCGAGCGGAACCTGGAATCTCTGCCCCCGTGACTGGATTTGTCTGGTTCGTAGCAAAGAAATTCCTCGCATCTATGTCGTCGTTCCGCAAAAACTCCCAAGCATCGCCGTGGAACTCGTTGCTGCCGGACTTGGTCACCAAGTTCATGGTAGAGCCTGCCGTTTTACCAAACGCCGCATCGTAAATGTTGGTCTGGATCTTAAACTCCTGGACGGCATCTGGAGGAGGCTCAAGGCCAAAACCCCCACTACTCCAGGCTCTGGATTCCACGCCGTCAAGCAAGAGGGTGTTGCTCGAGTCGCGCACCCCTCCGGCCGTATAGGTGTTTTCGCTAAAGGGCGAACCACCTGTCACAGCTGCGGCACCTCCATAACCCCGCATGTCGATGGCTCCCGGAACCAGCACAGCCAATGTCGTGATACGCCGCAGGTTCAAGGGAAGGTCGACAACTTCCCGCTCGCCGACCACCGTCCCCACGCTGGCCGTTTTGGTCTCGACGAGCGGCGCCGCGCTGCTGACTTGGACGCTTGTCGTCACTGCGCCCACCTGCAGTTGGGCATCAACGCGAGCCTTCTGGTCAACCAACAGCGTGACACCGGAAATCACTGCGGTCTTGAAACCACTCTTTTCCACGGTAATGTTGTAAGCGGCGGGAGGAAGCGATGGGAGTATGTAATTTCCCGCAGCGTCAGTCGCTGTTTTTGTTTCGATGCCCATTGTGACGTTCGTGGCGGTGATCGTCGCGTCTGGTATGGCGGCGCCCGACGAGTCTGTGACACTCCCGTAAAGGCTCGCGTTGACAATCTGGGTGTAACCGGGCTGCGTATAGGTCAGGAAAAACAAGATCAGCACCGTAGGGATGGCAGCGATTTGGATCGTATTGCCCACTGCTCTGCGTCGATACATTTCAACCTCCAAAGGCTAAGAGGGTACTATCATACGTGCATATCATGTATTGTCAAGGCTTATTTTTTGTGAATCAAGAGAATTCAATCTCGCCGTTTTGGTCACCCATTCAATGCTTTTCAGTGTGCCTTGACAAGATTGAAAGAGCGTATAAGTGGGACCATAAGCAGAAAACTGTCCGCGCCGGTGAAAAAGACAGAAAACCCATGGCAGTGAGGCAACATCCTATGCTAAGATCTTTAGCAGTAGAGCGCGCATGTACATCTGAGGAGAACTTGTGCCTTTGGACATTTCACCCTTACCCGTTCAAGCACGGGGAGCAGATGAACCCGCGCTGGTCCTAAACTCTTCGAGCTTCGTGCCCTACTACGAGCAAATTGCCGAGCAAGTGCGCTGTCTCATTAAGGAGGGGAAGCTTAGACCGGGCCAGCGCTTTTGCTCTGAGGCTGCTGTTGCCCAGAAACTTGGGATCAGCAAGATGCCTGTCCGCCAGGCCTTCCAGAAGTTGCGCGCGGAGGGGTTACTGCTTACCAAAAAGGGCAAAGCACCAGTGATCGGTAGAGGTCCTGTCGCATGGAATTTCCAGGAACTCCGTGGATTCAGCGAAGAGATGCAAAGGCGCGGACTAGTGCCTTCTACGAAGTTACTCGCCCTCGGACTCCAGTATCCTGATCCCGAGACCGCCAATGCCTTGAGGATCGGCCCCTCAGAACAAGTATACCTGATGAAGCGTTTACGCTTCGTCAACCACGAACCTGTTGCCATCGTCAGGAGTTACCTTCCCGAACGTATCTTTCCGGGCCTCGGCCAGCAGGACATTGAGGGGCAGTCTCTCTACTACATCTTCGAGCATATATATGGGCGAAAGCTTCTGCGGTCCGAGGAAACAATTGGCGCTGTAAATGCCACGCACGAGGAGGCACAGATACTGCAGACCAGGCTTGGAAGCGCACTTCTTCTTATCAAAGAAACCGCCTTTGACATTCAGGAAACTGCGCTGGAGTATGCCATTTCACTCTTGCGTGCTGACCGTTACACAGCCTCGGTTGTTTCTGTAAGAAAGAGCTAAGAAACGGAAGTTGCTGAGCAAAACCTGTGCTTCGCCAATATCCGTCTGGCTCAAGATAACTCGCTTCTCCCCACTTGCCCTCCGATATTCATGTGCATGGCGGCGCTTCTATCTTCGTTGTTACGGCTTCTTCTTTCGCCCCGGAATATCCGGAAAACTGCCTTGGAGAACCTTGCCCTGGGTCAGCAACTGGCGGTAATGCCGCGCCTTCTTCCTCGCGATATGACGAGCGACATGCCTACTGCCAATTAAAAGATCACGCACTTCCACGAAAAGGCGGTCATTCAGGTTGGGTGGCAAGCTGCATCGCGTCAGACTGTTCGGCGATATGGCGGGTGTGGAAGACCGTCTTCCATTCGCTCATGAGCACGAGGTCACAGACCACCTCTTTACCCTTTCCAACAAGCTGAAGCTCACCCGCTTTCATCACATCGTCCTCCTTGTAGGTTTTAGTGAGTTGCTCTAGCGGCTTCCGCTTGTAGGTGGTATCGAGATTGCCGGCAAGTTGGTCGCCCTTCGTTTCAAGCACGACGAGCCGCTCCTTTTCCAGCGCTCGATGGCCTCCTCGTCGCGCTCGACGGCACGGGTTTCAGGTTTCTGAGGGCTCCAGTTGAGGCTATGCATCAGCCGACCGACATGATCGCGATGGTAATCCACCCCGAACTCCTGCCGGATGACTTCGGCGATTCGTGCTGTGGTCCACAGTTGTGTCCGGTAGCCGTGCGCCCCTGCCCCGCGGAGAAGCAACCGCAGCAGACGCCGCCGCTGGGTCTCCCCCAACTTCAGCGGGCGTCCCGGCGAGAAGCGCACCCGCAAAGCGTCGGGGCCCCCTCGACGGCGTGCCCGGAGCCACCGCAGCATGGAACTGGGGGCGCAAGGGATGCGACGCCCCACTTCGTTCAAAGACAAGCCCGTGTCCCACAACGCCAACGCTCGCCGGCGACGGTCCTCGAGCAGATCCGCACTTCCCTCCTTCAGTCGGGCCATAGATGGTCCGTCCGGAACCCGAGCGGCGGCTCCTCGCTTCGCCCGCTGAAGTCGACCAGCAGGTTCCCATTGTGGTGGTGAAGGAAGAAGCCCACGGCCGGTTCGTGGTCATCGATGGCTACAAGCGGGTGCGCGCCCTGCGCCGGTTGGGCCGAGATACCGTCGCGGCCGGTTGCTGGCCCGGGGAAGAAGCCGAGGCCTTGATCGCCACCCGCCTGATGCAAACCGCTGAGCCGGAGACGGCGCTCGAACAGAGCTGGTTGCTGGCCGAGTTGCACGAGCGTTTTGGACTGTCGCGGGAGGAACTGGCCCGGCGCTTCAGCCACTCGGTAAGTTGGGTGAGCCGGCGGCTGGCGCTGGTCCACGAGTTCCCCGATTCGATTCAGGAGCGAGTCCGCCGGGGCAAGATGGGTGCGCACGGGGCGGCGAAATAACTGGTGCTCTTGGCGCGCGCCAACCGGCAAGTCTGTCTGGAACTGGTGGAAGCGATCGGGGCCACCCGCCTGAGCGGTCGCGATCTGGGGATCCTCTACACCGCGTATCAGAGCGGCAACTGGGTGACGCGCCAGCGCCTGCTCGAAGCGCCCTTGATTTTTCTGAAGAGTTATAAGGAGGCCGAAGCTCCTCCCTCTGTCGAGGTGGGCCTTTCCGACAGTCTGCAGACCGACCTGGAAATTCTCAGTTCCACGGCCCGCCGGGCTCGCCGGCGGCTGCGCCTCGGCTTCTTGCGGAATCTTCCGGAAAAAGACCGCCAGGACTTGGCCGGCTTGTTCCACCAGTCTCGGCGCGAGATCGAACGCCTGGCTGAACACTTCCACCAGGAGATGGGCCATGCTGGACCAGAGTACCCGAGCGGCGATTCTGAAGCTGCGCGAGCAGGGGCATAGTCTCCGCGGCATCGCCCGCGCCCTGAAAGTGTCGCGGGGCGCGGTGCGGGAGGTCTTGCGCTCCGCCACCGAGATCGTGCCCACGCTGGTGCGCCCGGAAAAGGCCACGCCCTACCGCGACCAGATTCTGGAGCTGTACACGCGCTGCCAAGGCAACCTGGTGCGCGTCCACGAGGAACTTGTCGCCTCGGGAGCTCCGTTCTCCTATCCGGCGTTGACGGCCTTCTGCCGGCGCCAGGGGATCGGCCACGAACCCAAGGAGCCGGTCGGAGAATATCACTTCCAGCCTGGCCAAGAGATGCAGCACGACACCTCCCCGCACCGCGCTGAGATCGGCGGCCAGTTGCGGCCGGTTCAGACCGCCTCGCTGGTCTGCGGCTATTCCCGCATGCTCTTCTTTCAGTTCTTTCCCACCTTCCGGCGCTTCGATTGCAAGGTTTTTCTCACCGACGCCCTCCAATACTTTCAAGGGGCTTGCGAAACTTGCCTGATCGATAACACTCACGTCGTGGTGCTGAAAGGCACGGGCCGCGACATGGTGCCGGTGCCGGAGATGGCTGCCTTCGCCGACCGCTACGGCTTCCGCTTCCAAGCTCACGCGATCGGCAACGCCAACCGCTCGGCGCGCGTCGAGCGCAGCTTCCGCTATATCGAGACGAACTTCCTGGCGGGCCGCTCCTTCCCGGACTGGGCCGACGCCAACCGGCAGGCACGCGAGTGGTGCGACAAGGTGAATGCCAAGTTCCGTGACGATCTGAAGGCCAGCCCGCGCGAGTTGTTCGCCGCCGAGCAGCCCCATCTGCAACCTCTTCCCCTCTGGGTGCCTCCCGTCTATCTTCTCCACCAGCGCCTGGTGGATCTGGAAGGGTTGGTCTGGGTCGACACCCATCGTTATTCCGTTCCCGCCGACCTCATCGGACGCCACGTGGAAGTGCGCCAGAGCAAAGACCAGATTGAAATCTACCGCGGGCCACGCCTCGTCGCCACGCACCCCCGCGTGATCGAACCCACCGGCCGCCAGTACTGCTTGCCCGAACATCGCTACCCGCGCCGCCCCGTGTCCCCACGCTCGGATTCGGTCCCGGAAGAAAAACTCCTTCGGGAACGAGTCCCCGAAATCGCCGAGTACCTCCAGGCCCTCAAAAAACGCTCTCCGGGGCGCGCCACGCTCGCGCTGCGGCGCTTGCTCCGGTTGGTGAACGACTATCCGCGCACGCCGTTGTTTGCCGCCCTGCGGACCGCCCTCGAATACGGGCTGTTTGACCTGGAGCGGGTCGAGCGCATGATCCTTCGTAAACTCGCCAGCGAATACTCCCAGGTCAACCCCGGCCGCAGAGATTTTAAGGCGGGCGTTGATTAGACGCGGGCCGCCCCATTTGCGCCGGAAGTCGGGAAATGCATTCCGTGTATGTCTAATTATATGTGGCGGTATATTGTAACGCCGCACCGCGGGAGTTCGTCATTTCCTGTGCTTGTACGAGTTGGTTGTCGTCTCGCTCACTCTATTACCGCCACATTTAATTATACATCGCCTCCCCCGGTGTGCTATCCTCGCACCACTATGAATATTTTCTTCTTAAAAAAACAACTCCGTTTCTCCGGGCCCGGAGGCATCCTGCCCGTCAGCGATGACGACGAGGTCGGCCGCCGTCTGGCCATGCTCATCGTCGGCCAATGCGAAGGCCGAGGCGCCACGCAAGCGGCGCGGCAATTCCACTTCAGCCGCCCGCGTTACTACCAGCTGTTGGCGGCCTTTGAACAGGAAGGGGCCCTGGGTCTGGCTCTGGAGCCTCGCGGCCCCAAAACCGACTACCGCCGCACCGAGCACATTGTGCGCCTGGTCATTCGCCATCGCTTCCTGGATGCCGAGGCTTCCGCCGAGGTCATCGCCCAGAAATTGCGCCAAGCGGGCCATATCATTAGCCAACGCAGTGTGGAACGCATCATCGCCGATTACGGCCTGCAAAAAAAAACTCTACGCCCTTAACCCCGCCCAGCCACCCCAGTATGTGCAGGTGCAGAGAACGCGTTCGAAGCAACTCACCTCACCGGCCGACCCGGTCAGTCTGGAGCGGCAGGTGCGTCAATTGCTGGCGGACAAAGTCTCCGGCAACCAAGTCGGCATCTGGCTGCTGCTTCCAGAGCACTTGCGCCTGGGAACTTGGGACCTCTTGGTGCGCTGGAGCGGCCAGCCGCCCCAACGGCTGGAACCCCGCTTGGGCTTGCACCTGGTCAACGAAGCGGCCTTCTGTCTGTGTTCCTATCGTTATCGGCGCACCCTCTCGCAGAAAGGATTCGAACTGGCCAACGGCTTGCCCTTTGTCCCCACCGACCAAGCCGTTCATGCTTTGTTGGGCAAGTTCCACATCATTGAAGCCAGGCAGACCATAATTTCCCAGTGTCTGCCCACTCCATCCCCCAGCTTCCCCGGCGACTAGGCTTGAGAGCCGAAGCAGGGGGAGAGAAGCCACAGTTGCATCACGAGAGCAATCAGTATGACATTGGTTCGCATTGAAAAGCCTCAGACCCGTGACAGGAGCGCACCCGATCTCGCCTGCCTGCCAGGTCTCTGGAAACTAAGAAGGGACGCGTCGAGCAATCCCCACTTCGCTCCGGTTTCATGCCGATAGCTGGGGGCACACAAGTTCATCAAAGTGTTCACTCTTATGAACCTGTGGACCACTGCCGTCGTGAGTGATGAGCATGGCTTCGACGCCTGCTGGCAGGAGTGTGAGCCCCTCCGGGCCCAGCACGCTCAGCGCGGTGGACCACCCCTCGGAGATCATGGCGCTTCCCGCAACGGTCGTCACCTGAGGCACAGCATCCACAGGTTTTCCGTTCCGAGGATCGAGAATGTGGCTGTGACGGCGATCGCGAATGGCGAAGAAGCGCCGGTAATTGCCACTTGTTGACACCGCCCGGTTGGTAAGGAAAAGCACCTCGGGCCGCAATTTTCCCTGCGGGTCGAATGGGTCGTTGATGCCGATGCCCCACTTGCTGCTGTGCTCGGCCGGACCGAAGACATACAGATCGCCGCCAGATTGCACCATGCCACCGCAGGCTCCGGCATTACGCATCGCTTCGGCGGCACGCTCCACGGCGTAGCCCTTGGCAATTCCCCCAAGGTCAACGCTGATGCCGTCCTGGAGCTTCTCCGCACTGCGTTCATGCAGCCGAATCAAATGCCAGCCCACTCGGTCGAGCGCCCGGGAAAGCTTCCCCGAATTCGGTTCGCGATCGGCGGCCGAGCATTCACGCCAGAACTCTAAAACGGGGCGGCACGTCGGATCGAAGGCGCCCTCTGTTTGTTTCGTGATTTCCTGCGCGATCCGGAGCACGCTTAGGGTCTCGGCTGACAAAGGCACCTTTTCTCCCGCTCCGGCGGCGTTGAATCGCGCCAGCTCGGTGACGCCCATCCAGACACTCATTCGTGCTTCCACTTCGCGCAGGACGGCCTCCGCGGCCTGCAACGCTTGTTCGCCGCTTTGCTCTTTTCCAAGCTCGACAACAGCCTTGAGCGTCGTCTCCGTGCTCATGATGGAGGGGATATGCTTTTCGAAGGCGACCCGCCGTAGCTTTCGCGGTACCCAAGGGAAGAGCCGGGTCACAGAGGACAGTATCGCGCCGAGAGAAACGAGCAACATAGGGTTGGTCTGCAAAGCCACTCACGCCCAGAGCGGTCCGCCATGCCAGGCGCGCTCCCGTGGTAAGTTACTGTGCAAAAGCGCCAGTGCAGTGTTCACATTCTTAACCATCTGAAAGTCGTACATGCCGACGCAGAGGAAGTCCGCCCCGTTCTCGAGGGCGTAGCGGAAACCTTCTTCCGGGGTAATGGCTCCCGCGGCTAACACTTTGAAGGCGATCCACGGCTGGTTCAGCTTGCGCATGAAGGCGACCGTCTCTTCGGGCTGCGGGCAGAAAATGTTATCGTGCCATTCGGCGTTCTTCGCCGACCAGTAGTTCAGATGGTGAAGCGTCTTCATCCAAAAGTCCGGCTCGAGCCCCGCACCGGAGCAGGCTACGACCGTCTCAATATGGTGGGCGCCAATACCCACTAGAACCTTGTTCTGACGAATCAGGTCAATAGTCTTGACTAACAGATCGAGCTTCTTGTCCTGGATGAACCGGTCGGCAGTCTCGCCCTGAATATAGCAGGCGGTGGCGCCATAATCGATAGCGCGCCGGACCTTATCGAGGTACTTATCGAAGGGGATCAATTGCGGGGGATTCTTCGTGTAGTCCAACCCGAAACAGTCGGAGATGAACTGGATCTTGCCGATATTTCGCTTCCAGTATTCGTCGATCATCGTGCAGAGAACCGGGCTGGTAAGCACCGTGTTGATCCCACATTTCTCCGCCAGGAGCAAGGTGGCAAAGATCCGATCTTTGGTGTGGTAGGCTTTCACCAAATCATCGACATAGATAAGATCACGCGAATGGGCATTACCACAAAGCAGATTACCTCCCAGGATAACCCGGCTGAACTTACGGCCATTGATTTCACCCCAAGGAATAGTGCCGTGAAGATCGGTCAGGCTGGCGACGTTCAGAGTCTTCGCGGAGGGTGCGGTGACGGCTTCGATCAGGTTCTTCCGTTCGTAGTTGTTCCACTTTTCCTTACGTTCCACGGCGGCAGCGAACGCACCCAGGAACGGCACTCCCGCGAGACTGGCGATCAGCTCCCGCCGGCTGGGGCTGAGAGACGGTTCGGCAAAGGGCTCGGGGGCAACAGGGCTTTCCGCAGCCTTCGCCGGCATTTGCGGAGGGGCAGAGCCGGCGGCCAGGCTCGCGGACGGCCCAGGAGCAGCGGCAGACGTTGGCTTCGCCACGACGGTCTCGGGTGGCTCACCTTTCTGCCGAAAGATCAGTTTATCAAGGCCAAAGTACTTGCCGGCCCGGAGCACGGCCAGCAGAGCCAAGCCGAAGAACTCCACCAGGTTCTTGTCGACAATGACGTAGCTCCCCTCCGCGGGAACCGTCAGACCCAAGCCCGTGATCGGCGGGTTGGCCAGCCAGTACATTAGCAACAAGGCCATTCCCGCAAGGCTGGCGGCTCTAACCACGGCCCCCAGCATAAGAGCTAAACCCACAAAGATGAGCGCCCAGACATTAATGAAGTTCACGGCATTGAGGACCGGCGGCGTGCCGGCAATCCAATGAAACAAAGGAGCGAAGATCCACCGCGACGCGTCCAGATACCCGACCGCGCTCCAATGGGGAGTGAGCAGTTTGGCAACGCCCTCGTAAAGGAAATGCCAGCCCACCGCAATCCGCAGTAGAGCAAGTACGGTGGCTCTTAGAGTGTTTATGCGATTTGTCATCGATACCCTCCGTAGTGGAGATACCTCACCTGCCAGATCACTCTTCAGCATCCTGTTTGGGGGTGCAGTGGGCCAGCCTGTGAAACCTGTCGGGCTGCGCAGGTGCCCACAGTCCCACTTGTTAGCGAGCAAGTCGCATTCCAAGCGATGGCGTAGCTCCATTTAAACTAAAAATAGACCTTCTACCTTTTCCCAGCGCCTGGGTCTCCATCAACGCGCCGCTGTTGGTTCAAATTTACTTCTCTCCCTCAATGGTCCGTGCTGGCTCATATCCAAAGGGTCGAATCCAAAGGTTGCCAGGCGAAAATGCCTATGGCAGAATGGGCAACTGGCTAACAAAGGAGACCCTCAGGATGACTTTCTTCAGTCCTACGTCCTATAGCGCAGATTTACCAAGAGCCGAAAAAACTATCGTCCGACAACTTCTCCGGCTCTGGGTCGCCTTGACAATCGCACCCGCCAATTCGCTTTTAGCGAGAGCAGCAACCCCGAGACCCGATAAGCTCCAGGAGGTCCAGCGACCTATTGAGAAAGGTGATTTGGCAAGAGTGCGAACTTGATTGGCCGAATACTTGCGGGCTCCTCCGAATGAAGCGAATGATCGAACCCTCTATGATAGCTAGACGAATAAGTGGCCAAAGAACCGGGCTGCGGAACCGCATTTCCGAAAGGCAATCCCCTCAGGCCCCGTTGCGGACACTCAATCGATGAGGAAATCACTTTCAAGGCGCTGTGGACAGGTCATCCTCCTTCTCTGTGCAGGTCTGGCAAGCGGAAAGCAATTGCCCTCGCAAGACATTCCGACCAGCGGCATCAGCCCCACAATCGTTAGCACTTTGCCGCTTGCCGCCCCCCAGCGCGTTGCCCTCCAGGAAGCCTATAAGTCGCGCGACTACCCAAGCGCCGAGACTCAACTCGTGGCAGAAATCGAGCACAACCCCAAGTCTGCTGAACTGCTCGCTGTCCTGGGAGCGACTTTTTTTCTGGATGGCAAGTATCTAAACTGTGCGATTGCAATGAAGAAGGCGGAGGCGATCTCGCCCCTACCTGACCAGAACCGTTTCATCCTCGCCTTGAGTTACATTATTCTGGACCATCGAGACTGGGCACGAGCGGAACTGGAGAAACTCGTTCGCTCGGGCCCGCGTGACGCACGTTATCCATATTGGCTGGGACGCATTGACTACGATGCCATGAACTTCAAGGCCGCAGCGGCACACCTCCAAACGGCTCTCGATCTTGACCCTACCTTCATGAAGGCATACGACAATCTTGGTCTGACTTATGAGGGTCTGGGCCAGTATGACCACGCTGTCAACATCTATCAGCAAGCAATCAACTTAAACCGCCAGCAAGAGCACCCCTCAGCTTGGCCCCCGTTGAACCTAGGCACGCTTTTGGTAAAACTCGGGAGATTTCAAGAGGCTGAAGCCAGTCTTCAAGAGTCGTTGCGATACGACCCGGAATTCCCGAAAGCCCATTGCCAAATGGGACTGCTGCTCAACAAGGAAGAGAAGAGGCAGGAAGCCATCCACGAGCTCAATCTCGCGGCCCAGTTTGACCCCGCCGATCCTGAGCCCCACTACGCGCTAGGAGGGCTTTACCAACGCCTCGGTGAAAGAGCGAAGGCCGAGGCGGAGTGGAAGAGGTTCGAAAAGCTGAAAAAAGCGAGCCCCGGCGAGCCCCCGCTCTGACCAACCGTCACCCACCTCACGCAGGGCACGAGGACGATTGTCGACAGAAGCAACCACGAGCATTATGTTTACTTTTAGTGTTTATTCGTTCCTGAGCATATCAACTGCCGCAGAGGTAAAAACAACTTGGCCACTGGATAACCGCGCCTGATTCCTTGCGCACCGAAGACTAACCTGCGGAGAATTGATCGTCACCCCATTGTGCGGTTCTCTTGCATGGCTATGGGCGGACAAAATTGCAGCGGCGCAAGAAGTGGACTGGCAGAAAATGCCTGTGCTGCCGGAACAAACACAAGGGCGGTGGGCATGGCCAATGCAACCAGATTGCGCCAAAGGGAATAGATGGCGGCGCGATCCTGGCGGCGAGCGCCCTTCACGCTAAGCCTCAAACGAGCTGTGGGCACTTCGGGGTGCACACCCAAAGAATCGAGCTTGCGTGAGCGCAACTGGTCACGCGGCTTGGCCACGACGGTATTATTGGTCTCACATTAAATAATGCAATGATTAAGGCAAATAAAGAGGGAGGTCTGATTGCAGAATGCCGCCCCTCAGTTTCTCTGGCGAACTGCGGATACCACCAATCGCGTGGATGACGCTTTCCATCAACTCATCGACATCCTTGGGGTAGCCGTTGGCCAGTTCCGCTTTCGCCAAAGCCCAAACGCCCTCGTCCGGGTTGAGCTCCGGGGCGTAGGAGGGAAAATGTTTGATGTGGAGACGCGGGTGTCGAGCCAGGAGCTTCTGGAGGGGTTCTCCCCCATGGGTGGAGGAGTTATCCAACAGTACAATCAGAGGGCCACGGAGCTGCCGGAGCAACTCGCGCAGAAACA
>Ga0208034_1000412_pt1 | contig 35809 bp, 16 predicted proteins | sample June2015DPH_8_10_FD_184699 | JGI IMG/M metagenome (GOLD analysis project Ga0208034, IMG submission 184699) | Peatland microbial communities from SPRUCE experiment site at the Marcell Experimental Forest, Minnesota, USA - June2015DPH_8_100... | ecosystem: Environmental > Terrestrial > Soil >...
GGATGTTGCGGGCCTCGGTTTCGGACTTCTTCCAGAGAAGCGCTGCTGTTTCGGCCGTGAAGGGCTTGATCGGAAGCAGCGCGACGAGTTCGGCCTCTGCCGGCGTGAACAGGACTTCGAGGATTTGAAACAAAGCTCGGTCGGCGGAGCCCCTTGCGGGAAGCGGTTGATCCGCTCCGACAGTTTGCGATAGCTCTCTCTGGCGGTGTGGTGGGACATGGAAATAGTGTAGGACAAATCGGCCGGGGCGAAAGGGCCGGCATCAGAGGTGTTTGTTCTTTATTGGTTAAAATCTACCCCCGACTCCCTGTTTCTACTGATGCCAGTGATACCGTTTTTGTAGGAAACACAGGCAATAGGGGAAACTATAGAAACCGTAGCCCGCGTTCAGATTCGCTTGTGACCCACTCAAAAACAGGGTATTATCGCGGAAGTGTAGTGTTCGTCGGTGCTTGCAGGTAACGGCGGTAATCGAATCCCTCCCTCTCCGCCGGTTCCTGCAATCCCAATCACTTAGGTCCTACTGAATCGTGGAGGGCTCCACGTTCGAACTGCTGTCTAGTGTCCCATTAGTGTCCGATTGAATCCGATTCGCTTCCGCAATGTGGTTTTCCAGCTTCGCCATCGCACTCCGAACGTCAACACGCAGCGGTCTTGATGTAGTACGTCGCCGTCGTGCTCACGTTCGCGTGTCTGAGGATTCGCTGAATCACTATATCCGGCACGCCCAGACGGTACAGGTTGCTTCCCAGCCCGCGCCGCGCCGCGCCGCGTGCCAGTCGTGCCACTCTGGGATGCGAGTGTCACGCATGTACGATGGCCAGCTTTGTGGTGGTCTGACTCTTGCTTTGCCGCAAGCCTCACAACGATTCAGCGCAGGAAAAATGACGCGATTGACCGCACTGCCGAGCGCCAGCGGCTTGCCCATAGCATTGGCCGAAGATCGGGCCAGCAACCGGACCGTAGCGCAGCCGATGGATTTCCGTCGGCTCCAACATAACCCCAATCCTTCATGGATTCCGGCGTGGCGCTCGGAATCGGCTCAAGTGTCCCGAAGGTTCTGAGCGGTCAACTGCCTTCTCATGATCTCGTGACGGCAATCACAGCGGAGGCACTTGCGCTGGCCTATCGTATAAAAGGTCAGGTGGCCCCTATGGCGGGTTCGTCTGTCATCGATTCGTCTATCGTTGGTTCGTCTAGCATCGGTTCGGCCCTCATCGAAGATGGTTTGCGCCGGCTAGCTCCGGAACAGTTGCGCGCCGCCCTTGCTGACTTCCTGCCCAAAGGGGCCACGGCTGCCGAGCAGACCCGTGCCATTGAAGCCGGGCTGCGAAGCCCGGCTGGCGAAGCCCTGCGGGACGCGATGGCGAGGTGGATCGTCGACGAAATCGTTCCGGTGGACAGGTTAGTTCCGCAGGCTTACGTGGAGTGGCGCCCACCGGTTCGGGACGCCATGATGTTCGTGGTGGCGCGGCTCTCGCCCGCTCGCCTCGCCCCCAAGCTCCTGGAACAACTTGAGCTTCCGTCGAACACTACGGCGGAAGTGCGTTTGCTGCGGCTGATCGCAAAAGTACCAGGCTTGCAAAAACTGGGACAAGTCATCGCACGCAACCAACACCTCCGTCCCGCTCTGCGGAATGCGCTCGCCCGGCTGGAAAATGGAATTCGCGATGTCCGGCCGGAGGACGTAGTCGCGATCATTCGACAGGAGTTGGGGCCACGGCTCGAGAAATACGCCGTGCACATCGCGCCGACTATCCTCTCGGAGGCCAGTGTCAGTGCGGTGGTGCGCTTCACCTGGCGTGACCCGGGCAGCGGAAAACGTGAACGGGGTGTTTTCAAAGTCCTGAAACCTCACATCCCTGAGTACTTTGCGGAGGACATGGACTATTTGCAGGGACTGGCTCAATACTTTGCGGACCAACACCACAACTACGGATTTCCTGCGAACCTGCTCCCCGATACTTTCAAGAAAGTCCGGCGCTTGCTGCGGCACGAGGTCAATTTTGTCCGGGAGCAGAAGACGTTACTCGAAGCATGGAGTCTCTATCAGTCCATGCCTGGCATTTGCGTGCCGCGGCTGATCCAGCCACTGTGTACATCCAGAATTACGGCGCTCACCGAGGAGCGTGGGATCAAGGTGACGAACGCGGCGGCCCGCCTGCCGGAGTCGCGGCGCAAGAAAGTTGCCGAGCAACTCATCGAAGCGCTGGTCGCGGTCCCTCTTTTGGCGGCACAGGAGGATGCCATTTTTCACGGCGATCCCCATGCCGGCAATCTGCTCTATAACAACCGTACCGGCGAACTGACGATCATCGACTGGGCGCTGAGGGAACGCTTGAGCCGCGATCAGCGCCGGCATCTCGCGCTCTTGTTTCTGATGGTGACCTTGCGCGACCCGGTGGGCACCTGCAACGAAGTTTTGGCACTCAGTCAGCAGCACATCAGACGTACTTCACCGAGGGGGCAGATGGTTTCGGAGTTGGTCACGCGTTTTCTCGACGAACTGCCGGTGGTGCCCAGCGGCGTGGATGCGATGGTGCTTCTGGAACGCATTGCAATGAAGGGTATCAAGTTCCCCGGACCGCTGATCATGTTGTCCAAGGTGATGTTCACGCTGGATGGAATCCTGGGCGACGTGGGAGGATCCAGCACCGGCATGGGCTTCACCATCGCGCGCCACGTTGCCCAGCATTGGATAAAGAATCGCAAAGAGTTCCGTTCGCCTCTGAAGACCAGGGACTGGATCACGCTACAGTGCAGTGCCTTGCTTTACACCAGCCGTTTGTGGCTGCAGGGCGAGCAGGCAATATTGGACCGCTTGCTGCCCGCCGGTTCGACGGCCTCACTCGCGTCAACGTGAGGCATGAAGGACGCCTGAGGCGGCATCGTTCCAATCCGTCTCTGCTGCTGGAGGGATAAAGCTCATCGCCCGCTCGGCCAGCGCGGTAATGGTCAGGCTGGGATTGACCCCGAGGTTCGCCGCCACCACGGACCCATCACAGATGTACATGTTCTTATAGTTGAAGACGCGGTGGCGAGAATCAACCACGCCGTGGCCGGAAGAATCGGCGATCAAGCAACCTCCGATACAGTGGGCCGTGCTGGGAACATTGAAGAGGATCTCCGGAACCATGCTCATCGCCGTGCCCCCGGCGATCTGTGCGAATTTCTGCGCGAACTGGTTGGCTTGGGGAATGTAGGTGGGCACTTTATCGCCGTAGCTGACGAGAAACTTCCTGAACGGCCAGAACCAGCGGCGTTGCCAGCGCATTTCGATGTGTCCATCCAGCGACTGCATGCAAAGCAGAATCACAAACTCTCGCGCCCATCGCCAGGGTCGAAGCAGGTTCAGAGTCTTGAACGGATGGCGTAGCAGCGAGCCCACGAGATTTCTTAGCCAGAGTGCAATCCGCAGTGGACCGGGGCGGCCATCGGTCAGAACCGTGGTCAGAAGGCCCATGACGTCGGAGCCAGCAGGATAGCGGACCGCTTCAATGTGCGTGTGTTCGTCGATATAGATGCCGGAGCCGATGGCGATGCCTTGCGACACATCCTCTGGGCAACCCGGTATGCGTACTCCGATCAGCGATTCGGAATTGGTGCGCACGTGTTTGCCCAGTTGCTTACTGATGTCCGTCAATGAGCCCTTTTCTTTGAGCTGAAAGAGAAGTTCCGTCGTGCCCAGTGAGGAGGCGGCGAAGACCACTCCGCGGCAAGTGAACCGCCCAGACTGCGAGTGAATCCACGCGGTGGACTTAACCGTACAGACTTCGTAGCCGGCGCTGCCATCGCCGATGCCGCCCATCGGTTTGACGTTCACCACCCTGGTTTCAGGAAAGACCCGGGCTCCGTACTTCTCGGCCAGGTAAAGGTAGCCAAGGTCGAGCGTATTCTTCGCGCCATGGCGGCAACCCATCATGCAACCACCGCACTGGATGCAAGTGGTTCGCTGCGGACCTTCACCTCCGAAGAATGGATCAGGGAAGGTTTTGCCGCCCTCCTTTCCCTCCGCAGCCTGGAAGATACCCACTTGGGAGGAATAAAAAGTATGTCCAGACCCCACCTTCGCTGCAACCTTCTTCAGCAGATGGTCGGCAGGTCCGAGGATCTTGTTCTCAGTCACGCCGAGCATCCGCGCGGCGGTTTCATAGTGCCGCGGCATTTCTGCTTTCCAATCAGCCAATCCCGTCCAGGAGCCCGTTTCCCAAACTTTCTCCGGGGGCGGAAGCAAGGTGCTGGCGTATGTGATGGATCCGCCACCGACCGCGCAGCCGTGGAGGATGGTGGCGTGCCTGAAGAACCGCATATTGAAGAAGCCGCGCAGGCCGAGGTTGGGACGCCAGACCCAGCGATGGATGGACCAACTGGTGCGCGGTAGATTATCAGGCGTCCAGCGCCGGCCCATCTCCATGACCGCGACTCGATACCCCTTCTCCACCAGCCGAAGGGCAGAAACACTGCCGCCGAAGCCCGAACCGATGACGATGAAGTCGAAGTCGAAATCGAATTGGTTGTTGCGGGGCACCATAGATTCCTCGTCGCTCGGTTCCAGGTTCCTTGCGATCGTTCTATTCACGGCCTGACCGTCTCCCTATTCTTCTGCCCTCGAACCCTTGCATCAATCACTTGCCCAATCCTTCGCAGCGCTTCGGCACTCTGCGGCGAATCGAGTCCAAACACCTGAAAGTCATGGTTCATGTCCTCCCAGGTTTCGAGGACGACATCCGCTCCTTGCTCCTGAGCGCGATCTGCGAAGGCTTGAATGCTCGTGTACAGAATCTCTGCGCGGCCAGCCTGTATATAGATCGGAGGAAGGCCGCGCAGGTCAGCCCATAGCGGCGACACCAGCGGATTCCGGCGCTCGGCGGAGTCGCAGAACCAGTCCGCCCACTGCTCAAGCATTCGCTTCTCAATCCAGTCAAAGTCCGGGTTGCCGATGTGGTCAGTGTCGAAATCAGTTGCTGGGGAGAGCGCAACGGCCAGCGCCGGCAGAGGAAGCTTCGACTCCCGTGCCGCCAGAAGCAAAGCCAGCGTCAGATTGCCACCAGCCGAGTCGCCGGCAATAATCAGACGGTCAGGATCGACGCCCTTCTCCAGCAGCCAGCGGTAGGCGTTGAGCGCGTCTCCAAGCTGCGCCGGGAACCGATGTTCCGGGGAGAGACGGTAATCGAGGGCAAATGCTCTGGATTTCGCAGCCTGCGTGATCAGCGCGATAAAGTTGGCGTAGGCCTGCGGATAAAACGAGTATCCGCCGCCATGAAAATACAGGACGCTCACGCGCGGCTCTGTGTTCTTGCCGGCGAACCAACTTCCTCTGAACTTTTCCTGCACGACCGGCGTGATGCTAACTTCCGACAATGCCGGAGAACTAATCACGACCGAGTCCAAATAGCGGCGTGCTTCCTTCACATCGCCCATCTGGAAGGCAGCGAGCGTCTGCCGCTTCAACACTTGTGTGGCCAGTTCTACGAACCAGTTCCAACCGGGCAGACGTGGACCCTTGAGCGCTCGGCGAGCAGACGCTTCGAGAATGGATTGGCTCAGTTCGGCGGCGCTGCGGAGGCGGTAGCGGGGTGGGCCTCTGAAATGTATCCGGGCAGTCATGCCAAGCACCAATCCTCTACACGCACAGTGAAGCCGCGTCGGGAACGTAAACCGGGATCCGCAAGCGAATCGGCGGGTGTGGTGGCGGCGCGGCCACTAGAGTCCGCACAATGCCGTCCGCACGTTGCCACCAGCCGTGGAAGATTTGATCTCCCGGATAATGATCTCCGGTATAGCGACCTCCGGCATAGCGACCGCCTGTATAACGAACCCGGAGTTGGCTCCAGCCATTGAGGTCGAATGACGTGGCGCAAGGGATAACGATCACCGATCGGGTGTCGAGTCGAAGGCCCTCGCGCAGCGCTTTGAGCGCGCTCTCTTTCCCGCTCCAAAGCAGGGCCAGGAGGCGAGGCCGGTCCGCCGCAGACGCGCGCGCAACCAGCGCTTGTTCTTCGAGGGTGAAATAGTCGGCGACAAAAGCATCGCTACGCGGCTCGATCATTTCCAGATCACAGCCCATTTTCACGCCGGACATCGCCACGGCGCAAGCCGCTATGCCGGCGCGGTGGCTGAGTGAAATCGTGACCGCCGCCGGTTGGCTGTCGAAAAAGACCTCGGGCGCGCCGGACGGCGCCGGGCGTATTTCCACTTTCTTGCAGATCTGGGGATGAGCCGGCACATCCAGGGTAACGGACAGCGCACGTTTCGCCGTCCAGCGTCCCAGCCGCCAGTCAGCGCGGCGCTTGGCAAAGCGCATGCCGCTCAGGCAGGCTGCTTCGTTCGCGCTCAGCCAATCATTCTCCGCCGGTACATCGGCTTCGGTTTGTTCCAACCAATACACATTCATCGACTTAACCACGGGGAGACTAGAACGGGTCTCACAGATTAGTTAGGACGTGATTTCCGGCCCTCAGGGGCTAAAGCCCGTATTTCTTGCGGCTCTAGGCGGCACGGCTGAAGCCGTGCCCTTCCCAAAACCGTTTCTGAGACCAGTTTTTAGGCCGCTGCCGTTAGCCTGTTCTGCGACTTTGTGGATTCCGATCCCTCCTCTCTTGCGATACCGCGTTCGAGCGCATGGATGAGATAAGGACGCAGGTTGGCGGGCGGAATAATGTAATTGAGAGCACCCACGTCGAGCGCCCGCTGCACGCTGTGCACGCGGTCAAACTCGGAGGCCATCTCGCCCAGTTTCTCGGAATGTACGACTTTGAAGAGTTCTTCCCACTGGGTGCGCAAGCGGCCTTTCTCCGCGCCGTCCGCCTGGGCTATCGCCTGGTTCAGCGCCTGCAGGCGCGCATCTTTGCGGGCCCTGGCTTCAACCTCACCGGCGAAAACCACGGCTGCCGCCGGAGCGCCGCCGATGACGGAGGCATACGTTCCCTCCAAGGCTGTCACTTCAAGGCTTTCATTCAGCGCCCGCGAGAAAACCACGTACGCGCCTCCGTGATAGCGCGAGATCACGCAAAAGACGATGGGGCCTTTGAAGTTCACCACGGCCCTCCCGATCTCGGCGCCGTACTCAAGCTGCAGCCTGCGCATCGACTCCGGCGAGCCATCAAACCCCGACAGGTTGGCCAGGAGCACCACCGGTCGATTGTTGCTGGCGGCGTTGATCGCGCGCGCCACTTTCTTGGAGGATTGCGGGAAGAGCGTGCCGGCGCACCATTGATCCGGTCCGTCGGCGGGGACAAATCCTAACCGGGGCACCGGCCGGGATTCGATACCGATAAGACAAACGGGATAGCCACCAAGATGAGCATCCCACACTACCGCGGTCTCCGCCGCGCGCATGCCGGCCCAGCGCTCCAGCGGCGCATGGTCCTGGTCGATGGCCGCCATCATGACTTTGCGAATATCAAAGGATTTCTTGCGCCCGGGGTTGGTCTCGTCCGACAAGATGTCGCCGATCAGTTCGAAGCCGTCGTTATTATTGTCAGTGGAATTGGAATCGCCATTGCCGCTCCTGCCGTGAGGATGGACTCGCACATCGCGATCCATGGGATCGGCAGTCGCGGCCCGCCGGGGGAAACGCTCGCCCGGGGCCACGTAGGTGTGCTCATAGTGGCGCAACAGAATGTGGCAGGCTTCATCGATGTCGCGCGCCCAGTACTGCGCCTGGCCGTTGATCCCCATAATGCGATCGTAACCGCCGATGCCTTGATTGTCCTCGGCCGAGACGCTGCCGGAGTAGTCCAACGCGCGCTTGCCGGTGAGCACCATCGCCGCTTTCGGCGTCATGATCAGAATGCCCCGGGTGTGCATGAGCATGGTGGCCTCGGCGTTCCAGTACGGCTGCGCGCCGACGTTGATTCCGTTCACCACCAGATTTATCTCGCCGCCCGCTTGCGTGAACTCCACCAAGCCCCGCAGGACGCGGGCAATCCAATCCATGTTTTCCACTCCGCTGTCCATCGAGATCTTGGCGCCGGCCGAGATGGGGAACCATTCCAGGGGAACGCCCTTCGCTTGGGCCAGATCCAAAGCTGCGAGGATGCGCCGGCATTCCGGTTCGGCGATGGCGCCCAGGTCCTTGCTTGGATCGCCCAGCACCAGAACGCGTGTCATGCCCTCGGGATACTTGGTGATAAAGTTGCGGATGATGCCAACGATGATATTGGCTTTGTTTTGACCATAGGGGCGATCGACGGCGACCAGACGGCCTGCAGAGTCAAGATCATGCTCGATAAAATCGCCAGTGGGAAATTCCGCTCGCGTGTGTTCCGGAGCGGGCGTGAGCATTTTGATGATTTCGTAAGGGTAGATGAGCCCGCGCTGGCGCATGCGGACGACTTTCTGGTCGTATTCGGTCAGCGGTCTGATTGGTTGTAGTTGGTCGGCGGGCCGGAAGGTGATGAGCATACCGCTGCCGCCCGGGCTTGAGATGCGCACCACCATATCGCGCAACTCGCCGGTCGCCGGACTGGGAATGCGGACGCGCACTACCACTTGCTCCAACCCCAGGCCTTCGGTCGCGGGCGCCAGTTTGCGCACAAGATCACGCAATTCATCCCGCCCAAGATTAAGCGGTGGCCACACGTTGAGCAGTATGCGATTCCAATGGAGGCGCTGATAGGTCGGCCGCCGTGACTGAAACAGCCGGATGCTGGCCATCGCTTCCATTAACATGCGCTCCAGATGCGGCAGTTGCACGACGCGACCCGCCTCATTCCGCACCGGGGTTACGTCGCGCACTTCCGCGCACGCGAACAACCGCTCGTCCTTCGGGTTATCGCGGGCCACGGCATGGATCAGGTACACATCTTCGACCGACGGCAGCCGTTCAATCTTGAAATTGCTAAGCCGCCAGAGATGCAACCGTTTCCCCATCATGGGGTGGATTCCGCGGTAGAGCTTCTCCTCTTCATATCCATTCGCGCTGGGGCGATAGGTGAAATGCATGCCCGCTATACCCCGGCCGTGACCAGTGCCGGCGGCGGTCGCTACGATGCGCCGGATGGGGCGCGGGAAGCCAGCCTGGTTGAGCACCGAGCGCACTTCCTGCTGCGTAGCCTCCGCGTCGCCCAACCTGCCGGAATGGAAAACGTAAAAATCGATGACGATGTCGTGGTCTGCCGGAACTTCCGCGATCATTGGAAACAGCCTCCGCGCCGCCTCCGCGAGCCGGGAGTACTCGGCGTGCGTCGTGAACACGTGAATGCGCTTCCCCTCATGATCGTACTCCGCCGATGCGCAGCACTGTCCGTCCACAGCCACGGAGCGAAAGTTCGTGAGCTTTCGAATCCGGTAGTACCGCCAGGTCAGCGCCTCCAACATCAACTTGCGCAAGGCTTGGTCGGCGGTTGCGAACCGGCTGGAGATTAGGCTGAACAGCGGCTGCGGACATTCGACCAACGCGCGGATTCTCTCGTAGCGGTCCGCGGCATCGGGATTCGCAGCCAGATAGGCGAGGTGTTCCTCCATTTGCTCGTACACCTGTTGACGTGCCCGCTCAAACAGCGGTTGGTCGAAGTAGCGATAGCGCACTTCCCGGGCCAGGTCGGTGACTGCGGGAAAGAGCCCATTGGTCATGGAAATCATTCGGTCGAGGAGCGTCCGAAAGGACTCCTCAGCGTGCGGCGACAGCGTCTGGACGCGCCGCAGACGTCGTTCGAGGACGCCCAGAATGGGCGCGACTTGCTGCTCCACCCGTTGATGCGATTTGTAGATCCAGAGCAAGCTCTCTTCCAGTTCAGGGGAGCGATCCAGGGTCCGCACACCGTAGTGAGCCAGCGCGCGTTGGAGCGCGCTGACAAAGGCTGGCGGGAGTCCTTGACCGCGCGTCTCCAGCATGCGCAAGTAGGAAAACAGATAGGCCTCGGCACTGGGCTCTTCACCGCTGGCCCGATGGTTTACCTCCGGCTCGCGTTGGAACAGGGAACGTATGTCTACAAAAATGTTGAGGATCTCATCTTCGCGCTGTCTAATTTCGTCGCTGTTCACGGGGCAATTCTGGCTCCATTCGGCGAGCAGCCGCGCGGCCTGCTTCGGATCCACGTCAAAGCCCAACATGAGCTGGCGGAGCTCATCCAGGCTCTGACGGCAGCTGGATTGGATGGCTCCTCCGTTTCCTTCCGAGGCGAGCGACGTGCCAAAGACCACTTGTTCCGCGGCTGCAACGGCATCGTCACCGGCGGCGGGGTCGATCTGCAGGAGCGGGGCTCCGGTGTCCACCTGAACATTGGGTATGGCCATCACCTGCCGGACCTTTCCGGAAAATGGGGCCACAACCTGTGTCTCCATTTTCATGGCCTCGAGCACCGCCAGGCGGTCGCCGACCGCAACCGTGTCGCCCGGCTTGACGAGAATGGAAACCACTACCGCCGGCGCCGGCGCGTGCACCACGCCCCCGTCATCGCGATCAATCTGGTGCGAAACGCCATCCACCTCGATCCGGTACCTTATCCCCTGGACTACGGAGACGACACGAAAACGCCGCCCGAAGACCTTGAGCCAACATTCGAACTGACCCAAACGGTCGATCTGGGCATCGATGCGTGCCCCATTCACCTCCACGCAGTAGCGCTGCGGGCCGAGGCGATAAGTCTTCGGCGAGTAGCAATGGCCTCGATAGCGTAGTTCCGCAGTCAGGCCTACCTCACTGCGGACCTGCGGCCGCCCGCGCACCGCCGACGCATAAAACTGTGACTGCTCCACGGCCAGCTGGGCATCGTAGGTCTCGATCGCGGCTTGAACCAGAGCTACGTCGGCGTAACGCCTGGAGAGGTGCTCACCGGTTGCCGCTAAGTGGTCCAGCCACCCAACATGCACTTCTCCACGCTGCACTTCGGGGCGGTTCAGCAATTCCAGCAGAAACGCTTTGTTACTGGTTCCGTCCTTGATGACGACAACGCTCTCGCGCAGCGCCCGCTGCAGGCGGGAAAGTGCTTCTTTCCGGTTCTGGCCGTAGGCGATGACCTTGGCGATCATGGAGTCGAACTCCGCCGGGATGGCATCGCCTTCCGCCACGCCGCTGTCTACGCGCACACCCAGCCAGGGCAGGATTCTGAACCGCTCAATCGCGCCCGGCGCGGGAGCAAAGCCGTTGTCCGGATCTTCCGCATTCAGCCGCACCTCAATGGCGTGACCGGTGGTGCGCGGCAGTTCGCCTTCCAGGCGGCCGCCGCGCGCGACGTGAATCTGAAGTTTCACGAGATCGAGCCCGGTGGTGCACTCGGTCACCGGATGTTCAACCTGCAGCCGCGTGTTCATCTCCATGAACGAGAAGCGGTTGATTTCCGGTTCGTACAGGAATTCGACAGTGCCCGCGTTGTGATAGCCCGTTGCTTGACTCAAGCGCACCGCCGCCTCGCGCAGCATCTGATCTTGCTCCGGAGAAAGCGCCGGCGAAGGTGCTTCTTCGAGGATTTTCTGGTGGCGGCGCTGGATGGTGCAGTCGCGCACGCCGGCGGCCCATGTCGTCCCGTAGTGGTCGGCAATAATTTGGACCTCGACGTGGCGCGCGCCTTGCACCTGTTGCTCCAGGAAAACGGTGGGGTCCCCGAAGGCCTTGAACGCCTCGGCCCGGGCGCTCGCAAAAGCTTGGGGGAGTTGGTCCGCCGAACGCACCAGGCGAATCCCGTGACCGCCGCCTCCGGCGGTGGCCTTAATAAGGAGCGGATAGCTGAGGCGTTCGGCATGGCCCTGGGCGTCGGCGAGCGTTTCCACCGGCCCATTGCTCCAGGGCGCTACCGGTATCTGCGCCTGCTCGGCAATTCGTTTTGAGGCGATCTTGTCGCCCACACGCCGCATCACATCGCCATCCGGGCCGATGAACACGACGCCTATCTCGCGGCAAAGGTCGGCGAATGCGGCGTGCTCGGCCACAAAGCCCCATCCCACCCAGACCGCGTCCGCGCGTGCGGCCGCCAGCGCACGTTCGAGCCGGACGTAGTCGACGTAACTGCTCTTGGGCTGCTGAGTGTTTGGATCGAGGACCTGAGCCGGACCGAGACACACTGCCTCGTCCGCTTCACGCACAAACATGCTGCGCCGGTCAGGCTCGGTGAACAGCGCGATCGTGCGCAACGATGTGCCGTATTCTTGATTGAAATCGCGGGTAGCGTGGATGAAACGCATGGCGGCTTCGCCGCGATTCACGATAGCCACGCGCTGAAATTCGTGGTTCATAAGTCCTCCGATCAACCGATCGTCAGGACAACCCGGTCATGTTCATCATGCGGCGACGGTTTCCAGTGACATCGCAGCCTGTAGCGCCTTCAACCGCTCGGCATCCACCGCGCCGGGAACCGCTACCGTGCGGTAGCCGCCAAGATGCAGGTAACGGTTTCCTTTCGTATCCACAACCTCCGCATCGAAGCTGCCGCGATCCCAGTCGGAAGTGACCACGGCGTATAACCGTGTGTCGGCCGACTCCGGAGCCCGTAGCAGTGATGATGATGAAACGCAATCAATGTGCTGCGGCAGACCCATGCGGCCTTGCGTGCCCATCTCCCAGACCCCGGCAGTTTGGAAGCAAAGCTCAATCAGACGCGGCGCTGTAAGCGTCGGCAGTTCGGACGGCAGATGGTTTGCTGGCAAGCCTTTGGCCATCAGCCCGATAATCCTCTGTCCGTCCCACCACGCCCGCTCCACAACTTGGTATGCGGGTCCGTGGAAGTAGAGGCGATAGATGTCGGCGGCCTCGATGATATGTCCTTCCGGCACGCCCAGCGCCGGCACCGTCACCGCTTGGGGCGTCTGTTTTGTGAGCCGCACCCGGGCGGTAAAATGTGTTGTCACTTGCGGCTCGGCCTGGTTGGGGAACGACCGGCTGCCAGTCAAGCGGCAGTCTGCCAGCAAGGTCAAGGTGTCGCGCTGCGGATAAATGACTGCCTCGACCGTCACCGCGCGCGGTTCGTTCCGATAGAACTTGAACGGCGCCAGGAAGTTCACGTCTTCGATCGCCGCGACATGCCAGCTGGGAAGCAGGCATAGCGCAGCTTCGGCAAACGCCTCGATGCCCATGACCCCGGGCAGCACCGGTGTGCCGTCGATTTGATGATCGTGCAGGAAAGGTTGAATCGCCGGGTCCAGCGTCGTCTCGATTTTGAGGCCACTCTGCAGGCCCACGCCTGCCATCTTGCCGATCATTGGTCCTGACCCCGATGGTCCTTGCTGCGGTGATCGAGTCAGGGTTTCCACGCCTGATGTATCCAGCCCCCCAGTGGCATCCCACTCATTCAGCAGAACACCGAGACGAAGGCCGATAACAATTTCACCCTTGGTGCCTCCCGCAGTGAGTTCGCGGCGAATCAAGGGAATCCCCGCCTCTGGTGGCAGCATATCGATACCTGCCAGTTCCATCATCTTAGGGATGGAGCCACGCGTAGCCATACCCATGCCGCCCCATGCCGTCCAGTCGATGACGATGCCGCGTGTAGCCGGCCGGGTGGTGCGGAAGCTCGAGGTGATCTTGCCCAACAGATCGTTGGCCGAGCTGTAATCCGTTTGTCCGGCGTTGCCGAAGCGCCCGGCAATCGAACTGAACGCCACCGTCGCCCCGAGGGGCATGTCGCCGATGGCATGCAGAAGATTGAACCAGCCGTCGCTCTTGACGTCGAAGACCAGATCGAATTCACGCGCATCCTTGTCCGGCAGAAAGTGGCTGCGCTCCGTGCCGGCGGCGTGCAGGAGCACATCGATGTGCCCGCTGCGCTCCCGCACTTGCTTGATGATTTTGGTTACCGCGTCTGCGTCCGTGAGGTTGACGCTGAAGTAATGCGCCGTACCGCCGGCGGCTCGCACCGCAGCGATTGCGCTGTGTGCTGCCTGCGCTCGCTCCAGAGCCGCCAGCTCTTTTTCAACCAGGGCCGGCGTGGCGCGCTCGCCGCGCGCCTGGATGCGTGTGAACAGATCGCGCTTAAGGCCGTCCTTGTCGGTCACGAAGCGCTTGAGATCGGGATTCTCCGGATCAGGCTCGGGCACCAGATCGAGCAGGTAGAACGTGCCTCCGGAGGCCGTCGCCAAATCGGCAGTGATGGCCGATACGATACTCCCTGCCGCGCCGGTGACGAGAAACACGGTGTTGCTGTCCAAGGTTAGACCGGGCTTGCCATCGGCGGCGGGTTGTTCTTGCAGCCCAACCGTCCAGCGCAACTTTTCCGTGTAGCCGATTTCGACTGCGCCAGGATCGCGCAGGGTTTCTTCAATCAGGATGTCGGCGACTTCTGACGGCTTTCGTTCCGCTTCAAAGTCGACCGCCTTGACCAGAGCGTCCAACCGCTCTCGTTTATACGTTTTGGTGAAGCCCGCGACCGCGCCACCTAACGGCGCTAGCGCACCGGCCTCGTCGTAGCCATGCTGTCCACCCAGTCGCGTCGCCGACACGAGAAACGTGCCCCGTGCCGCAACCTGCTCGTACAGAATGCGCATGGTGGCATACAGCGACTTGACCCGCACCCGCAGGGCTTCATGCCAGCTGGCGAGGTCCATAGCACTGATGTCGCCCTCGTTGTCCAGCGCGGGCAGCCAGTACACTCCGTGCACCGGACCCGCGGCCAGCCAGCTCTCGACGCGATTCTTCAATGCGTCTACATCCATCGTCTCCGCGATGCGGAGAACTTCTACACCCATTGTCTCTAGCCGTTGCGCCAGCGCGTCTCCTGCACCAGATTTGTCCGGCATAATGACGACTCGCCGACCGGACCCCAGCGTCACACCGGTTGGCTTGCAAAGGGCAAGTGGCGGACGCAAGTTGGGAACAGGTACGCGGCGCGGGATACGGTTGGCGGCGTCGAAACTGGCGGGGATCGGACGCGCAGTCGAAACCGGCTTCGAAACCGAAGATACAGACACCGCCGGTTTTTTCGGCGCCGGTTCTTGTTTCTCTTGCGTGGCGGAAGCGCTTGCAGCGGACGCTTTAGCCAAGCCGGGCTGCCTGTCGTGAGCGAACTTGATCACGTGGGCCAGGGTAGGGAAGTCGCGTAGCTTGAGATTCTCATCGCGCGGAATGTTGTACGCCGCTCGCACGGCCGCGAACATTTCCGCTTGTTTGACGGTGTCGATGCCGAGGTCCGCTTCGAGGTCCAGATCCAGGTCCAACATATCTTTCGGATAGCCCGACTTCTCGGCCACGATCTCCAGCACCTTCTCCTTAATGGCATCGTCCGTTGCCGCTTGGGCCGCGACTGGGGGCGGCGTGGGCACAGTTGGCTCGCTGATGGTTGGTGAGGGCGGTGCCCCGACGGCCAGGTCGGGACGTTTCTCATACACGAAACGGATGACGTGAGCCAGTGTGGGGTAGTCGCGCAGCTTGCGGTTCTCATCGCGCGGAATGTTGTAGATCTCGCGGATGGCCGCGAACATCTCCGCCTGTTTGACGGTGTCGACGCCGAGGTCGGCTTCGAGATCCAGATCCAGGTCCAGCATATCTTTCGGATAGCCAGTCTTCTCTACCACCAGAGCGAGGACGCGTTCTTTGACGTCGTCGCCGGCAGAGACCGGCGCCGATGTCGCAGTCGGCGCCGGTTCCTCAGCAGCCACAGCGGTCTTCGGCGTGGCAGGTTTGACTTCTTCCTTCGCGACTGCTGGGGCTGCAGCCAAGTCAGGGCGTTTCTCATACACGAAACGGATGACGTGCGCTAATGTCGGATAATCACGCAGCTTGCGGTTCTCGTCGCGCGGAATGTTGTAGATCTCGCGGATGGCGGCGAACATTTCCGCCTGTTTGACGGTGTCGACGCCGAGGTCGGCTTCGAGGTCAAGATCCAGGTCCAGCATGTCTTTCGGATAACCAGTTTTCTCTACCACCAGCGCGAGAATGCGTTCCTTGACGGGATCGCCGGTGACGACTTGCGCAGATGTCGCGGGGGGTGCCGGTTTCTCAGCGACCACAGCGATTGTTGGGGTCGTAAGTTTGACTTCTTCCTTCGCGACTGCTGGGGCTGCAGCCAAGTCAGGGCGCTTCTCATATACGAAGCGGATCACGTGCGCTAATGTCGGATAATCGCGCAGCTTGCGGTTCTCGTCGCGCGGAATGTTGTAAGCCTCGCGGATCGTGGCAAAGACCTCCGCCTGCTTAACGGTGTCGACGCCCAGATCCGCTTCGAGATCGAGATCCAGATCGAGCATGTCCACCGGATAACCGGTTTTCTCGGCCACCAGAGCCAGCACTCTCTCTTTCACCGGGTCGGTCTTTGGATCGCCCTTTGCCGCCGGTTTTGGTGGTGCGGAAGGAGTGGGAGTGGCGACTTGAATTTTGGGTGCCGGCGCAGCGACCGCGATGGGCGGCGGTGGCGACGGTTTCGTGGTGACGACTGGCGGCGGTGGCGGTGTTTGCGCTGTGAGGGTTGGCGCGGTCGTTTTTGCTGTTGCGGTTCGTGACTCCTGAGCGGCTGCGGGGACCCGCGCCGCCGACCCTTGGTCTCGCACCCGCAGCGTGCGGTGGACGACTTCCAGATCGGCGGCCGGGCGGCCCGCGACGCTGCTCAGCCACGCACTCCAGGCGGTGGCATCGGCGATGCGGTAGGCATAGCCCAGAGCATTCGGGCTGGGACGGATTCCGTCTTTCGTCCCTGTCCAATGCAGGAGCATCATGCTGATCTGCGAGCCGAAACCCGCTCCCAGGTGTATGGCGTACTCGACCGGATAGCTACCGCCTTTCGACAGGTTCAACTGTCCCAACTCCGGATCAACTTCCTTAAAGTTGGCGACCGGGGGCACGCAGCCGGTTTCCAGCGCCTTGACCGCGATGACATCTTCGATGCCTGTGCCCATGGCGTGACCAGTGAAGCCCTTGGTGTTGGCGATCACAATGCGATCCGCGACGTCGCCGAAGACGCGACGAAGTGCGTTGATCTCGGCGGAGGCGCTGCCGCCGCGCGCCGGGGTATAGGTTTCATGGGAAACGAAAACTGTCTGCGGCGCTATCTGCTCACGTGAAATGCCGTTGCCCGCTTCGGCTTTGGCCACCAGCGCCTCCATCACTTGGCCAATGTGCTGGACATCGAGGCGAGTACCGTGGAAAGCGCTGTTGCCGGTCACGGTGCTCAACACCTCGCAGATGGGCTGTATTCCACGTTCACGCGCGGCGTCGGCGCTCTCCACCACCAGAGCCGCGGCGCCCATGCCGATAATCATGCCGTGCCGCCGGCGGTCGAAGGGAATGGCGGCGTCTGCGACCACATCGTCGGTGGCTGCCGCTCCAGTGGCCAGGAAACCAGCGCCCATCCAATCGATCAGATGATCGGAGGTGATGTCGTCGGCCGAGACGACGATCACCCGACTGCAGCGCCCGGCGTGGATCCAGTCCTGCGCCAGCGACACCGCTTGCGTGGTGCTCGCGCAGGCAGAGTTGACTTGGGTGTTGGGACCGCGAGCGCCGATGAATTCGGCGAATTGCGAATGTCCCATGGACAAGACGCGGAGCAAGAAGCGCCGGTTGAAGACGTACGGTTCTTTGTCGATGGCGGCGCGCAATTCGTCGATGTGCCGGTTTATCTCCTGTACCAGATTGGAATGACCATTCGCCTCTACTTCCCGGGCGAGTAGGCCTTCGAGCATGGTTAACCGCTCGCGGCGTTCGTGGTCCGCGTAATAGCGCGCCATCTCATCGGCGAACGAGTCTAACCCGGGGAAGGCGGAAGCAAAAATCACACCGGTATCGTCGCGCAAAGCGTCGGGCAATCCCCAGCGCTCCGGCAATAGCGTGCCTTTGGTTGTGGTTTTATAGCGCATGACCAGCGGGACGCCGGCGTCGCGCAGTGCGTCGAGGCCCGCGGCGATCGCCAGTTGGGTGTCGCGGTCGAGGGCGGCTACGCGTTCGGAGGAAATTCCGAATTCATTTTCCAGATCAAAAGCGCCCCCACGGCCCGCCAGCTTGATGACGTCCGCGACAGCAGTGAGGGTCTCGAATCTGGCTTCTCCGTTCTCGCTCTTCACCAGGCGCGTGATGTGTTTGTCGAGCATGGCCTGACGGAAGCGCGTGGGAATCAAATCGATAAACTGATCGCCGCGCAGAATGCGGCCGATGTTGGCGTCATCGAAGATGTGCTCGGTCCCGGGCAGGCCTAACGCCGCTCCAGTGATGACCACCGGGGCGGAGGTGGAGCGCCCATTCTGGCCGTGGTAGATCTCGTAGCCGCGATCGAGAACATCGGCGAACAAACGGCCGAGCTCGTGGTAGCGATCGCCATTCGACGGCGCGGTTGGCGCGGTTGGCGCGGATGAGGGTGGTGCGGTAGAGGCGCCGGTCGCAGGCGCTGCCACAGCGATTGGTTTGGAGGTTTCCGCCGGTGAGGAAACAGTCTTCACGGTCGTCACCGCGGGTTCGCGCAAGGCGTCCGCGGTTCCGCGGCCGAGTCCCGCCGCATAAAGGCCGCACAGCGCCTGGTTGAACGCGACGATATCGCCGACTTTCGGATGATTGGTAAACAACGAAACCACATCGCTGCTGCCGCCGAGCACATCCTCGGCAAATCCCTGCAACGCCTTTTTCGGTCCAACTTCGACAAACATACGAGCGCCGGCATCGTAGAGCGTGCGCAAGCCCTTAATAAACTGCACAGGAGAAGCGACCTGCTGCGTGAGAATGTCGAGCATCTTAGGCACGACGTCAGGCCCCGTGGGATAAAACTCGCCGTTGGTGTTCGCGACGATTGGCAAACGCGGCGATTGGAGATGCAGGCGCTCCAGAACTCGCCGCAGCGGCTCGCTGGCTCCCGCCACAATCGATGTGTGGAAGGCGTGGCTGACAGGTAACGCAGACACGTCATAGCCAGCCTTTTGGAAGGCTTCCATGGCTTGCTCGACTGCCTGGCTCGCGCCGCCGATAACCGCCTGATGGCTGCTGTTGAAGTTGGCGATCACGACGTTGCCCTTGATCGTCTTCAGGATTCGCTCGATCTCTTCCAGTGGAGCAAACACCGCGGCCATGCGGCCGTTGTCTTCCATCGCCACCTGAGTCATTCCGCGACCGCGAGCGCTGACGGCTTCCAGAGAATCAGTAAAGGGGAGAGCGCCGGCCGCCACCAGCGCTCCGTATTCGCCCAAACTGTGTCCCATCGTGAAGTCGGGCTCGATGCCGTACGCTGCCAGGAGCCGGGTCAGCGCGAGGTCAATGGCCAGCACGGCGGGCTGAGTGATCTCGGTTTGGCGAAGATCGTCTTCGGCTTTGGCGACGGCGTCGGCGTCGGCTTGGTCAACGAAGATGAATTTGCTGAGCGGCTTGCCGAGCAAGGGCGTCATCACGCGATCGGCTTCGGCAAAGGTTTCAGCCACAATCGGCTCCGTTGCCCGGATCAGTTGGAGCATGTTCGCGTACTGCGAGCCTTGACCGGTATACAGGAACGCGACCTTGGGAGCCGGACCGTGACCGCGGAAGATGCCTTGCGCCCGCAGGGCCTTCCACACCGCCGGCTGATTGGCCGCCAGCGCCTTGAGTGCATTGCTTGCCTTGTCCGCCAGTTCGGTGGCGTTGGCGTAGTCGATGGCCAGGCGCTCGGGCGCGCGCAGGTCCGATTCAGCCGGAGCAGTTGGCGCCGGCGCCAGGCCTGCTTTGGCGTCTTTCTCCACCGCGCGCAAACGTGCGGCGAGTGCAGCTTCGGAAGCGCTGCCGATTACCAGTGCTCCGCGCAACGGAGCTTTGCAATGAGAAGAGTCAGACGTGCGGGAAACATCTTCCACATGCATCATTGGAACTGGCTCGTTCGTTTTCGACGGCATCTCGGTGACGGCGACCGAGCGCTTGCCGTTTCCGTTCAGCCTGCCAGGAATGTATTCTTCGAGCACAGCGTGGAAATTGGTGCCGCCAAAACCAAAAGCGCTCAGACCCGCCCGGCGCACGCCATCTTCTGGCATCGTCCATGGTTTCAGTTCGGTATTGACGTAAAGTGGAGAGTGGGCAAAGTCGATGTGTGGATTGAGATGGTCGCAATGCACGCTCGGCGGCAGTACCTTGTCCCGAAGCGCGAGCGTGGCTTTCAGCAGTCCGGCAGCGCCGGCCGCTCCTTTAAGGTGCCCGAAGTTCGACTTGACCGAACCAAGCGCCACTGAGTGCGAGGGGAGATGAGAACTGCTGAGTACATCAATCATGCTTTGCACTTCGACGACGTCGCCCACGGCGGTGGATGTGCCATGGCCCTCGATCAACGTCACAGTAGCCGGCGATAATCCGGCATTCTGCCAGGCGCGCTCGATGGCAAATTTTTGGCCGATCGGGTTGGGCGCGGTGATGCCCTTTCCCTTGCCGTCGCTCGATCCGCCCATGCCGCGCAGCACGGCGTAGACCTTGTCCCCGTCCCGCTCGGCATCGGCCAGACGCTTGAGCAGAAAGATCGCCGTGCCTTCGCCCATGACGAAGCCGTCGGCCCCTTCGGCGTAGGGACGAGTGCCGGTCGCCGAGAGCGCACCGATCTTGCAGAACTTGACGAAGGTCGAGGCGCCCATGTTGCGGTCAATGCCGCCGGTAACGGCCACGTCGAAATCGTGTTCTACCAGTCCTTCTGCCGCGGAACTGATCGCTGCCATCGCGGATGCGCAGGCGGCGTCACAAACGTAGTTGGGGCCGTGGAAGTTGAAAACGTTGGCGATGCGGCCGGCAATGCAGTTGGCCAATTCGCCGGGCATGCTGTCTTCCGTAATTTCAGGAAGAAGTTTTCCCATCCGGTCGTGTAATTCGCGCGTAATGTCGCGGCGGACCGCCTCCGGCAACGTGGAGAAACTGGCAGTTTCGGCCAGTTCGCGCGCGTATTCCGGAAAGAGCACGCGCATCACGGTGAAATAGTGTTTTTCGCCGGCCATGGCATTGCCCAGGATCACAGCCGTGCGATCGTTGTCCAGCGGCCGCTTGGGGTATCCGTAGTCTTCGAGCGCTTCGCGGGTGCAGGCGATAGCCCATTTTTGCGACTCATCCATGGCATCGACCACGCGTGGCGGGATAGGCAAACGCCACTTGATCGGATCCCACACATGCTCACGCACCCAGCCGCCGATCTTTGAGTAAGTCTTGTCCGGGGCGCTGTGATCGGAATCGTAGTAAAGCGCCGGGTCCCAGCGGTTGGGCGTAACCTCGCTGATGCTGTAGCGGCCATCCTTCACGTTCTTCCAGAATGCCGGTACATTCGGAGCATCGGGTAAAACGGCTCCAACTCCCACAATTGCTATGGCGCGATAAGAAGTGTTTTCCATGACGAGACTCCTGCCAAAGGTCGATCCTTAGACGCTACGCGGCCAGTTCCGCGCGCTTGGCAGCGCGGCCGTACAGTACGTCTGCTACGTAATCCAGGTCCGAAATGAGGCCCGACTGCGCGCGGTGAATGGCGGGCAATCCCAAACTCGTTTCAAACCCGGGCATCTCGGCATCGCTTATGCCCCCGGCGCCGACGACCCAGCGCAAGCCGTCTTCGGCCACCTTGAGCGCGGCATCGCGGGCAAAGATTCGGCTGAGCGCCGCGAGCGCCGTCGCGTCGAAACGCCGGTTCGCTTTTTCGTGGAGCTTGCCTTCCGCCAAAAGCGCGGCGCGACGGGACAAACTCCCCGCGCACTCGGCGTAAGCGATCAACTCACCCAGGCGCAGGAGAATATGCTGATAGCGGGTCAGGCGCGCCACCCGCGCTTTTTCCATAACCTCGGCCAAGGCGTGCAAAGCCAGTGCCGCGATATCAGCGCCCACGCTCGGATGGCGAGCGTGCAACGCTTCGAATTCTCGCGCTTGCCCGTGATAGTGCTGCCCGCGCGTTTTGAGATGAGACTGCCAGCGGTCGCGGCTCATGGTCATCTCCATGATCTCGGAGGTGCCTTCGTAGATCGTGGTGATGCGAACGTCGCGGCTGATTTTTTCCACCATGTATTCATGCGTGTAACCGTAGCCACCGAGCGCCTGGATGCTGGCCTCGGCGGCTGCATTGCCAGCCTCCGTCGCCATGTACTTGGCGATGGCACCCTCGGTGTTCAGGCTGCCTTCGGCCCCGGCGTCGATGCGCTCCGCGGTTTCTTCGATATAAGCGCGGGCAGCCTCAAGGCGCGCCACGTGCGGCACGATCAGCTTGTGGGTGTATCCCTGCTTTTCCGAGAGCGGCGCTCCGGCTTGGATACGCTTGGTGGAGTAGGGAATTGCTCGATCGAGTGCGGACCAGCCGGCTCCCAGGCCGAACGCCGCCACCATCAGGCGCGTGTAGCCGAACACGGCCTGCGCTTGATTCAACCCCTGGCCTTCCACGCCACCGACGAGCCGGTCGGCATCAACATAGACGTCGCTGAAGGCAAGAGCTGCCGTGTTGCTGAGGCGGATGCCGTGCTTGTCTTCGGGCTCGTCGTGGGTGAAGCCCTTGGCGCCTTTCTCCACGATGAACCAGCTCGGACCGCTGGGCGTATTGGCCAAAACCGTGTAGGCATCGGCGATTCCACCGTTGCTGATCCATTGCTTGTTGCCATTGATCTTGTAGCCGACGACCCGGCCGTCCTGGCTGACGGGGTCCGCCGTAGTGCGAAGCGCCCCCAAATCGCTGCCCGCTTCCGGCTCCGTGGCGCCGTAGGCGAACAACAATCCTTCTTCCGCGATACGCGTCAGCCAGGTTTTCTTTTGCTCCGGAGTGGCGCCGACCGTAATCGGATCGCTGCCCAGAAACGTGGCCAGCACGGCCGTGGCCACGCCCAGGTCGATGCGCGCCATCTCTTCACAGACGCAATACACATCGAAGGCGCCGCCACCCATGCCCCCGAACTCTTCCGGGACGAACAGGAGCTGAATGCCCAGTTTGTCCGGACTGCACATGTGGCGGACGATTTCGAGCGGGCATTCGTCGCGGTCATCAAGATCCCGGAGTACTTCGTCCGGCAGGCGTTTCTTGGCGAAGTCTTTGAGCGACTTCAAACTTAACTTCAGGGTTTTATTTGCGATCATGGGCGGTGCCTCACTTTGCTATGCGACGCTTCGCATTTCACGAACTTTGTTGGTTAACTCCGGCAAGAACTCCAGGATGTCGTCGACAATTCCAACATCTGCCACCTGGAAGATCGGAGCCTTCGGATTCTTGTTGATGGCGATCAGGAACGGGCTACCTTTGAGGCCAGCCAGATGCTGGAAAGAGCCACTGATGCCGCATGCCAGATAGACCTTGGGCTTGACGGTTTTTCCGGATGAGCCCACCTGACGTGACTTCTCCATCCACTTGGCGTCGACCACGGGTCTCGAGCAGCTCACCGCCGCACCCAGGGCGTCAGCCAGTTCCTGAGCGATGGCCACATTGTCTTTTTCCTGAATGCCACGGCCGATGGAAACCAAAATGTTGTACTTGGTGATATCGACATCACCCGCCTCGGCGACGACCGTCTCCAGATAACGACGGCCCGCTGCCAGCGTCCCGATGTCGTTTGATTTGTCGACGACGGCGCCGCTGACGGGAGCACCCTCCAGCGGTTTGAATGCGCCCGGACGTATCGTGACCACAGCGCCGGATGAAATATCGCAACGAACGTGAGCGCTCACCTGTCCCCCAAATTCCTGGCGGACTACTTTGAGGCCGGCGCCTTCAACTCCGGCGATGTCCAACACGTCGGAGACGAAAGCTGAATTCGTCTTGATGGAAAGACCCGGCGCCAGATCGATTCCGAAATGCTCATGGGGAACTAACACAATGCTGCTGCTCGGCAGCACCTTGACCAGGGCTTTCCGGACTAGTTCAGCATTGGGGTAAGCAAGAGCTTCGTTGGCGATTTTCCAAATCTCAGGGTAGGAAGCAGCGAGGGTCTTGCACGCGGCATCGAGGTCGGCGCCCGAACCGGTGAGAATGGCCGTCGGCGCAGCGGCCGGATCGATCTTTCGCGCAGCGGCCGCCAACTCGAACGCGGAATCGTCGGGCACGCCTGCTTTGTGCACGATGTAAGCGAAGATGCGAGCCATTATTTCAATCCTCCTTTGGCTGCCATTAACTCCAGAACTTTGTCGATGTTCTCTTCCCGGCTGCCGCGCAGAATTTCAGCACCCTTACCCAGCGAGGGGATGAAGTAGTCCACTCGTTTCACTTTGGCGGCAGTTTCTCCCACAGCGCTGGGGTCAACCCCAAGCTCGGAGGCGCCGAAAGTTGGGATGGGGACAGAGGCCACTTGCCGGATGCCTCGCATGCCGACATAACGTGGTTCATTGATGCCGGTCTGAATCGAGAGTACACAGGGCAGATCAATCTCATTCATTTCCTTGTTGCCGCCTGCGATTTCCCGGCTGACTTTCAGCTTCTTGCCTTCGAGCACCTCAATGGAATTGACCAGAGAAGCAAACGGGTAGTCGAGCAGCGCCGCCAGCATTCCACCGACCTGGGCGCCCCCGTCCTCGGCCTGAACACCTGTCAGAATCAAGTCGTAATGCCCCTTCTGCACGAAGGCTTTCAGGATGGTGGCGATGCCCCTGCCGTCCGATCCGCTGAAGGCCTCGTCTGAGATCATCACGCCATGGTTCGCGCCCATGGCCATCTCGCGGCGCAGCACCTCTTCGTCATCTTCGCCACCCACCGTGGCGACCGTGACATTTCCGCCGACTCTGGCGGCGATCTGCAGGGCCTCTTCGACCGCGTAGTTGTCGGGTTCATTTATCGAATAGACCAACTCGTCACGTTCGATGTCGTTTCCCGCACGGTTGAGTTCAATCTCGTTTTCCGAAGTGTCGGGCACTCTTCTTGCGCAAACTAAAATTTCCACGTTCACCTCCACAGAATTCCTTTAGCGCCTTGTCAAACAATCTCCGAGCGTTGTCGTTCCTAGGAGCGAAGCGAGGAGGAATCTGCGTTGTTCCGCGATCCAGCGAAGACTGCAGATACCTCCCTCGGCTTTGCTCGGGTCGACCTATGGCCTCGGCAAAGGCCGCTCGGGACGACAAGAAATTAGTTTTTGCAACAAGCTATTGGGACCAACACATCTCGCACGATGTGTTGGTCCACTAATTCCGCCAAATCGATGGCGGTCATTCTTCCTTCGAAACCTGCGACCTTGATCGCGTCTTCTATATTCACCATGCAGAACGGACAGGCGGTCACGATCACATTGGCCCCGGCTTCGGCGGCCATCTTGACTCGCTTCACGCCCATTCGCTGATCTTCTTTGGGCTCGTAGAACAGCATCAGTCCGCCGCCGCCGCAACAGAACGAGCGGTCGCGAGACCGCGTCATTTCGACCCTCTTCAAACCGGGAATCGCATCCAGCACCTCGCGAGGGTCGTCGTAAATCTGGTTGTGCCGTCCCAGATAGCAGGGATCGTGGTAGGCGTACACACTGTTTTCGTTTTCTACCGGATTGAACTTGATCTTGCCGGCTTGCACTTCTCTGGCGATCACCTGGCTGATGTGCTCCACCGGCGGCACATCTTTGTAGTCGTGTTTCAGCGCGTTGTAGGCGTGCGGGTCAGCGGTGACGATCCGCCGGACTCCGGACGCTTTGATGGCATCCACGTTGTGGTCCCGCAAAGCCATGAAAAGCGTCTCTTCGCCGAACCGCCGGACTTCATGGCCGCTATCTCTTTCCGCCGCGCCCAGGATTCCGAAATTCTCTCCGACGTGGCTGAGGATCTTCGCCGTTGCCCGCCCGATCGCCTGCATGCGGTCATCGTAGGAGGTGATACTGTCGACAAAATACAGCGTCTCCGCGCCATTGCGATGGTCAAGCGTTTTGACACGGCAGCTTTGCTGGAATTCTTTGGCGTGGGCCCAGTCGGCCTTCTTCTTCTCCATCTTGCCGTAGGGATTGCCGCGGCTCTCCAGCGCCTTCAGCGGCTTTTGCAGGGACTGGGGCACATTTCCTTCATCGATCATGCCCCGCCGCAAATCGACGATCTTGTCGATATACTCCACCAGCAACGGGCATTCTTCCTCGCAAGCGCCGCAGGTGGTGCAGGACCAGATTTCATCCTCGGAATAAATGCTGCCGGAATCTTTGCTGCCGATCAGTGCTGTGCCATTGTTTGCGGGTCCAAAGCTCACGCGTCCAAGAACCGGATAGTGCTGGAAGTTGTAATCTCTCGCCTTGATGGTGATGAATCGTGGCGACAACGGCCTTCCCACCGCATTGGCCGGGCAATTGTCGGAACACCGCCCGCAGTCCGCGCAGGAATAAAAATCGAGCATGTGCTTCCAGGTGAAGTCTTCGAACGTCTTTACCCCGAACGATTTCACCTCATCCAGATGCTCGTCCGCGACGCCCCATCGCACCGGCTTCAGAATCTCCCGGTCCAACTTTGCGAAGTAAATATTGAAGAGGGAGGTTTCCACGTGGAACTGGATTCCAAACGGCCGATAGCAGAGCAAAAAATAAAAGGTCAGTTCATGGACAAGATAAGCGCCAAAGTAGAGCCTTCCGAGAGTGGGCAAGGGAGTTGAGACGAGAGCATTCCGCAAAATCCACGGGAGCGAAAATGCGGCCAACACTTCAACGGGTTGGCCTGGCTGTGACTGGGCGGCGGCCTTAGCGGCGGCAAAGAGGCTATCGGCCACCATCAGGAGTGCGATCAGCGACAAAAGGAAGATGGCGTCGGCCGTGTGACCTTTGCCGTACCTTGCCGGCACAGCGTACCGTGCAGGTCTGAAAACCAGGCGGCGAATCACAGCAATCACCATGCAGAGGAAAACAATGGTGGCGGCATAATCCGTGATTATGTTGTAGATAGGACCGGCTCTTCCTGAAAGGCCGGGCATGACGAAATTTTCTGAGACGCCGACAATCAGCACCGAGAAGGCGCGGATTGCCAGGACAAGGAAGCCCGCAAAAATGAAGATATGAATCGTCCCTGCGGTCCGGTAGCGCGGGTGCTTCCACTGTCCCAGCCAGAACTGCAGGACCCTTCCCAGTCGCACCCATGGCCGGTCAAAACGAAAATCGCGTTCGCCCCGAATGAGCGGGACCAGGCGCTTCGCCACAATGTAGGAAAAACACACGACGCCCAGAAGATGAATGGTTAAGAAGAGGATCCGGCCCGTGACCAACCAGGAGGTCACCTGCGCAGCTGACTGGATGCCTTCCACGTTCTCTACTCTCCTGCTTGGCGATCACTAGGCGATCAATCGCGTCAAGCCCTGTTCCTCCTTAACTGGGGGCCCTACTGCTGTTGCTGATTCGACCAAAGCGAGAGCGAGAGGCCGAAGTGGAATCGACGCTTGAACTGACGCGGGCGCGGGCGCTTGAACTGACGCGGGCGCGGGCGTCGGCGCGGGTACCGGTGTCGATGCAATCTCCGCCTTCGCGCGCACCCTCTTCTCTTTCTTCTTCTCTTCCTTTTTCTGTTCCTTACGTGGGGGTCTGCCCCCGGCGGCTTCTCGCAACTCCGTGAAACTCGCCTTCAGAAGCGTTTCCAAACGCCGCAGATCCGGTACTGCGTGCACATCTCCGCTGAACCCGAAATACGCCGTTCCGTTGTAGGTCAAAATGGCGCAGTTGAGCGCCATCTCGCCGCCGATCGGAACATAGGGATAACAGTGCAGGATCTTGTGGCCGAGCAGGTAGAGCGGATACTGCGGTCCCGGCACGTTGGTGCAGACCATGTTAAAAGGCGTGAACGGCAACCGGCTTAGGATGTGGCCGCCCAGCGCCTGCGCTGAAGTCGGGAACATGCCGATCAAACCACCGGCCAAACTCACCAATTCGGCGGCATGCGCGCCTTTGAGAAACTCCGTTCTCTCATGGACGGCAGCCAGCAGTTTCCGAGGGTTGCGAATATCCAGCGGAATGGTGACCGGGACCAGGGAGATGCGGTTCCCCAATTCGCCCGGACTGTCGCTGCCGCGCAGATTGACGGGAACCATTATGCGGAGCAGTCGCCCTTTAACACGGTCGCCATGCAGTGCGAGGTAGCGCCGGATGGTTGCCGTCACCAGCGCGAGAATGACGTCATTCACGCTGGTCCCGCAGGCGCGCTTTATGGCTTTGATTTCTGCCAGCGGAATTTCGGCCCAGGCGAATTTCTGCGGTCCGCGGTAGAAAACGTTGAAGCGCAGCCGCTCGGTGGATGCGCTGAGTTCCGGGAGTAAAGCGGCGAACTCGTCGGTGGCCAGTTTTCCGCCATTCGCGGCGAAGCGCTCCACCATGCTCGATACGTCCTGCAGCGCGGCGAGAATTTCTTTGACGAAATCAGAATAGGAATCGACGCAGCCGGTCGTTATCGAAGTCAAGACGTCACGCGGCGGCGGGACTCGCAGCCGAAGCTTTCGTCGAGGCGGACGAGGCGCCACTGGGCTCGCATCCATGATCACATTCATGATCCCAACCCCGGCGATGCCATCGGCGAGGCAGTGGTGCAGGCGGAAAATGAGCCCGCTGCGATTCCCTTTCAGCCCATGCACAAAGGTCAGATCCCATAGCGGGTGCTGCCGGTCCATCACCTTGCTCAGAATCTTCCCCGCCAGCGTCTTCAACTCTGCGTCGGAACCGTGATTGAGCGTCACCTCACGTACGTGGCTGCGGATGTCGAAGGTTGGGTCGTATTCCCAACTGGGAAGGCCAACATTAAGCGGCGGGGGAACTACCCGCTTGAGGTAGCGGGGAATAAGCGGCAGCTTCGACTCGACAAACTGGACGCAAGCTTCGAAAGGGATCTCGCCGTCAAACACGCAGACACAGGCCACATTGAGGGGCATGCCCTCGCGTTCAAGATGGAGGAAAACCGTGTCCCCCCAGGAAAGGCGGTCACCCTGCCCATTGCTCTGCATGGCCGATCTCCTATTCAGTTGCCGAACTTCAGTTGCCAATCTTCACCTGCTAAAACAATCGCGCATCTCAACTCACGAAAGAAAATCGCGACGTTAGCTTCACCAACTTGAGCACTTTGTAGACACCGACATTGACGCCGCGCAACACGACCTTGACGCCTTTGTCGTCCGCTAAGCCCGCAAACTCTTCCAGCGCGCTGAGCGCACTCGGATCGATCCGGCGCACGGAAGAAAAATCCAACGCCACTTCGCCCTCGACACTGTCCAGTTTTTCCCCGGCCTCTTGCAACGCTTGGACAATTCGCTCTTCATCAATCTTGAGCCACACGGCGATCATTGCCATACGCGCACCACCATCCGCTACGCGGTTTGTTGCTCAGGTACACCGGCCACTTTCGCCAGGCCTCGCCCCTGATAAGCCTTCCAAAACAGCTCGGCCAATTCGCTCATCAGTGGCATACGAGGGTTCGACCGCCAGGACGGATCGTCAAAGGCAATCTTGGTCAGATCCGGCATGGCCCGCTCGAATTCTTCCTTCGAGATTCCCAGGTCGGCGATCGAACGCGGGAACCCCAATTGATCGAGTAACTGTTCTGTCGCCGCCACCAGGTTCTTCACCTTTTCCTCAATCGTGTGGCCGCCAAGACCCAGCAAATCCGCGATCGTAGCGTATTTCTTGTGGGCGATATACCCCTTCTGGTACGGCGACGGCAGGAACTTGGTGGGCACGGACGCGTTATAGGCAATGACGTGCGGCAACATGAGCGCATTGGCCCGGCCGTGCGCCACGCCGAAGCGCGCCCCGAAGGCATGCGCCAGCGCGTGATTCACGCCCACCGACGCGTTGGAAAACGCCATCGCCGCAATGCAGGCCGCATTGTGCATCATCGAGCGCGCCTCTTCATCGCGGGGCTGCTCGTAGGCGATCGGCAGATACTTGAACACCATCCGGATCGCCTGCATGGCGTTACAGTCGGTATAGGCCGAACCGTAGCTGGAGACGGCAGCTTCCAGCGCATGCGTCAGGCAATCAATGCCGGTGTCTGCGGTAAGGCCCTTCGGCATGGACATCACAAATTGCGGATCGACCATGGCCACATCCGGGGTCAGCGAGTAGTCGGCGAGCGTCACCTTGCGCCCGCGCTCTTTATCGGTCAGGACGGCAAAGGGAGTGACTTCGCTCCCCGTTCCGCTGGTGGTGGAAATGGCAATCAGTCGCGCCCGGTTAACTTTCTCGGTTGGGTACTGGATCACGCGCTTGCGCAGATCCAGAAATGGCGCGGCCAGTTCTGCCAGGTCAGCCTCGGGCGACTCGTACTTGAGCTTCATGATCTTGGCCGCATCGATCACCGACCCGCCGCCGAGCGCGATGATTTGGTCCGCTTTGTAGAAGTTCAGCTCCTGCACTCCTTGCATCACCACCTTGACCTCGGGCTCCGCATCGGGAATGACCGAGACGTGGACGTGGGTTCCCTCCGGAATGTAGCGCCGGACAAGGTCGACGTGGCCCAATTGCTCCATGGACGGATTCGTGACGATGATGGTGGAGCGCGATGCGAACTGGCGTATATTCTCCACCGCGTTCATGTTGAAATAAATCTGATTGGGAACCCGGAACCACATATGGGCTTGTATCCTCCGAGCCACACGCTTGATATTGAGGTAGTGATAGATATTTACGTTATCGGTGGTGCTGTTGCCGCCGCCGGTGCCACATCCAAAGGAGAAGGTGGGCGGCAGATCGTTGTAAACGCCGCCCACCGCTCCGACTGAGCCCGGCGAGTTCACAAGGATCCGCCCCGCGTTCATCAACTCACCGAACCTGCGGATGATTTCATCGTTGCGCGAGAAAATGACCGCCGTATGTCCCAGTCCACCGGCATGATTCACGTCGACGCACACCTTGAGCGCCTCATCGACGGACTTCGCGCGATAGACCGCGAGCACGGGAAACAGCTTCTCCACCGACAGGGGATGTCCGCGGCCCACGCCTTGAATCGGAGCGATCAGGAGCTTGGTCCCCGGCTTCACGGAAAGACCGGCAAAGCGCGCGATATCGGCAGCCTTCTGCCCGACTGCCAGGGGTTGCATAAACCCGGTCTTAGGATCGATTACCACGCGCGCCAGCAGTTCCGTCTCTTTCTCATTGCAGATGTGCGTGCCCAGGTCCGCAAATTTCTTCAGCACGACGTCATAAACCTCATCGTCGATCACCGCCGTTTGCTCGGAGGCACAGATGGTTCCGTTATCAAAGGTCTTGGAGAGGACGATGTCCGTCACGGCCGTATTCAGGTCCGCCGTTTTTTCCAAATAGACCGGCGTGTTGCCCGGCCCTACCCCCAGGGCTGGTTTGCCGGAACTATAGGCGGCTTTGACTGCACCCGGCCCGCCGGTGGCATCAATCAGGCCCACGTCTTTGTGCCGCATCAGGTAGGCGTTCTCCTGCAGGGTGTGCGATTCCAGGCAGGTAAAAACCCCTTCGGGCGCGCCCTGCTTCAGCGCGCTCTCATACATGATCTTCACCGCCTCGGAGCAACAACGCCAGGCGTTTGGATGGGGACTGAAAATCACCGCGTTGCGCGTCTTGATGGCCATGATGCATTTGAACAGCACCGTCGAAGTGGGGTTCGTAATCGGCGTGATTGAGAAGATGACCCCGATCGGTTCCGCCACCTCCACCAGATTGCGCTCCGGAAACTCGCGAATGATGCCAACCGTGCGCTTATCTTTGATGTAGTTGTAGGCGAACTCCGTGGCCACCATGTTCTTGATGACCTTGTCTTCCATGACGCCGAGCTTGGTTTCCTCAACCGCCAGGCGGGCGAGATGTTGAGCTCGTTCCAGGCCAGCCAGGACCATCGGCTTGACGATGCGATCGACGTCCTCTTGGGTGAATTGGGTAAAGACGGCGGCGGCGGTTCTGGCTTGACTGACTAGTTTCTCGAGGTAGGCAATCCGTTCTTCACTGAGGCTTTCTGCGGCAAGCGGGATCGGAACCCGCTCCTGTACTTCTTCGCACGTGATCATCGCTGCCCCCTGTAACTATCTGTCGGAATCCCTTGCCTATCAGGAGCACGCTTACTCTTTTGTTCCCAGCTCTCGTGACCATGCGGACAGTCGCCTGATTGCTGGTGAAACGTCCTAAGGTTCTATGCGTAGTCGATGGGATGCTTTGTCAGCCAGTGCTCATCGCGCACCCTGCCAATGTTCGTCAAAGCACTACCAGTGACGCTCGCAGTGAAACGGCGGCTTTCCCAAGCGAGGCCTGCGCCCAGGCCGATTGCACCACCCAGCAAACCGTACGCCAGCGTTCTCGTGATGGATTTCTGCCGATACCCTGCATAGCCGCCCAACACGCCGATGCACGCTCCAAGGGCGGCGGGCTTCAAGGCGCTTCGAACCGACTCGCTGAGAAACGGAGCAAGAGATTCTCCGTTGAGAAACGCTTCTTGACCAGAACGCGCTCCCTCTATTCCGGAATCCAGGAGCCTTCGGCCGTAATCAGCATTCGACTTCGACCACTTGCGTAAATCCATCGGATTCCCTCACGGTCCTCGATCGGGATACCGGGATAACTACATCACCAAGCGCCGGGCGGAGTCGGTAGCACCGGTCACACCTCGTTGTGATGTCACCACCGGGCAACGTTCGTGGGGAGGGAGCGCTGTGCGCGGCTCACTGCGGGTTTGGGTACCGCGGTATGCCTTAGAGAGGTGTTTGTGCGGGCCTGTCACTCTCCGATCACGGGCCGGGTCGGGTCCCCCGGCCCGTTTTTTTCCGGATGTGCAAGACCTTTTGCGCTTCTGCGATCACAGCTCCGGTTTCATCCTTGACGTCCACGGCGAAAGCGGGCTCGATCTTCTGTTGCGTTTCCAATTCCCGGCGAAGTTCTTCGATCTGCTGGCCGGACAAGCGAAAGGCAGCGAACACCTTGCCCTTTCCCGGTTGTCGGAAGCGGACGCTCGCGTACTTGTCCCACACGATGTCATCCTGGCCCGGATTTTCGATGAGCATCAGCATGTAGAACGGGTCGGTCATAGCGTACAGTGAGCCACCGAAATGAGTGCCAACGTAATTGGAGTTCCAGAAGCGCAGCTTCATCTCCACATCGATCGCCTTCCAATCGGGCTGCGTCACGCGGATGCCCGCCCCCAGGAACGGCGGCCAGAGATTGATGAGCCAGCGCAGGTGCCCCTTCGCGATTGCCATATCGAGCGTCGCCTTATGCGGAACGACCTACGATTCCACATTTGCAGCGCGCTACGCAACCGTGCTCTTCAGCGCTGTCCCATACTTTTGCCGCAGCTCTCGTTTCAGAACCTTGCCGGTTCCACTCTTGGGCAAGCTTTCGACAAACTCGATCGAGCGCGGACACTTGAAATGCGACAGCCGGGAGCGGCAGAACTCCAGGAGGTCGTCTCCCCTGGCTTGTGATCCCGGCTTCAACACCACCAGCGCCTTCGGTACCTCGCCCCACTTCTCGTGAGGAACAGGAATCACGACCGCCTCGTACACGTCTGGGTGGGCGATAAGCGCCTTTTCTACTTCCAGGGAAGATATGTTCTCGCCCCCGCTCACGATGATCTCTTTCTTGCGGTCGACGATTTGAACGTAGTTGTACCGATCCACAATGGCGACATCGCCGGTGTGAAACCAGCCGCCTTCCATCGCGGCCGCCGTGGCTTCCGGCTGGCGCCAGTAGCCCTCCATGACGCCGTCGCCTCTCACCACGATTTCCCCCATGACGGCGCCATCGTGCGGTACCTCCGTCCCGTTAGGACCGACCACTCGAAGTTCCACGCCGGGAATGGCAAAGCCGGTCATCGCCTGGCGGGCATAGCGTTGTTCTCCTTGTGAGGGGAGGTCCAATTTCATTGGCGATTTGGCGAGCGTGGGACAAGTCTCGGTCAGGCCGTAGCCGGAGATGCAGGTGCAACCCAGCTTCTCCTCAACTTCTTTCACCAGCGTGGGAGAGGAGGCAGCTCCGCCAATGATGATGACTTGCAGGCTGCTCAAGTCGTATTTTGGTCGCGCGGGAGAATTCACCAAAGCTGTCACCATGGTGGGCACCATGGCGCAGGTGCTGACGCGCTCCCGCTCGATCAGGTGGAACACCTCCACCGGATTGAAGTGGTGAATCATTACGTGCGTGCCGCCGACCAGCGTGATGCTGTGGGCTGTGCCCCAACCGTTCGCGTGAAAAAGCGGAATGGCGTGCAGCAACACGGATTTGCATGACATGTCTCCAATCGTGCTCGTGGAGGTCTGTCCGGCGGCGATCACCGACAAAGCGTGCAAATACACGTTGCGATGAGTCAGCATCACGCCTTTCGGGCGGTCGCTGCTGCCGCTGGTGTAGAAGAGTTCGGCCAGCGAGTCCTCGTCAACTTGGGTGAAGTCACACTCGAACGGAGGAGAGACAGCCAGAACGTCGTCGTAGTTCCTGGGCGCCAGCCAGCTCGCTTGCGGTTGGCCATCCAAAAGGAAAGAGGTTTCGATCGAAGTGACCGTCGTCCGAAACGACTCCACCAGCGGTAAGAAGACCGATTCGACAAACAAGAATCTGGCCTGCGCATCATGCAAAACGAAAGCAAGTTCCTGTGGGCCCAGGCGAATGTTTAAGGGCACCAACACGCAGCCGGCTTCCAGGACCCCATAATAGGCCTCCAGCAGACGATGACAGTTCGTGCTGAGAAAGGCGATGCGATCGCCAGGCTTTGCCCCCGCGGCGATGAGGGCGCCTGCCAGCCGAGTTGCGCGCTCGGCGAATTGCGCATACGTGAATCGCTGCTCGCCGCACACCACCCCGACCTTGTTCGGAAATTGTTCATGGGCATAGCGCAGGAAACGAATGGGAGTTAGTGGGATTTTCATGGCCGCCTCGCGATGGATGACCAGTATCCGCTGGCAAGAGCTGGCGCCAGCGCGATACTCAGTCGGGGTTGTCAATTGAGTTGACCTGCCATCCTGAGTGTAGGAACCACTTCGCGACGAGAAGTGGTCGCGGAGGCGAGGGACCCCCGGGGGCGCGTACCTCTACACTTGCCTCGCAGGAATTCTCTCGTGCTGTTTCACACGCGCGAAGCAGGCTGTGCGAAAAGAACACCCTTAGGCGGCCTTGCGCACTGGTCCGTGCGGGGGTCCCCCGACTTCGCATGGCCCGCACTTCGCGCGGGCCATGCTCGGCTCAAGATGAAAGCTCTATGCGTCGCTCCGCCGTTAGGCGACCGCCGCCGCGTGCTTCTTTGGCGACCGCTTCGCGCGATGTGCGACCTTGTGCGCGGGTTTGTGCTCAGCACCCGGTTTTACCATGACGTTCATCAACTCCTTTTGGGCGTCGACGTAGCTTTTCACTCCTTCCCGCGTCAACTCTCCCAACGGCAAGAAGGGAAATGGCCGCAAGAGTTCCAGAGTCTTGCCGGCGGTTTTCACGTTGGCGTTCATCTGTCGCCCGGCGACATCAACCAACTTCCTTTGCGCATCGATGAACGACTCCGTGGCGTGGCGCGCCAGCTGCGACAACTCGGTCTTCTTGGTTTTCCTCACGCCATTGGTGTGCTTGGCGCCGGTGGCCTTGGCTGTCTCCTCGGCGATGACGTCCATGAAGTGCTTCTGGGCTTTGACAAAGTTGTCCATCGCCTCGCGGGCCGTTTCCACCAGTTGCTTGCCCTGGTACGGTTTCCCGGCCTTGGCTGCCTCTACCCAGGTATGAGTTTGCTTGTCGGCAATCTTCAGGAACTCCTGCTGCATGTGGACGAAAGTTTCCACGCTGCGCTGTAGCAGGTCGGTAATAGCCTGCGCCGGGGGCCAGTCCCCGACACGTTCCTTGACTCCGGTCATCAGGATTTCGTTCTGTTTTTGCCCCAGTTCAAGAAGGACCCTTTGCCCTTCAATGAAGTTCGACACACTCTCGGCAGTCACTTCACTCAGAATGGCGGTCGGGGAATGATTGGGGTCGGACGATTGTTGCCGCACAGAGTGCATCAAGCTTGCCTTCTGCCGCATCGCGAGGTCCATGAGGATCCGTTGCGTGGCAAAGAAGCTCTGCACGCCCTGCTGTGCCCAACCCGACAGAAGAGATACAAAAGAAGACTCCCCCGAATGAGTTCGGGAGGGTTCGTGCTTTACGGTTGTTGGCATTT
>Ga0208034_1000416_pt1 | contig 35675 bp, 30 predicted proteins | sample June2015DPH_8_10_FD_184699 | JGI IMG/M metagenome (GOLD analysis project Ga0208034, IMG submission 184699) | Peatland microbial communities from SPRUCE experiment site at the Marcell Experimental Forest, Minnesota, USA - June2015DPH_8_100... | ecosystem: Environmental > Terrestrial > Soil >...
CAAGCGTTCCTGCCCCTCCGACGAAAGTTCAAGCTATTAGTCCCCCATAATGTGGGGCATAGAAGACCGGAACAATATCAGATTGCAGCAACATGGTTCATACCTGCGCCTGATTCAGCGGTTTCCATCGGGCGGCCCCAGCGGGGGCCGTCCCCGCTGGGAAGACATTGCTCAGGATACCAATGTACTGGTGGCCGTTTGTACTCCGGAGTGCTGCGGAGGGCCGGACGTTCCGGGATTGTCCACAAACAGACGATGAATGATCTCCAGGGTCAGCAATTTGTGTAGCGCGGCGGTGTAGTTCCGTTCCCCGTGGAGATGGCCCCGCACCACAGCCTCAAGCCCCTTTCGTTCGACATACGCCCTTGAAAGGCTGCGTGGGTCAAGCAACATTTCCCGAACATACGTGGCGAGAGCATCGCGGTACCAGACGCGGAAATGGAAGATTTTGTGCCTGCCGAGGAAAAGACGTTCGAGCCGCAGGGGCGACAGAAAATGGTCCATGCGAGCCACCCACTGGGGCATTCCCATGTCGTAGCCGTACTCTGCTTTGAATAGAAATTCGAGGAGAGCCCGGGAGGCTCCCTCGATAAAGCGCCCACGACTCCCACCCACGCCGCGGTCAGTCGGGATCCGCACAAGAGCCCTGTTCCCATCGGCAATCAACCGCAGAGAAACCTGGTTGCTCGCGAGGGTTGATTCCGGCGCGCGGAACACCGTCCGGACAAAGTCGTCGTCCAGGAATGGGGACCGTACCGAGAGCTGCGTCTGCTCCAGCGCCAGCGCCCCGTAGTGATGCCAGGGTGCCTGCTTAAATACGGCAAAGGAAACGGGGTGCCCGCGAAGGATGCCGGCATAGGTTTCACCTGCCTGCCGGATGTGGCCCAAACACTCCGGCACGAACAATCCCGGGAGTGGCGCCTCGGGCTTGAAGGCGCGAACCCGGCGGAGAACCTCGCCCCCAAAAAGTCCTGTCATCCTGACCGGCGCAATTGTACGCGCCCTTTCACTCAGGTAGAGATCCGGGGCGCGGCTAACATCAACGCATCCATCGGTAAGGTACACTGCGCGCTCAGCGTAGCGGGGAAATCGCACGAGGAAATCTCTTCCCGCCGGGATCACCTCATAGGACTGTCCACAGACGCGGGCGAGCTCGCGCGCCACAATGACGTCCTGGCAATCTCGGAACATCCCCCCGAAGGTGTAAAAGGGAAGGGAACTGGGCTTGGGACGGTTCCAAGCCATGACCATCCGGGTGTCCAATCCCCCCGTCATGGACATCGCGATTCGCTGCTGCCCGTGGAAGTACCGGGGGAGGTTTCGCGCGAAAGCCTGCCGAAGCTCCCCGTAGGAGATTTCGGGTTCGAGCTGTTCCTGGTCTTCCCACTCTTTAGGATGAAAATAGCTGGTCTTCCGCTCGAGAGCGCCATTGCGAAAAACCCATGCCGAAGCAGGCGGCAAGACGTGGACACTCGCAAAGAGCGTCCGATTCTCCAAGACAGAGCCGCAGGCTACAAACTCGCCTAAGCCTTGAGGATCCACCCTCCTCAAATCTGGGCAGACAGCAAGGATCGCCTTGGCTTCAGCAGCGAAATAAAATGCCTCCTTTGACTCGTGGTAGTAGATCCGGTGCATTCCATAGCGATCGTTGAAAAGCACCGCGTGTCTTCGGTTTTGATCGGCGAGGAGCCCGTGAAACCGACCGTTCAACCCTGCCGGGAATGAGGGGTCTTCTTCGTAAAGGTGAACGAGATAGGACGGGTCCTCCCCTTCAAGCTCGTGCCCTCGTTCTTTGAGGCGCTGAGCTGTGTCTGGCTCCGGAAATTCCTCGCCGGAGAAGACCAGCAGCACGTCACCCCGCTCATTTCGTAGGGGCATTCGGTGGGAGAAGGAGCCCTCGTGCGCGGCCCACCCGACGTAGATTCCCTCCGACTCCCCCACCCACGTGCCTCCAGTGTAGAAGCTCTCGTGGCGAAGCGCCTCCACCATTTGCTGAAGTTTCTGTTCCGCACGCTTGCGCGGCAGCCGCGTAATGCAGCCTACAATTCCTGGCATGGGTGCTTTGGCTGGGGTTCGAACATCATGGGTACTTTCCGCTACACGCTTTCCAGGCCGGGGAATTTTTGCTTATACCAATAGCTCCGGATTTTGCGATAGGTGCTGGCAACCGGTTCAGGAATCCAATCGATGGTTCCGTGATGCAAGCCCATGCGGAGGGCCATCCGCCCCACAACTGTGAGGGGCACGTAGTACCTGGGCACATCAACCTTCTGGAATCCGTTGTGGCGCTTGAAGTCGGCCAAGGTGTCTTGCTGCTTCTTACCATAGGAGAAATTCGCGTACCAAAGGTGTGGAATCCCCCGTTCGGCGCACGATCGAACGGCTTGGGCGACCAGTGAATTGGTGGGAGCCTTATCCCGGTGCTGAATCATAGAAACAATCTGCATCAAGCCCGCCTGACTCCATTCCTCATTGGCCACGAGCTTTACGAAACCGATCAGGCTGTCCTGGAGGTATGCTCCGATGAAGATGGTGCGGTCCAGAAACGTCCCGTTCATTCTGCGCACGGCCTCCAGATCTTTCCCGTAATGCCAGAATTTTTTACCCTGCCGAATGGGGGACTCATTATAGATGGCGTGTATCCCTTGAACGAGATTGTCGTCGAAGGGTACTTCCCGAACGTTCACCCCGTTCTTCGCAGCTTTCCGCACCTTATTCCTGACCTTGAAATCAATCTGATGTGCCATCCAGTGATCGAAGGTCGAGACCGGAAGGGCGGCGATGTTGTCCCATTCCATGGGGTAGCTGTACTTCGGCGAGGTTTCGGACAGCTTCTGGATGAAGGTGAAAAGGTCTGCGCGGGCTCCGGATTTGCGGAGCGCAACCATCGCGGCATCTGGGTCTCCCAGAAATTGGTACCCCTCTCCATCGACGTGAGCGATCCGGATCAACCTTCCGTCAAACCGGATTTCCTTACCACAAACTTCCATAGGTAACCTCAACTTAAACTTGTTCAAATTCTGGCCCGGCCACCGGCAGATGACCTTTAACGAGGCCTCATCAAGCCTCTATTTCCCAAACGGAAACGGGGAGTTGCTCCGCCACACCTGCGTCGTCGATTGCGGAAGCTCCCTGTGTTCGCTCTTCGGCGCGCGGCGCCAGGGCCAGGGCTCCTGGCAGGAGCGCCAACCACAGTACCCCCCCAGGGAAGGTAGCCTCAGTCATGTTGTAGAACAGTAGAATGGTCCAAATGGCCAGGGTAAACGAACCCAGGCTGGAAAACGGCCTGAGCCTCTTGCCAATGGTCCGGTAGCTTGCAATCAGGAATGCCAAAAGCAGGCAGAGCCCTATGAGGCCCAGGTTCAGGTAGACCTGAAGGTAACCGTTGTGCGCCTCATTGATCTGAAATGTCCGCCAGACCTGCGCGAGCCGTGGACCTAGCCAGAAGCTCTCGTACCCTGTGCCAATGAACGGATTGGTGTGGATGCTGAGAAGAATTGCCCAAATCTGGGTTCTATCCGTAAGCGTCGGGTTCCGGCCTACGGCCCCGGCGAAGACCCCATTTAGCCCCAAACCGAATGCGAGAATCAGGTATAGACAGAAGCCTGTGGGAATCAGTGCCGTGAGGAAACGGGGACTCTGCTTAAAGGTGCTACTGTGGGCGGCCGCGATCACTAGGCAGCCGAGCGCCAGGCACACTGAGGAAGTGGCACTTTCGGCCGCGTGCAATAGCCAGAGGGTCATAGTCATGAACGTAAGGTTCACAATGATGATCCGTTTTGTCCGCGATTCCTTGCTATCTGCCCAACGCGCGACCGTATCCCAGAAAAAAAAGAGCCCGCTCACCAGACAAGCCACACCGAGCATGTTCTTGCTCGTGGCAGCTCCAACATTATAGCCCGCCCCCGTCCAGAAATTATACTGTCTGCCGATATCCGGATAGTACTTGATGAGCAGAATGGAAAGCGGGATTAGAAGGTAGAATAGCCGCCGAAAGACCGTGCGGAATGCCTCCAACGGGTGAGGATCCGTCATCACGACCAGGATCACCATGTAGTTGCCGATGTCCCGGAACCAGCGCTTGAAGGCCACAAACGTGTAGTCGGACCACAAGATGCTCACCAGGGCGAATAAGAGAAGCCCCGACAGGGCCAAGTTCCGCGCGACAAAATCACTCCACTGGAAAGATCGCGACGCCAGGACTCCGATCGCCAGCAGAATCAAAAGTAAAAAAATTGTGCGGTCTAAGGGGTTTCCCTCCTCAGCCTCTTGTGCTGCCATCATCACCTGGCCTTCGATCCATTGCGAAGCGAGCCGCGATCCTGCGATAAACGCCCAGATCACCGGCACCCACAATGCCCACGATGTCTTCGACTCCCTGGCGGGGTCGAGACGCAGCAGCGCCAGCAGCAGGATGGCCCAAATTGACAGCGCTACAGAAGAAGGCACGATATCAGACCCCCTCCGATGTTGTGGCATCAACCCCTTGATAATTCATCAGGCGACCCCTCGGGGAACGCGGATGTCTACACTCTGAGTGAAAGCCGTGTCGATGTACCCCTCTGAACCCAGGGAGCCCACCTCGCATGACTCCCGCGCCTTGTGTGTTCGCAATTGCAAAGCAGGCAGATCATCATGATCTGCCGTGACCCTGGCACGAACAGCGGTCGGCTGATTGTCCTCTGTTTCGAACACCACCGATCGACGTTTTCGGAACCAGGAGATCGCTTGCCCGGCCGTTGAAAACCACGCGCCTTGGCTCTTCAGATCCTGAACTAAGTCACGATAACACCCATCCCACAACCTTTCCGGTGCCATGCTGCGATCATGCCAGTTGATGGTGAGGCAGCCTCCAAACCGGACCGCATTGTTCACCATTTGATCGAGGAGAATCCTCGCCTGGCGTGGGGATAGATCGAGATGATCGGGATAGAATAGAGCCGTGTCCATCACATGCAGGGGTAGTTCGAGCAGGCGGCTGGCAGCGAGCGGTTTGTATCCTTGCGTTGTGCCGGCACGATACCCCACCGTGTCGTTGTAACCCATCGTTGAGTCGTAAGCCGCGCCGGCCTTCTCCAGAGCCCGCGGCGATTGCGGGTCAGAGTAGAGCCAGTGCATCCGCACGCCGATTTCGGAAACTCCCGTCAGGCGTCGAATCTCTTCCAATTCCTCACGCCCTCGCGCGCTGTCGAGCCATGCGTCAATCCCGTGCAGTCCGACTTCGGAACCCGCATTCAGCAACTTTTGAATTGTATCGGCGATGTCCTGAGCCGCGTAGCCGGCAGCGCGGAACTTGGGCGCCGGACCCTGGGAGGTCTCTCCGGAGCGGTTCCTGAAAGGAATGATGAAAAAAGTCGAGGGGAGGCCCTTTTCCAATTCCAGGTAACGATCAGCAAAATCCCGCCAAAAGTCTTTCGCCAAGCCCAGGTGAACAAACGGCAACTTCAAGGCTGCCGCCCAATTCGCGACCAGATCTCGAACGGGGATCCGTCCGCGAATAAGGTTGCGTAAGGACCCGAAGATGGCGCGGTACAGAAACCCGATTGTTGTGTGGTCCCACTTGTGTCCGCGGATCGAGGGATGGTCAACATCGTGAGTCAGGCAAGCGATGAACGGATATCCCTCAGGAACCGGGGGAATTTCAACCAAGGGAATTCCACACCCGGTGATCAAGTCTCGCAAGAACGCGATGTGGAGCTCAAGCGTCGGCAGGCTGGCATTAGCAGGGGGCTGACCCATCGCCAGCAAGGTGCGAACCTCAGCGAAAAGATCATACCCGATCCGGGCCCGCGCTCCTCCGTTGGACCGGTCTAGATACGCCACGCACTGCTGGGAATCCTCATCCTTGAGGAGGGCCCTTTCTTTCTCCGCAAACGTGATCGTGTTTCCATAGATGGGGATTCGGCTTCCTTGATAGGAGAGGATGCAGGCGTCACCGCGTTGGCGGCCGGTCTGAGTCTTTTGTTCATCGTCAAAATGCGTCTTTCCGCTGGCATAAAAAAGGACGAGTTTCGCGGTTCCTTCGAAGGGTACACCTCCGGCACAGACGAGAATTTCGTACTGCCGATCCCGCCGGTAGGGCTCCCATGGGGTTTTGAAAAGCTCGAAGAACTCGCGGACAACATCCAGATCCGAGGAAGGCGCAACGACGCCGATCATCGCCCGGCGCTCCTAGCTCAACGCCGCTACGGGCGTCTCGTGTGCCCGCAGCCATTCCTCGAAAACGACGAGGCTGAAGAGGATTTTATGGTTATCGTGCCGGCCGGAAGCGTGCTGCTCGAAAAGTTCGCGCACGGCGCTCGCATGAAGGTATTGATAGATCCTGGAGTTGCCATCGAGGAGGGTCTCAGTCATCCTGCTATCGATAGCGCCGCGGAACCAGTCATCTACGACATTGACCGCGAACCCGCGTTTCGGACGCCTTAAAATCGACTCGGGAAGAAACGTCCGGCACACCTGGCGGTGCAGCCATTTCCCCGAACCGTTCCTCACTTTAAGGTTTGCGGGCAACCGTTCGACATATTCAACAATCTCTTTATCCACAAACGGGACGCGAAGTTCAAGACTATGCGCCATGGAGAGCTTGTCCGCATACATGAGGAGCTCGTCGGGAAGAGTGGATCGCACCTCCAGGAATTGAAGTCCGCCAAGCTCGTCGGTCCGAGACATGAGATCCGCCATGCTCGACCAACAATCCAGGATAGTGTCGCCGGAATTGGGATCCAGCAGCCCTTCCTGGAACAGGTGGTCGACCTCGCCACCCGGCAGGATTGACAAAACATGCTGGTACCGGCGCATCCGATCAGGGATCGCCAGAGAGTAGACACCCCGCTTCAGGGTCTCATTTCTGGGCAAGGCCCCAACCGCCGAGGAGATCGGGGTGCGCATCCAGCCTGGTAATCCCGCCCACAGCGTGCCATAGCGGACACCGAGATGGCGGCGATAACCTCCAAACAATTCGTCCGGGCCCTGTCCGACCAAGGCAACCTTGACGTCTTGGTGGGCGCGTTCGCAAACGAAATACATTGGAACTATCGAGGAAGTTGCGATGGGCTCTTCCAAGCAGGCAACGATCTTTGGAAGCGTTTCCTCGAACGTCGATCGCGTAATGGTGACGGAGGTATGGTTCGATCCCAGGATGCGAGCCGTCTCTGCGGCGTCTGCCAGTTCGTCGTCGGCGAAGGTCGAGCCGTATCCAACGGTGTAGGTCGGCCAAGAATTCCCGTTGAGCTTCATCAAGGCAAGAAGGAGCCCGGAATCTACCCCGCCGCTCAAGAGCAGCCCCACCGGCACATCGCTGATGAGCTGGCGCTTCACCGCCTGTTTGTAAAGGGTGAGTAACTCTTCCTTGGCTTCGCCGGGCGACTTTGCCGGTGCAAAGGGAGTAGGCTGGAATCTGTACCACCGGCTCAATTGATATGAGCCGTCTTGGATGGTCAGCTTGGTTCCCGGAGCGAGTTTGTGCACTCCCTTGATGATCGTGTAAGGTGAAGGCGTATAGCGATAGCGCAGGAAGAGATTCAGTGAAGTCGGGTCGATCTCGGACCGGCCCGGCATGGCGGCACGAACGGCGCGCATCTCCGACCCGAAGTACAAGTGGTCGCCATCGATCCGGTAGTAGATCAGCTTGATTCCGAACGGATCTCGGGCGAGGACTAGCCGCCGTTGTTGCACGTCCCAGATGCCCAGACCGAACATGCCGTTGAGGCGATTGAGCACCTCGTCGCCCCACTGCTTGTATCCATGGATGATAACTTCCGTGTCCGAGTTCGTGCGGAAGATGTGGCCGTACCCTTCCAGCTCGCGCCTGAGCTCCGGGAAGTTGTAGATTTCACCGTTGAAAACGACCCACACGGATTCTTCCTGGTCCGACATGGGCTGATGGCCGCCCCCAAGATCGATGATCGAGAGCCTGCGAAAACCGAATCCAAGTGGGCCGGCGATGTAGTATCCCTCGTCATCCGGGCCTCGATGGATGAGGGTCCGGGTCATCGCTTCGATGTTCCGACGCTGAACCGGCTCGGGGTCTCCGAAGTTATATTGGCCGCAAATTCCACACATAAGATGCTTCTACTTTGTAGTATTGCACTCCAAGGGTTGGAGGGAAATACTCGCAGTTCGGTCTTGAGGACGTTTTTGGTTTTGGGAAAGTGCAAAACAAAGGCTTCGGAAAACCTGCGACTGAGCCCAGCGATGCATCGGGACATTGTCCCACCCGAGCAGAAGCTGGCGAGCACGGAACGAGCCGTCGCTTTTTTGCCAACGTTCAAGCAATTCCGTAACGACATTTGAAAGGGTCTGGTCCAGCACCGGAAACCGGTCGCTCAAGAGGGCGGCCAGGTTGATACACTCCGCACAATCATAAAGCTCTCGGCGATAAACCGTGAGCCGCGGCCGCTTGGAGAATGGCAATGGCAGACCCTTCTCGTCGAACAAACTCTTCACGTAATAGCCGATCCCCCGCTCGATGGCGCTTCGGCACCGCGGACCGTTTGTAAGCTGTTCGATTTTTGCCAGGGCCTTCAGCACAAAGCAGGTATGAAAGTGATCGACAAAATCTCTTCCGCCATCTGTCGAATAGTACCAGGAACCGTTTGCGTTTTGAGACGCCAGCACGAAATTCAGGTTTCTTCGCGCGACCTCCAGGTAACGCGGCTCCGAGAATTCGATACCGGCTTTGGTAAGAAGAAATGCTCGATAGGCACTTGCGTTTATAACCTGACACGGGCTGTCGGGCGCTGGGGTATAGGCGCAACTGGCAGTATCCGGGGCGATCTCCATGTCCCGGTAACTCTTGAGGGCATGCTCGGCGATTGACCGCATGATTTGCAACCACTTCGGGTCCTTATCCAGCGCGTGGACCTGCGAGAATGCCTCGTAAACATAGGGGAGCGTGGTGATCATGGGCGTCCCCTCTTTCATGGTGCCCGTTCTCGTTTCCCAGTCGAACGGATAGCCCCAGCAGTAGTCCTCGTAATCTCGGCAGCGAGTTCCCTGAAGGACCTGAAGAAAGTGGACGGCTCGCTGGTAATGGTTATCCGTTCCGAAAATTTGCGCGAGGAACGCAAAGCCCATGGCGTAATGGGCGTCAGCAATGGGGAAGCGCTGCGGCTTCCAGAACAACATTCGCGCCGACGGTAGAAAGGCCTCACAAAACACCATCGGAGCTACCGCAAGTGTGCCAACCAGAGGCTGGCGGTAATAAAGAGCCTTAGCGCCTCGACCGAGCTTGCCGGCGTAGAAACTCTGATGATCGTATGAGGTCTCTCCGTAACGATCTAGCCAGCCACAAAACTGGCCGATCGCGGCGCCGATTTTTCCGACTAAGGCTTCGTTCATTAGGCCTGCGGGGCGATTGGGCTAATTCCGCTCCAAATTGAAATTATCGACCCGTTTGAATCTCACCAGGGATTTGAGAATGGCCTTGAGCTTGGTCATCTGTTCTTTGCGGTGGAAGGCCATGAGTTCCCGGGAGACTGGGCGCGGTGTCCGGGATAGAAAAGCCCAGCAATAGCCCAGTCCTAAGGCCAGGCCCGCGAGGACGTAGGGCGGCTTGGTGGCCCGGTAGGCAACCCGGAAGAGTTCCCAGATCGGGTGCCCCCCGAGGTAGTAGTCTTTCTCCCCGTAGGAAAACGAAGAGGCGAGGACGCTGCGCTCCGCGGTTCCCAGGTGCCGGTAGTGAAAGAACGACTTCTCGCGGAATGACTCGGTCTTCCAGCCCTTCATGCGGGCTGTTGTCACTGCCATCCAGTCGATGCCGCCTGCGCGGTGGGGGATATAGCCGCCGATTTCCTCCCAGCACTGCCTCCGGAATAACTGGCACTGACCGGAAACATGCTTGCGCCCCTCGAAGCTGTCCGTCGCCGAACTGTAGCCTTCCTCTCGGAAGACTGTTCCCGCCACACCCAGGGTTGGGTCCTCGGCAAATTTTCTGGCCAGAAACTCGAGATGGTCCTTTTCAAAGGATATGTCGGCATCCAAGTTGCCGATGATTTCGTATTGGAGGCCGGTAACTCTTTCATAACCGGCGTTGAAAGCCCCCACCTTGGCAGCAAAGCTGCGGTCACGACGTTGCGGCATCTGGACCATTTCGATCCAAGGATATTTCGCAAGATAGCGGCTTACAATTTCTGGGGTCCGGTCGGTTGATCCATCGTCCACAATCACCCATTTCACCGGTAAGGCCGTCTGATTAATCACCGACTCGATGGTCTTCTCGATAAAGGCCTCTTCATTGCGAGCAGGGGTGATGAGAGCGTAGGGCGGGGTGGAGCAGTGGTGGCCCAATTCATTCCCGATCAATCTTGCCGCGCCCTTGCTGACATCGACCATAAGACGCTTTCCGTCCATACATGCACCGGGCAAATTCCGTAAAAGATCAAAATGATCACTCCAACTTATGATGTCGAAGACATCGCTTTCTGCGGCGAATGGGCCGCCTCGACCGGGGCATCAACTCGAGTGCCTCCTTTGGCTAACAACGCAGCGACAAGCCCTACGAGTCGCGTTCTCTCCATCGACCAGTTATGTTCTCGAAAAACCCCTTGCCCTCGTCCTGCTAACTCGGCTGCCTCGGCGGGGTGCGAGAACACATATTGGATCTTCTGGGCAAGGTCCTCCGCGTTCCCAAGCTCGAAGAAGAGCAGGGAAGCGTCGTCGAAGTAATCGCAAATGCCCGCTGCCCGAGGGGCAATCACCGGCTTACCCAGCGCCAGGTATTCGAAAATCCGGGTCGGCGTATTAATCTCCGCAAACGCACTTCGATGGTTGGGAATGACTCCCACATCACAATCTTCGATTTCGCGGACCAGATCTTCCAGGCGCCTCGGCCCCAGATATTGCACGCGATCCTGCAAGCCCTTCTGGTGAGCCTCGCCCATTACTCGGTCCAGAAAGGGGGTCTTGCGACCATAAACTCTCAGCTCGGCGGAAGGAACGGACTCTCGTATTTGGGCAAGGGCATCGACCGCAAGGTCCAAACCGTTTCGCTCGACTAAGGACCCGTGATACATGATCACAAAGGGCTTGGCCGGAGCGTCGTTTGCGGACGCTCGTGGGCAAACCGCTCGAAACGGGAAAATCTCCTCATCGGGAGCATTCATCACCACACCGATCTTCTCGGGACGACAGCTACGCGAGGCAAAGATGCGCTTGCAGGCGACGTTGACAGTAAGCACTAAATCCGCGCACGCCATGCTCCACTTTTCGAGTACGCTTACGAAACGGACGCTTAGACTATTCTTGTCAAGACCGAATATCGTCGTCATGAGTTCGGGCATCGGGTCATGGAGATCGAGGATTACCTTTGCTCCCAATGCCTTCGGCACCAGCGAACTCAAGACGAGAATGTCGGGCATGTTATGCACATAGACCATCTCATAACGACGTTTGAGCGACCGCATGGCCAAGATGATCGCGGAGATGAGAATGAAGGCAGAGTACTGGTAAGCGTATGCAAACTTCCCGCCGCGGCGGTTGGTCACTGGCACACGGAAGATGTCGAGATCCTTTAGTACCTCGCGCCTGGGTGCTTTCTCATCACCAAGGCATATCAAGTCCACGGTCATGCCCTCTTTGAGAAGGGCGTCTGCGGCGCGGCGCGGTCGTGGATCAGCAGGGTACGGGGAGAACGTGACCATCCCCACCCGCTTTCCCTGAAGGCCCGAATCGGTCGAGGGGGCAGCAGACTGGGAATGCGATGAGAGATGCCCCGAGGCAGCATTGGTTTGCATAAAGCCCTCAGATGCCGCCTTTCATTCCGCTCATGGTCGCACCAACGTCGTCAGCAACCTTCGTGCAGGCCTCGCGCTCAGTTTTCAGATCGTTAGAAGCCTGAATCGCCTCGAGGATCACAGTGTGGTCATACTCGCTTAGAATCTTGATATTGGGCATGACGCAATGACCGCCGATGATTCCGGGGAAGTACTTAACGGGAGGTAAGTATTTAATTTCCTCCCAAAACGAGATGATTTCGTCGTAATCCTGGCCCGATTGGTCACAATATCTCTCGACCTCCTGCGCCCAGGCGATCAACACGCCGAAGTAAGTCGTTTCTGTGAGCTTCGCCAGTTCGGTCGCCTCTGGAGACGACAGGACTTTGGTTCTCATTCCTAGCGACTCGAAATGTCTGGCGGCCAGCTCGCCGATTGCAGGATCCATGGCTCCTACGAATTTCGTATAGTTGAGGAGCTCCTCGAGCATGCGAGCGTGTTTGCCGCGCACCGGGCTGTTCACCACGGCGGCACCTGCTCGCTCAGCTATCCTTCGTGTTGTCCCGACCGCCACGGTGCTGTTGACGATCGTCAGAGTGGGTCTGAAAAACTCGACATACCGAACGGTCTCGCCCACAAAATCCTTGATCCCGAACGGATAGCAAACGTGCAGGACGTCAACCTGCTCGATCCGTTCGAGGGGGGAGATGTCCACCCCCACTGCATCATAGTGCTTGGAAACTAGCTCGAATAGGGGTTTCCCCACCTCCCCCAGTCCAACGACCACAACCTTACTGTTTTCTGGCACGGCCTTTGAGCCTCCCCCAAGAAAGGTTTCAGTTTGGCGATCAACGCCACCTTGGTCTGTCGTGGCAGCGGGCAATCATCTGCACTGCAAACCATCTCCGGCCGCTACCCTCGGGCCGGACGGTCAACCCATGAACTGCGCCCCTGGGGGGAACCACCCAGGGGCGTGTTTAATGCAAATTAGAATCTGGCACCTGTTGGCTTCGGTCGGGCGTCCTTCCCAACCAGGAGCAGAGCCGGTTTCGTTATGACCCAATGGGGGTCATAACTGAGCTTCGAGGACCGAGTTGGGAATCCGTGACGGTCTCACCACAAAGGAAATCCAACACCAATTGGGCAATTCGATCCTGCTGCGCGCAGGTCAACCCAGGGAACATGGGTAACGAGAGGATGTGCGAAGCAGCCTCTTCGCAGATTGGGAAGTCGCCCTCCCTGTAGCCAAGGTTTTTGTAGGCGTTTTGCAGGTGGAGGGGAATCGGATAATGAATTCCCGTCCCGATACCAGCGTCACCCAGGTGTTTCTGAAGTTGTTCGCGGTTCTGAACCTGGACGACATAGAGGTGAAAAACGGCTTTGGACCAGGAAGGCTCGGAGGGAAGATCTATCCCCTCTGCGGCGCCCAAGAGCTCCTGATATCGCGACGCGCATTCACGCCGTCTTTCATTCCATGCAGTGAGATGGCGGAGCTTGACGCGCAAGATTCCTGCCTGGATGGAATCAAGTCTGCCGTTGTACCCTTCCATATCGTGATAGTACTTCTTGGCCTGGCCGTGATCGCGAATCATCCGGATTTTGCGAGCAATATCGTCGTCGTTGGTCGTGACAGCGCCCGCTTCGCCACAAGCCCCCAGGTTCTTGCCCGGATAGAAGCTGAAGGCCGCAGCCCGCCCCATTGATCCCGCCTTGAACCAGCGATTCTGTCGTTTGGAAAAATATTCCGCGCCGTGGGCCTGGCAGGCATCCTCTACAACTCGCAGGCCGAAGCGCTCGGCAAGGTCCAAGATCGGGTCCATATCCGCCGCTTGACCATAAAGGTGGACGGGGACGACAGCAGTCACAGGCCTGCCAAGTCGCTTGTTAAATACCCGCCCCGTGGTTCCGTCAACCCTGCACTTTACCTGAAGGTACTTGTGAAGCAGCTCAGGGTCCATGCTGTGAGTGCGCTCGTCAATGTCCACAAAGTCGGGAGTAGCCCCAGCCTGGGTGATCGCTTCCGTTGTGGCGATGAAGGTGTTGGGGACAGTTACCACCACGTCACCAGGGTCAACACCTGCCGCGATCAGAGCAAAGCGCAAGGCGTCCGTGCCGCTGCCCACGCCGACACAGTGCTTAGTTTCGCAGTACCCGGCGAAAGATCGTTCGAAGTCCTCCACCATGGGCCCGCCGATGAACCCGGCCATCTCTAGAGCATGCTCGAATACAGCCGCCAACTCGTTTTTGAGTTCCTGATGCGGGGTGATGAGGTCAAGAAAAGGAATTCGATCAGTTTCCACGATTTGCAGCCTCCGTCTTCTGCTGGTCAAGTTTTCTCATGAATTTGGCGGGGTTCCCCGCCACAATCACGTTGGCAGGAACGTCTTTTGTAACCACACTTCCTGCCCCTACGATAGCGTTTTCGCCAATTGTTACCTTAGAAAGAACCGTGCTCCCCGAGCCAATCGAAGCCCCTTTTTTCACGAGGGTTGTTTCCACTTTCCAATCGGCTTCGGTCTGGAGTGCCCCGTCGGGATTTGCCGCCCGCGGATAGGTGTCGTTAATAAAGGTCACACCGTGCCCGATGAATACATTGTCCTCAATTGATACTCCCTCACAAATGAAAGTGTGGCTTGATATCTTGCATCTCTTGCCAATTCGGGCATTCTTCTGGACCTCCACGAATGCGCCGACCTTAGTTTCGTCTCCAATTTCACAGCCATAGAGATTAATAAATTTCGAGAGCTTAACGTTTTGCCCCAGCCTGACATCAGGCGAAATGCATTGGTGGTTGTTCATACGGAGACAATCTCCCCTCTCAATTTCAGAGATTCTCTTGCCGCTTCCAGCAATTTGACAACCCGCAATCCTGCCCTGCCGTCATTAAATGGAGTCTGGTCCTTCTCGATACAGTCCAAAAAGTACTGTAATTCGACCTTCAGTGCCTCTGTCTGCTCAATCTTGGGGGCCCACATGTCTCCCGAGCGGTAGCTGACAAGCAATTCGTAGACACCCTCCCGGCTGGTGATTTGCACGCCCTTGTCGTAGATCTTGACTTTCTCGTCGGCTTCCAGGTCGTTCCACACCAGCATCTTTTTCTCTCCTCCAATCAGCGTAGTTCGGACCTTCACGGGAGATAGCCAGTTCACGTTGATGTGAGCAATCGTGTTTTGCGGGAAATAGACAGTGATAAATGCGACGTCCGCGTGGCCGTTCAAGTGTGCCTGGCCGGTCGCGACGACAGCCTCGGGTTCCTTGTGGATGAGGTAGTCCATGATGGACAGATCATGAGGCGCGAGATCCCAAATCACGTCAATGTCGTGCTGGAAGAGGCCCAGATTGACCCTTGTGGAGTCGTAATAGTAGAGGCCGCCCAGTTCACCTTGATCAACGAGTTGGCGGATCTTCTTGACCGCGCCGGTAAAAAGAAACGTGTAGTCCACCATAATCTTGAGGTTTTTCTTCTCGGCCAACTCGATCAACTTTTCAGCCTGGACCGCATTCGAAGTTAGGGGCTTTTCGAGGAAAACATGCTTTCCGTTTTCCAGGGCAGCTTTTGCCAGCTCGAAGTGCGTCCAGACGGGAGTGACGATGGCCACTGCATCGATGTCTGGAGAACGTAGGACTTCGTTTGCGTCAGAAGTAACCTGCACACTCGGGTAGGCATGTTTTGCAAGTCTTTGAGCCTTTGGGGTTTTGTCGCATACGGCAACAACCTGCGCCGAATCCAAGCCTTGCAGATTGCGGACGATGTTTGGCCCCCAGTAACCGTAACCGATAATGCCTGTTCGAATCATACTTTCTCCCATAAACTACCCTTCACCATTTTCAAAAGGCACCTACTCCCCGCAAGACAGCCTTGGGCGTTCGCAGAAGGATCTTGATGTCCAGCCAAGGAGACCATGTCTTGGCGTACTGGATGTCCATACGAACCATTTCGTCGAATTTGACTCTGCTTCGACCCTCAACTTGCCACAAGCCTGTTATCCCGGGCTTTATCTCCAAAAAGCGACGTCGGTGCCATATATCGTACGTCATGACTTCATAGGGAATGGGGGGCCGCGGTCCCACCAGGGACATTTCACCCCGAAGCACATTGAAGAACTGGGGGAGCTCGTCCAGGCTGGTCCTCCGGAGAAATCTCCCGACCCGTGTTACGCGAGGATCGTTTTTTATTTTGTAAGCCCCTCCGGAGTCGCCCGTGTGACCATGGCTTTCCTTCGATGAAATAAGCTGTCGGACGTAATCGCGATGAATCTTCGAATCATTCGGGAAGTACATCGATCTGAACTTCAGGAACGTAAAGCGAACTCCATACCGTCCCAATCTATGCTGTTTGAAGAGAATCGGTCCCTTAGATGTTAACTTGATCGCGGCTGCAATCACGAGAAAGAGGGGCGAAAGCAGGAGAAGCGCGGCCACACTGCCCACGATATCTATCGCTCTCTTGATCCCCAGTGACACTTTTATGGACTTGTCCCCGGGCTTTAAATCGGGATATAGGCTGGTGTCTGCGGACCGATCGCCATTTTCGAGATCAAGATCCTCAGGGTACACATGCAAAGAAATGTGGATCTCATTCATTTGTTCCAGATTGAGGTCGTTTCGCAAGGCGGAGAAGACTCTCAAATGCAGAGCACTGAGTATAGAGGCCATGCTCCCCGAACCAATTTCTGTGCAGATGACTCCGAGTACCTGGTCCTTTTGGTACCAGCCCGGTAAATCCGTTTCCCGGATTGACTGGAAAAGCGCCTTTGTTATCTCGCCAAGAATTGCCTCCCCATGCTCGGCTTGGAGAAGATTGCCGGTGCGCAAGAGCATGAGCACGAAACGCTGGCGAGAGCGCTCACTCCTTTTTCTCTCTAAAGACAGCACTCTCTTAAACATGTCTTCCGGAGCGAGTATCACGCCTTCCTCCTATTACGGCCACCGTCCCCATGGGCAGGGTTCATCTGTGCTTGATGGCCAGGGCTTGTCTTCCGCGGTTTTCCCAACGTGAAAATCCCCATCATCATTTGTCCTCGATCGCCGGTTTGGCGAGGTATCGTTGCCGGACTACCGTCCTAGAGGAATGTTTTTGAGTCGATAGTCGATACCAATCGACACTTGATTCCGGTCAAAGTCCGGGAAAACTGCCAGATTCCCGCTGCTCAACTGGTGTGTAGTTGAATAGGTGATGTGGAATACGGAACCCTTGCGGAAAGGCCGGGTGATGTCAATCGCACCGGTGAGGCCCTTTGTCGTTTCATTGGCAAGCTGAAAGAGAGAGGTGTTCGATTGGGCAGCGCCACCGCGCAAATCTGCTTCCCAAAGTCCCACCAACCGCCGCCGGACTCCAAAGGTTACATTGGTACTTATCACGGATGTGTATAAACCACCGCCATCCGAAACAGATCTTTGGAGCGAAAGGCTTAGGGCAGTCTTCCCCGCCTCCATGGTGACACTTCCCCCTCCCGAGCCTTCAAAAGCGCCTGAGACATTGCTTCCCACTGCGGACTGACCAAGAGTGTGAAAGTATTGCGGCCCGCCAAAAAGGGTTACGCTAAGCGTCGGAGACAGCCGGGATGACACGGAAACATATCCGCTCTCAATTTGGGAACGCTGACGGAAACCGAAAACTTCGCCTCCCTGGTACGTGGTATCTTGGTGAATAACGAGAAGACCGACCGATGTATGCTCAGTTGCCCGGAAGTCATATGCCAAGCCTCCGCTGAATCCAATCCCGTTATATAGCGGCTCACTTTCTCCCGCTTGATTCCCGAATCTGCGTTGGTTGTAGCCACCGAAAAAGGTAAAGGAGGTGCGCCGGCTTTTCATAAAAGTCAGATCCAGCCCTGCCGTGTTTGTCAGGGTTCGGATCGAGTACGGGAAAATAAACTGATTTAGAGCAGTCGGCGAGAGAGGCCCGGACAATATCTGGTCTCCACCCAGCGCTGGATACGCGCCGTATTGATAACCGAAGGTATCCTGCAGTCCCAAAATGAATCGTGGGGCGAGTTGATACGTCAGTCCCACATTCGCCGCTTGGTTAAGCTGATCATAGTTGCTGAGTTGCCGGTACAATAGGAAAAAGGGAGTGTAATCGAAACTGACCGCTAGGTGCTCCGTTTGCCTCAAAACATTGAGATGTGAGTTCAAAGAAAGCGCTTCGTCGCCAACGCGGTCGGAGTTTCTTGCCAGAACGTTATCGTCGTATAAACCAGCGGCCCCGAAGCTGAGCCCAACCAGGTTCTGTTGCTCCGTCTGGCCGGCGAATTGAAGTGGGGGTTGAACCCCGGTTCCATAAACAAATCCTTGGGTCGTGCTGGTGGTCGAGCCCGGGATGGTTGTGGGTACTGCTTGCGCTGCTAGACTGATGGGAAATAGAGCAAATAGAGCCACCGAGAATATTAGGTCCCGCCCGGCATTTCCCCGGAAGCGGCCCCGCTGCTTCCGGAATTCACACACATGTTTTGACTCGAGGGTTTTTTTCAACATATCAAATCAAGTGGCCTCAGTTTTGGAACACGTCGCAAGGTTTTGATCCGGCCGCTACAGGGTCCTGACATGCGGCGAATACGTTGTCGATTTTAAGAGGGAGATCTTTTTCCGAGTGTAAGGCACCAGCATGGCCAGCGTGGCACCGATGGTGTCTAACCCGCAGTCGCCGAGAGAAGCGTGCCTTCCAGGAACAAACAACTGGTGAAACTCGTCCGTCAGGGAATAAGCAGCGGCTATCGCTATGCAAAACGCCGCACGCCGTGGTTGCCAAAGCCCGGGCCGCTTATCGTGGGGAAAGCCGTAAAGAAGAAGGGCGAATATAGCATACTCAGTCAGATGCGCTGATTTTCGGAGCAAAGCGTGAAAGAGATTAAATGTCCCGGACGAAACCCGGAGGTGGAGTAACTGCAGCATCCACCCTAACAACCCTCTCGAAAAATCGGGGGTGAAGGTACGGGTTGATAAGAAAAAAATCAGGGCAGCCCATGCAACGGTCATTACCCACCAGAGTATGGACGTTAGAACTGCGAGCTTACGTTCCAAGTTTGTTCAGCCCCAAGCCCTGAGTGCCCTTAGAGGTATGCTCCTTTACCGGGGCTTCGGGTTTCACGTATCCGTAGTATTTCGAGTAAACACGATTGAGTCCTGCCACGCCGTTGAGAATGATCCCGATGATGTGATCACGTCCTAGGTTCCGGGCCGTCTCCTCAATCGCCTCGCGGGGGGTATGTCCAGCGCGTGCAACTAACAAAGTGGCATCGGCTTGGGCCTTCAGGGCAAGGATTTCGGCAATAGGGGTCGAGGGCGGTGAATCGATCAGGATCCAATCGAAGGGACTCGAAGCAAAATCTTTGATCAATTGCGGGACAAAGTTCGACTGGAGAAGAAGGTTGCCGTCCCCCTCGGGCTCTCCTGCTGGCAACAAATAGAAGCCCAGCGGGTCGATTCGCCGGATTGCCAGCCTCGGTTCACTCTTACGCCTATAGCACCCATACAGCCCAGGCCACGGCCTGAGCCCCAGCTTAGTAACGAGGGAGGGTCGATACGTGTCGGCTTCCACCAGGAGCACCGAGTGCTTTCCGTTTTCGGACAAGACCGTGGCCAGATTCAAAGAAACCGTGGACTTTCCGTCCCCCGGCAGGGGACTCGTAATGAGTAGGGTTTTCAATCCCCTCGCGGTCTGAAGGTTCTTGAGGCGTATCGCTACCCATCGGAACCGATCCGCGCCAGCACTCCTCGGATCGTTATGCACAACTACCCGGCTCTCGTCCGGAACAGGGCTGACTTCAGTTGCGACGGGCAAATACATATCAGATCGCTCCCATGCCTGGGATAACTCTGCTGCGGGGGCAGACGTGATGCTATTTTTCTCTTGTTTCAGCGTGCGGTCGGCCATATCAGTCATCATCTCCGATCAGTGTTCCCATCGTTAGAGCGCAGGAAGGGGCGCTGCGCACAATTCTAACCACGGCGATAGACATAGAATTCAGTTGCGCAAATAAGCAAACACAAGGCAGTCCCCAGCAACCATTCGAGCACCGCCATCTGCGACCGCCTCCGTTCATCAACCTTACTCAGCAGCATCGGTACTCCCAGCAGCAAGGGAAAGGAAAAAATCGACCGCAAATCCTGTTCGTCGCGGAGCGAGTGGTCTCTGGTGTCAACCAAGAGAGCCAGGACAGCTCCAACGGCGATCCCGAGCAATAATCCGGCGAGGCTGATTTTCACCTGTTCGGGATTGGAGGGTTTTCTGGGCAGGCTCGGCGGGTCAATAATGTTGAATCGTTGACCCTGTTGGCGTATTTCCAGGCTGGTTGCCAATTCAGATTGTGTCTTTTTGTTCATCAAGTCGTCATAGTGTTTCTTGGACTGGTCATAGTCGCGAAGCAAGCCCGAGAGTTGTTCCTCACGTACAGGGGTCAGGTTAAGGCGGCCTTGGTAGTCGGCAATTCGGGCTTGCAACTGCTTCGCGTCCTCTGAAGCATTCTGAATTTCCAAACGGTTGGCTTCCAGTTGACTTCTGACTTGCGCGGTGGCGGCATTAGTCTCACCGGTTCCGGCCCGCTTGGAATTTTCCGGCGCGGTTCCTTCCTTCGGTGACTTCTGGACAGGCGTCGATGCTGCCAGCAGGGCTTCCGTCTCCCTTATTTGTTCGTTGACTTTCACCACGTCAGGATACTCTGGTGTATACCGCGCCAGGAGATCGGATCTTTCATTTCGCAGCCGGGTCAACTCCGCCTTGATCGTTTCCTGGGGACTGGGACCTCCTGAACCGGGGGCCGCAACCTCGCTAGGGGTCATGCTTTCGTATTGGGAAAGCAAGGATTGCAAATAAACCTGCTGCTCCCGCGCCCGGGCCAGAGTGGCCAAATCGCTTTGAAGTTCCGTGTGCAATCCGGCGAGGATGGCCAGATTTCCTCCCTGCTGCTCGGGAAGTTCACCGAGGTTCTGCATCTTAAATTCCCGTACCCGGCTCTCCTGTTGCTTTAGGTCCACGGCAGCAGCCTGAAGCTCGCCGGAGAGAAAGTTAGTCGTTCCTTCTGATTGTTTCTCACGTGACCTATCGCTTTCTTCGATGAAGAGGTTGGTCAGCTTGGTGGCTACCTCTTGCGCCTTGCGGGGGTCGGCGGCGGCAAAGGAAATCGTGAAGGTGTTTAGGTCATCGGGCTCCCCGAGTTTTTTTACGGGTTCGATCCTTATATTGCGCCGCATCAGTTCGACGAGTTGCTCAGGGGCCAGATGCTTCTTCTCCTCTGGATATAGAGAAAATTCGTCGATAATCCGGAGTAGTTGAGTTTGGGAAATAATCGCGTCGGTCATGGTCAAAAGCGCTTCCCTGACATCGACGGTCGTGTTGGAAGAAACAAGATGTTCAGGCACCTGCTGGCGTTGCACAAGGACCGTAGCGGTTGACTCGTAGCGGTTGGGGAGCATCAGCGAGATCGTACAGGCTCCCAGAGCAATAACCGAAGCGGGTATCAGTATCCACCAGCGCCGTTTAATGGCAACCTGGAGAAGCTTGTTTAAACTTTGTTCAAGGCTTACTTCTTGTTCTGGCAATGAACCTTACCTCCTCGTGCGCAGCTTTCCTCTTAAGGAACAACTATCGTGTCGCCACTCTTGAGATCAACGTTTTCGTCAGGGGCGCGTTCGTTAATCACCTTCTTATAGTCGAACGGAAGCCTGATTTGGGTACCATCATCCCTGCGCCTCAGGATGTAAACCTTGTTGACCTTGGCGAAATCCAGAAAACCGCCGGCGATGGCGATGGCTTCCAGGACGGTCGTGGGTTTCGCCAGATCATACGATCCCGGCTTGGTGATTTTCCCGACAATGATGTACGTCCGGCTCTTCATCTCCTGGACGATTACGCTTACTTCCGGCTTGGCGATGTATTCTTTAAGCCTCTGGGTGATCATGCGTTGCACGTCGAGAGCCGTCGACCCGCTCACCTGCATTTCACCGATTAGGGGAAGGGTAATCTTGCCATCAGGACGCACCGGGACACTCCGAGTGAGCTCGGGATCCTTCCAGACATTAATTGCCAGGACGTCGGAGGGTCCGATGACGTAGTCATCGCTAGCGCGTTTGGCACTCGGTGCCGTGGGTTGATTGGCTGCCGTTCCGCCTTGTCCACCGCGGCTGGCCTTCGCGACCACCGGGATTGCCACCGATTTCGCCGCATCAGATCCCAATGCATTGGTGACGGCGAACACAAGGCATGCCGACAGGACAAATCTGACAAACCAACAACTGGGGCTAATAGTCCACATGGTATCTATTCGCTTTCTCCCCTTCCGATTGCAAGCTACACGGTGCCAGGACACCAGGACGATGCGCCGCCGGATAGGAAACTCCCGGGACAATCCTTTGCATGTCCCTGCGATTTTTTTCGTCAGCGGACACACGCTCAACAATCTTGACGTCCACTTCGACGGCGGCGGACTGGGACAGCATTTCCACTGAGAGGACCAATCGAACCCCACGCGTTTTACGGACGAGGATTCCCTCAATTCCTTCCAGTGGACCGGATTTGATCCGGACGAGGTCGCCACATTTGAGAAAGGGGTGTGGTTCGACCTGCAAGGGGCTATTGACCAGCCGACGTACCGCCTCGATTTCCTCTGGAGGAATTTCCGCGGGCCGCGCGCCCCAGGTGACGAGAGAGTGGACGCCGGGCGTCGTAACAATGTTCAACATTCGATCAAGGCCGCCACAGATGAAAACGTAATTTGGGAAAAGCGGAAGCACTACTTCCTTCTGACGGTCCTTCCACCGGTGGAGGGTTCGATATTGCGGAAGAAAGACGTCGAATCCTTTGCCCGAAAGGGCTTGGGCAACCACTTTCTCGTGCTGATGGCGAGTGTAAAGGGCGTGCCACCAAGACACGCAAGAGCTTCCGGCAAAACTGGCGATTCCTCCGTTCGTCAACATCATTCAACCCCTGCCTTAGTTTACGTTAGGTGACTTAGTGTGCCCCGACGATTCGATAGTCCCTTATCTTGACGGCAAGAGCAATCGGATTTTCCTTAACAACCCTTTGCTCCAGACGTACCACCTTGCACTTACAGTGAATCTCGGTGGGGCCCTTGCCCTTGGTACCCATTGACACCTGTAGCCTCAGATCGAGCTGGGTTTCTTGAGCTAGGGGAGAAGAGGAGAGGAGCAGGATCCCCGTATAGCTGATATTCTCCGTCCTTCCCTTCAGCCATTTCGGGCTGTTCAGTTCGCGAAAATAAACGGGAAGATGGAGCGTATAGCGCCGTGGCCGGTCGCCGTCTTGTAGTGAGCTTTTCGAGGTCATAAGGCCAAGTACCAAACAAAAGTCGCTTGGGGATACTCTTGGCATCCCCACAGCAAACTGCTTACCCGCCTCGTCCGCCGAAGGATTAGATTCAAATTTGGGGTCTGCGTTTTCCTAGACGGCTGAGATGGGGTGCCACACGATTCAGGAAAAATCCGCCGGACGGAAAGCAATTCTCTAATGGCAGTCAAATGCAGAAGCCACATCAACACGGCGCAACGAACTCTACAGCTCCGCCCTGTGACTTACAGGTCGGCGTTTCCTGTAAGCCTTTGTTCTGCCTTCCGAGGAGGAAACTGGAAGAGCCGCGCGGACCCGGTTCGTCCTAAACCGGCCGCCATCCTCGGCTGGCGGCCGCCCTGCACCCGGGCCACGACTGTGTGCCAAAAATCTTGCTTCCCGTACCTGGGATGGGTAGGTGCCACACATCCCCATCCTATGCAGGGGATACCCCCCCTGCAAGCCAACACCCCCTGCCGCGTCCAAAATGGGCAGTGTCAAACTCAGTTAATACCTTGCGGCCGTACTAAAGATCGCTAAACGTTGGGTTCGTCGTTCCTGAACTTAATTCTTAAAACGTATTAAGAATACCTGATCTTTGGAGCTGTTCAATGGCCCGATGGTCCCATCGTAATGGCACTTTAGTGCCCCCCTAGCTGGCACCCGACAGTGCTACTTGCATGAAATGTATTACATCAGGTAGAACCTGAGGAAATGGGGCGCGGACGGGACTAATCTTCAGAGATCAAACGATGCTCAAGAGCGAAAAGGACAAGTTCCATGCGGTTAGAGACTCCCAGTTTGTCAAAGATGTTGGTGATGTGATGTTTGGCGGTGTTTTCACTGATACTTAGCTCCTTCGCGAGATCCTTGTTCGTATAGCCAGAGCTGATGAGCTTGATGACCTGCATCTCACGGGAAGTAAGACCGAAGTCTCGCTTGTCCCCTGAATCGCTGGGGTAAGGCGTCATCCGGCGCACTGCCTGGATAAGGTCCAAAAGACGTTCATGGCCGAGCCAAAACTCTCCATCATTCACACAACGAATACTCTTAAGAAGAAGCTCTACTGCCGAGTGCTTCATAATGATGCCACGAGCCCCCAACCGGAGCACCTCGACGGCCTGATCGCTCTCGATGGCCTCTGTAAGTATGATGGTCCGTGTCGGGAGGCCCAGTTTGCTCAGCTCTCGAAGGGCCTCGATGCCCCTTGCCTTGGACAATGCGAGGTCCAGGAGGAGAATCTGTGGGTTGTGTTGGCGAACGAGCCTTACGGTCTCTTTGGCATCTGCAGCTTCTCCGACGATTCGTAGCCACGGTTCGGCTTCCAGCAGTTTCCGCAAGCCCTCCCGGAATATGGCTTGGTCGTCTGCAATGACAATGTCAATCTTCGATGGAGACTCTTCCATTGGCAGTGAACGGTATTAAGGCCTCTGATTGTGCATCTGATCCAGCTCTTATTCTATCATGAGTTCACCGTCGATTGCATTACACGTTCAGGCCAGAAAAGGTCCGCGGGAGGACAGCGGAGGGGGTAAGAAATCACGGGTGTTGGGAAAGCGGCGGAAGCGCTGAAGCGAGTGATGGGCTCTGCTTTTGGTTCCTGGTCGGATGGTAGCCGTAGATTACGTGAAGGGTTCCGGTTATGAGGGAAGGGAAGGGGACCTGCTCCTCGGCCCATCCCTCCGCATTCAGCATACCCTCATAGGGTTTGATCTCAACCCCCTGACGTTCCAGAACTTCTCTCTGGAACTGTTGGTAGGCATCCTTCCCTAAGACCACCACCGTATGCAGGTTGGGGAACTGTTTCAATTCCTCGCGCAAATGCCGCGCGCAAAAGGTAAGGGCCTTCTCCGGGACGTGAGCGGATTGAACGTGGCAGCGCAAGGCATCGGTCAGCACGAAGGCCTGCTTGAAGTTCTCATAGTTTTCCACCCCCAACAAGGCGAATAGGGCCGTGGTGAAGCGGTCGGGACGCTCGGGATGTTTGTAGAAATAATGCTCGGGAACCATGGGCGCGTCGCGCCCGATCACGACCACCCGCACGCAGTTCAGGTCAGGGTAATCGCGCTTCAAGTATTTGGCCAGGAATTCACGGGGAGGAATCATCACCGAAGACATGGCGGCGCAATCGCGGCAGGTGGCGATTCGCCGGCAAAGCGCCTCGATCTCCAGTCCGGGAATGCGCGCGCCGGGGTCGACGACCGGCCGCGCGGCAAAGGCCAGTTGCAGGAGAAGTTCCGGGTTTGTTCCGGGCGGGCCAAGAATCAGATTATCAATCAGCCGCACCGCGCCCACCCGAGCGGCAAGGAGGGCCACCGTGCCGGCGGTCACGCGCTCCACGGGCTCAAACTGCAAGGGATTGACCAGCGCCAGGTATTCGAGCGTCACCCGGGGTTCGGCATTGACCACTTCGCGCATGGCTTGTAGCAGATTCTGGGCCCGGACTTCCCCTGCCTGAACGAGGGTATCGCCGTGACGCAGGCAACGGTGCAGGACGGTGGAGGCTTGGCGGTCTGCGGGGCTGAGCAGGGCGTTGCGGGAACTCAGCGCCAAGCCGTCGGCCTCCCGCACGATGGGGCAGATCACCAGGCGCACCGGGAGGTTGAGGTCATCCACCATCCGGCGGATGATCTGGACCTGCTGAAAATCTTTCTGCCCAAAGTAGGCGAGGTCGGGTTGCACGAGGTTGAACAACTTCAGAACAATGGTCGAGACGCCGCGGAAATGACCAGGCCGCGCGGCGCCTTCGAAGGGCGCGGTGAGCTTGCCCGGTTCGACAAAAGTGTCGAAACCTGCCGGGTAGAGATCCTCCGCGCGAGGAGTAAAAATCCCATCGACGTTGAGAGCGCGGAGGACCTCGACATCCTTCTGAAGGTCGCGAGGGTAGCGGGTAAAATCCTCGTCGGAATTGAACTGCGTGGGATTGACAAAGATGGAAACCAACACGGCGTCACACTGCTGCTTGGCCCGGCGGATGAGACTGAGGTGGCCTTCGTGCAGCGCCCCCATGGTCGGCACCAAGGCCAGCGACCTGCCGCGGGGGCGCAATTCGCGCACGAAGCTTTGCAAGTCCGCAACCGAAGTAATCAGTCGGGTGTGCATTTTCTTCGAGTACAGTCGAGAGCCCGCCAGCGATGGCCGTCCGGGAGCGGTACGGGCCGGGCGCCAAGCCGCGTGCTCCGCACGGGAAGCAGGTCAGGCGGAGCGGGTGGTTTCCTTTTCAAACTGCTGGCGCATCGCGGCGGTCCAGTGATACGACTCGTGGTCGTCGGGGTAGCGGCCCTCCGCGACGTCACTGCGAAAGCTGATCGAACCGAAATCTCTATTCTAGACTTCCCCCCGACCGATAACATACCCCTGACCGCCGCCAAACGCAATTGCCAGTTAGGTTTGCAGTGCAAGTTGCTTCCGCGGGCCCCTGGCGGGGCAACCCCTACCTCTCGCCAGAAGCTCTTGCCGGCTCGGCAAACAGAATATCACCCCAGGCTCCTTGTGGGATTGTGAATACTGACTAGCCACGGAGAAATACTGGCAGGTGAAAAAAGACGCTGGATGTGCCGAACATGCGGTAAAGTGTTGGCGGGGCAGGACGAGACAACAGAACCAGCTCTCGTCTCAGCAGTAGGAGGTCAATTCTTCTGAGGGTGCGGATGAAGGCAAGCGAGTTGACTGCATGAATCTTCTTCGGAACATCTGGGATTGGGCAAAGGGACACCTTGGTAAGAGAGGTTTCTGAGGATGATGCCCTCTGTGAGTTCGACTGCCGCAGGCCGCAATGCGCCGAGGGGGAATGGGAGAACTGTATGCGCCGCTTGCAGCAGGCGGCAGGTGAATTGATGCCTATGAAAGCACCTCCTTACCCCCGTGGAGGCGGCGGTGGGGAAGTTAAGAGGGCTTGCTTCCCTCCGCAAGCACGCCCATAATGCAGGTTGAGAAAGTCGGCAATGCGGCTCACCGCGCATGCTGATATGGCCCCGTTCTTAGCTATCCGCTGAGGGGGGGGAGTTTTTCTTTGAACCCAATGTGTGCCCGACGGGAAGAGGAAGTCGCCGAATCCTCCGAACACGTCCTGCCAAAAAAATCCCCAGCACGACCAAGAGGTCAATGAGGCGTGAGCGATTTTGGCCAAACAATTAACCAGTTAAGCGGCTCGGGAACTTTAGAAGCTAGCGGCAAAGAGGGACGGAACAGCTAGAGCGAGTGTTCTTACCCTGGAGGAGAGAAGGCAAGATAGCCCGAACCGCTGTCCAAGCTAGCAGTCTTCATCTTCTGGATTAGTACCATCGTACTATTGATAAATTACCTCGTATGTGCAATAAGAAAGGAGTAAGTTAGGAGCCAATATGAGCAAGAGAATTATGGAGCTTTTGTCACGTCTGGTCGCCCTATTTACCGTGGCGCTGATGGTTGGGTGCGGATCGATTGGCGGATTAGGTACAGATCCGACGAAACCGACGCCCACCCCCACGCCTACAGGGTCAGTTATCACCTTCGGGACCGATGCACCCGTTTGCGATGTGGAATCATTTGTCGTAACCATCACGTCCGCAAGTCTCGTGCCGCAAAGTGGCGGAACGCCTGTCCCGTTGATTACGTCCACAGCGCCGGCGACTGTCGAGTTTGCCCATCTGGTGGATTTCACCAGCATTCTCAACGTTGCTAGCAGTGTGCCGGCGGGGACGTACACGAGTTTGCAGGTCACGCTGACGAATCCGCAACTGGTGGTCATCAACTCCGCTACCAGTCCGCCGACTCCGCAAACGGTCCCTGTGACCCTGACGGCCACGACATCTACCTTCACCATCAGTCCGGCCCTGGTCGTTTCCAGTAACACCATGAGCGGACTAAGCCTTGAATTCAACCTTTTCAAATCGCTTGCCGTAGATAACAACGGACAAGTTACCGGCACGGTTGACCCGCAGATGACCGTCAGCGCCAACGCCGCCTCCGGTTCCGCATTGGGCGCGGCCGATTCGGTCTATGGAATTGTGCAAAGCGTGAGTACCAGCAGCCTACCCACAGGGTACACGGGTAGCTTTGCCCTCGCTCTGGGTGATGGCGCAGGGCAGACCGTGACGGTCCTGACCAACAGTAGCACGGTTTTCGAGGGTGATGGAGTAGCGAACTTTTCGGAACTCGCGGCGAGTACCTTCGTTGAGGTCTCGTTGACCGTCAACACCAACGGTCAGATTGTCGCGCGAGAGGTTGACGCCGAGGAGCAGACCTCCACAACCAGCCAGACGTCGGCGTTCTTAGGAAGGATTCTCAATGTTACGCGCGGTGCAGGCAACGCCGCAGCCTTCGGCTTGCTCGTCGATGATGAAATCCCTGACCTTAGCAGCGTGGTTCCGCTCCATTCCACACTCAATGTAACTTTGGCGGGCACCGTCAATTACTTTACCAACAGCCAAGTCTGGAATCGCCAGGATTTCACCTTCGGCCCACAGACCCTGGGCGTGGGGCAAAAAGTGGCTGTTTATGGTGGACTCCAAGCGGGCTCGACACTAGCAGCGAGCCACGTCTTTCTGAGACCGCAGAACCTGTTGGGGACCTTCCAGACCTTGCAGGCGGCGGGCTCCGACGACAAGACCGGCGCCTTCACCATGGTTCCGTGCAGCGGGCTATTTGGCGGACAAGCCATTACCGCGATGACTTATACCCCTACGTTTTTTACCGGCGTCAGTGGGTTGACCGGGCTGGCCTCCACCCCAACGCTGGACACTACGGGGCTGTTGTACTATCAGCAAACCAGCGGGACGACGCCGAATGGGGCGTCTTGGACCGCCCCGACATGGGTCATCGAAGCGATCGGAGTCCATCAACCGCCCAACTAGCGGCGCTACAAATCTAACCTACGGCGCCGAGGAGCTGACAGGACTACTGCCGCCATGCCCTCCGCCGGCTAAGGCGGCTGCGGCCCCCGCAATTCCGCCTCCCGCCGCAATTGCCACGATGATGAGCGTGCTATGAGACTTTGATCCCGACGCCGGTGTGGGGTGCGCGGGGCTAGTCGGCGCGCTGGGCGTAGGTGTTTCGGCGGGCGTCCCTCGCAACGGCTGTAACCCGGGGATACCCGAGGCGTTTGCTGGAACCAGCACCTTCTTCCCCGCCGGCAACAGATAAGACTGTCCTGTTGGGATTTCCCCAATCCTGAAATCGCCGAATGCGGACTCGATAGAAGTACTATCGTCAGCCATCACCTGCACATTGATCTTCCCGGGCCCTGCGGAGGTGGGTTCGATGTGAAACTTCGCCGTGGCAATGAGGGGCGTGCTCTCGCCGGAACTCTCCGCCACAATTGTGCCGTTCTGAAGGTGCAGCCAGACTCGATCTACGGGTCGGGTGAAGCTGGCAGTGGTGTTTTCATTGAGAGTGATTTGGTTTGCGGGCCACAATTGAATTACGACGCGGCCGCCGGCCCCCGTCGCAACCGCATCGCCGTCATAGACCCACCCGTCGGCGGCAAGCGGCTTCCCATTCCGGGTCGCTCCCCCGGAGGTGATGACTTTGCCAATTACCTCGCCCTGATTTTCCGCCTGCCCGGGGGCTCCCGTTGCGGGTGCAGGGATCTGAGCTAGTAGCCCCTCGGCAAGTGTGTAGCTCTCGCCGGATCGGGTCTCGGTGATCGCGACCTTACCATGCTGGGCTTCGACAATCGCTCTTTTGTCGGGCAATAGCGCCACCAGGAACTCGGCCATCCCTCTGCAACTGCGTCGTGGTGACACGGGGTGGGGAGCAGCAGGAGGTGAACGGCCAGTCCGTAAGAAATCTCCCGCGCGAGGGAGAAGCCTGAACTCGATTCGGTCGGCGTGGTGCAGCGAGCCTGCGTAGAAATGGCGAAGCTCCGAGATCCCCAGGATGGGATGCAATCTTGGTTCGATCCGCCGAGGGCTAACGTGGCCTGGCGAGACGGAGACCCGCAGAGGTTTGGAGACAGAAGGGTCGGAAGATCGGGTGACGTGAATCAGGGAGACCTGCTTGCGGGGAGCCCAAGGGGCGGCCGCTGGGAAGAGCCCGAGCGCTGCCACGAGGGAGCGGGCAGGAGTCAGAGCGTCCATAAGAGCGAAGAAGGGCCGTAACGGGTCTGGAGCGAAGGGACGCAGGAAGGTGGATGAGGAACGGCGGAGAACCGGGGGTACCCCCGCGGCCCAGTGCCTTCGGGCTAAGCCGGACGAGGGCTCGACTCGCCATCGATGGAGCCGAGCACCGGGACGGTGCCCGTTCATCATCGGGATGACCCTCGGCGGAGGGCGCGGCTCTTCGCCGATCCTCCGGCCCTTCTCCTGGGCTTCGGTGGAATTGTCATCACTCCTCTCGGAGGTAAAACCACCAACGGGAGAGCCGGATGCGGGAAATCCGCCTGTCCGGTTCGGAGGGAGGGGGATTCGAATTCAATCGTTTCTCCCTACCCCTATAGCATCAAATCGACCCCCAGCCAGATCATTCTTGCACTCCAACCGAAGACGGATGTAGGTTATGCAGGCAGATGAAACGCTGTCGATGCTCAGAACGGGAGGCGAAGTGGCTCTACCAACTTCTGAGCGTTTCCTGTAGAGGAGGAACACCATGCCTGACGCTAACATAACCCGGAATAATCGCCCCATCGATCAGGGGGACTGGAACATGGCCTACTTATTCCCCCACGAAGTCGCTGCCGCCCGGGAACGTCACGGCCTTGCGCTGCTGCCGCTCGCTCCCGTGGAATGGCACGGACCTCACCTGGCGATGGGTTGCGACAACCTGCTGGCGCACGCCTTTGCCCGCCGCCTGGCTCGCGAATTCGAGTGTCCTTATTTCCCGCCGTTGTTTGTGGGGACGGAGCGCGAGCGCAAACCCGACATGCTGGAGTCGCTGGGATTTGACCGCGATGCCTTCATCGAAGGAATGGACTTTCCCAAGAATCGAGTCGCCAGCGCCTACTTTCGTGAAGAAGTATTTGCCGCCGTAGTGCGCGACGCCCTCCACATTCTGTTCGCGCGCATGCGCTTCCGTCGGGTGCTCATCGTGAACGGGCATGGAGCAGATAACCAGCGGGCGGTGCTGGACCGGCTCTGCCGTGAATTCAACGATGGCCACACGCCGCGGCGGGTTCGGTGGGTCTATCCGGGATTTCCGCGGTCGCTCGTCGCCGGGGCCATCGGCCACGCTGATGCGGCAGAAACCTCGATGCTGGCGGCGACATGGCCGGGCTCAGTCGATCTTTCCCGGCTTCCCGACACAGGCAGGCTGCGCAATGTGGATTACGCCATAGTGGATGGAGAGACCTTCGATTGCGTGCCCACGCCGGACCATACCGTGCGTGAGGAGCACGACCCCCGCGCCCACTTCGATCCGGAATGGGGAGCACAACAGGTTGAGCAGGCAGCCCTGGAGGTGATCGAAGAAGTCAAAGCGGAATGGCTCTCCGGCAAGTAGCGCGGACCTGTTATGTAGGTCCGCGGCTTTTCCCTGCCGGTTACGCAATTTCAGCTCACACCCAGAAGAACGACGGCGATGAACCCCAGGGCCACTCCCACGACGGTGGGCGGATTCATGCGCTCGCCAAACACCAGGCGTCCGGCCAGCGCCACGACGAAAATCGAGCCGCCGATGGCGATGGGAAACACCACGTGCCCCGGGACGCCGGAACCGAGTGCCACCGCCATGGCGATTTGACCTCCGATGCTCAAGGCTCCCGTCACAGCTCCCCAAAAGATTTCCGTCTTCCCCACCCGCATGCCTTTGAGCAACATCGGCAGAGCAATAGCCGCAAGACCCCCGGCGTACCACGCAGTCAAGTAGGGATATTTGACGGTCTCGGGAAGGCCCCACCCCGCGATCATCTTAAGGCCGAATGCGCTCATTCCGTTGGTGAGAAGTATCACCAGCATCAGCAGGAACCACATCGTGAGTTCACTCTCCTTTCGTGGCGGCGCCCGTTGCGCGCTTTTCCATCATCTGTCCCCACGACAGGAAGAGGATTGAGACCAGCACCAGCCCGAACGCCACAACTTTCAGGATGGTCAGTTTCTCGTGGTACATCCAGATCGAAACGACCACGGGAACACCGGCGGAGAGATTCATCATCAGCCAGCCCACCGTGACCTTGCCGATGCTGATTGACACCTGAAAAGCCAGGGATGCAACTGCCGCGCAAATTCCAAATATCACCGCAATCGCAAAAACTTTGGGCGGCACGTGGCTGCCCGATTTGAGAAGCAGGGTCCTCACCAGCATGATGAGGGCCGGCCAAGCATACGCCGCCACCACCAGTCCCGCGGCGTTCGCCTTTTTTCGTTCTGCCGCCTTCAACGCGCTGCCTAGCAGGCCGAAAGAAATCGCGCCCAGAAAACAGAACAACAGACCCATCGGTGTGGCTCCTCGAGAGCTTTCACGAAACCGCCGGATGCAAGACGCAGCGCGGACCTGTTTGATAGGTCCGCGGCTTTCCCTTGCCCATTAGGAACGAACCGCGGACCTAAAGAGCAGGCCCGCGCTACACCCGCTTGTGGCCCACGACGGGCAGCCGTGGGATTGCGCGGCTCAGAGTATAGCGCATGCTCCGGTAGGGGCGATATCAGCACGATGGGCTGACCCTGATTCTGATATCATCACTCACGTGGCCCCACGCTGCGCTGCTCCCGCCTTTTGTTGTGTATCGGGAACGAACCCCTTTAACCTCACGCATGCCGCAAAACTGGCTGTCCGTGCCGCCCGCGCTGGACATGTGGTAAATTAGGGCGCGTGGGCAAGCATGAGGAACTTCGACTTCGAATTCTGCAAGGCACGTCGGACCCGAACATCAATTTCGACGATCTGCGCCATCTCCTCCGATGATTGGGGTTTGAAGAACACATTCGCGGGAGCCACCACATTTTCAGGCGGCACGGCGTAAGGGAGCTGATCAACTTGTAGCGGGAAGGCAGCAAGGCCAAGGTGTATCAGGTACGTCAGGTGCGCAATGTCGTCGTGCGTTATGGGCTGGAAGGTGACAAGGAGTAAATATGCATAAGTACGAGATCATCATCTATTGGAGTAACGAGGACCAAGTCTTCGTTGCCGAGGTCCCGGAATTGCCGGGTTGCATGGCCCACGGCGACACTCAGGAAGCTGCGCTCGCTCACACCAACGAAGCGGTTCAATTGTGGATCGACACCGCCCGCGAATTCGGAGACCCCATTCCGGAACCGAAGGGCGAACGCCTCATGCTCGCGTAGGGTTGCATGGTATGTCCAGGCTGTGGCAAGGAACTCGCGGATACGGACACCCTTTGTAGTTCATGCGGCAGCTCACATTCGCCCGTATTGCCCTCTCACTCGAAAACACTCAAACAACCGTCTCGGAGATACTGCGGGGCTGCCGCGAGCCTTATCCTCGGCTTGCTTCCATTCCTTCCAGTGGGAAGATTGCTCGCCCTGGTTTTCCGTACCTGTTCTGCGACTCTTTCGCTCGGCGTATATTATTTTGACTTCGCGGCAGCGTTGCTCGCTATCATTCTTGGCCATCAGGCAAAGGCTTCCATCCGCCGGAGCGGGGGACGCCTCGAGGGAAAGGGAATGGCCATCGGCGGCCTGGTTTCAGGCTATCTGTGGCTGGCGGGCTCGATGATCGTCATCGCGATTTCCGCCTTCGTTGCCAATAGCCGCATCGCTGCAAACCAGGCATCGTCCCTGGGATCGCTTCGAACGATCAACACGGCAGCGATATCCTATGCCCAAACGTACCACCGTGGGTTTCCCCCGTCGCTCGCAGCCTTGGGGTCACCGAAGGCTGAAAGTCCCAATGCGAGTGTCCGGCCGAGCGAGAAGGGAGCAGACTTGATTGATGAGTATTTGGCTGCGGGAAGGAAATCAAATTACCGATTCACTTATTTAGCGGGGCCGGCCGATAGCACCGGAAAGATTCAGACTTATACGGTCCATGCCGACCCGATCGAACCCGGCAAAACCGGCAAATGGTACTACTTCACAGACCAGACCAACGTGATCCGAAGCGAAAGGGGCAAGGAAGCTAGCGAGAGCAGCACATCAATCGCTGGTCAATAATGGCCGATTGGGGAAGGAAAATTCACATGCCAATTGCAGTATTGAGACTCGGGGCTCCGAGAAAACCGAATGAAGGCTTGCGCGTGGGCACGGTTCGCAGGCCGCCACGGGGCGTGCCGAAGACGGAATTCGCCAAGCTTGACTTCTACGATGTATGGCTGCCCAATCTGGCGCCCAGCGCCGAGTTGGTGGCGTTCGCGCAACAATCGCGGGACGAGCGGTCGTGGAAAACGTTCGAGCGCAAATACCGTGCGGAAATGAACAAGCCGGAAGCGGCCAGAGTGCTTGATCTGCTGGCAGCGCTTTCCCATCACACCAGTTTCTCCGTGGGCTGCTACTGCGAGGATGAAGACCGGTGCCACCGCTCCAGTCTCAGGAGATTGCTCGCTGAGCGCGGAGCCGAATTCGCGACGTAGAGGGTAGCGCGGACCCCCCGCTTTCGGGGTCCGCGGCTCTTCTCTTGCAAATACCGCAAATCTCGAAGATGGCCGCTTGACCTTATGTACGGGACGCGAGTCGAGGGAAGAACCGCAGACCTCAAAGGCGGAGGTCTGCGCTACGATTGCTGTTTGCGCGGGGGCGCGGAGTGGATGGGTTCACCCATCAACGCGTGGGCGGCTTCCATCCAAGCTTCGGCCAGTGTGGGATGGGCGTGAATGGTGTGGGCAAGGTCGGCGGCAGTCAATTCCGCGCGAATCGCCACTGCCGCTTCGGCAATGATGTCCGTCGCGTGCGGACCGACGGCGTGCGCTCCCAGCAGTTGGTTCGTCTCAGCATCGGCTACCCACTTCACAAAGCCGATCGGCTCGCCGATGGCGAGCGCTTTCCCCAGTGCGCCCATCAAATATTTCCCCGTTTTGATTTTCCTGCCTTGCTGTTGAGCCTCCTGTTCGCCGAGGCCAACGGTGCCGATTTCGGGTGTGGTGAAGATGCAATTGGGAACCACGGTTTCGTTCTTGTGCAGGTACCGCCCACAAGCGTTTTCGGCGGCCACCAAACCCTGCGCAGTGGCGGCGTGGGCCAACAACGGACCGCCGGTGACATCGCCGATGGCATATAGGGTGGCGACGCGCGTTCGGCCGTAAGCGTCGACGTCGAGGAAGCCGCGCTCATTGGGGACAAGGCCAGCGTTTTCCAACTTCAATGAACTCGTCACGGGCTTGCGGCCCAGAGCTACGAGCAGCAAATCGGCCTCCAAATTTTCCTGGCCGGCCCGCCCGCGCACGCTGTGGTGGTCCGCGGTGATTTCTTCCAGCGTCACACCGGTCAGGATGCGGATGCCGAGCGTCTTTTCCATGTGGCGGCGCAACTCGCGGCGAACGTCCGCATCGACGACCGCCACGATATCCTCCAAAAGCTCCACCATCGTTACCTGCACGCCGAGTTGCGCCAACATGCACGCGAACTCGCAGCCAATGATGCCGCCGCCGAGAATCAGCGTAGTGGCCGGGAGCGCGCGCAGATTCAGAAATCCCCGGCTCTCCACAACTCGCTCGTGGCGGGGAAGAAAAGCAGGCATGGCGGAGGCCGCACCCGTAGAAATAATCGTCTTGCCTGCGTCCAGGATCACAGGCTCAGCGCCGGGATTGACAGCGTCCACCTGAATTCGATTGCGGCTCTGGAACGAAGCGCTGCCTTGAATCACCGTAACGCCAT